>Ga0209806_1000620_pt1 | contig 24324 bp, 26 predicted proteins | sample GraSoiAngelo_152_FD_186166 | JGI IMG/M metagenome (GOLD analysis project Ga0209806, IMG submission 186166) | Grasslands soil microbial communities from the Angelo Coastal Reserve, California, USA - 14_1009_12_30cm (SPAdes) (version 2) | ecosystem: Environmental > Terrestrial > Soil > Grasslands ... | reverse complement strand
TGACGGAAAGTGTCACAGAAAAGACACCGCCGGTTCTTTGAAAGAAGCGCAGGCAAGGGTGAAAAGGCGAGGTAAGAGCTCACCGCTCGCGGAGTAATGCGCGAGGCACGAAAAACCCCATGCGGTGCAAGACAAAACAGAGGGAGGACAGCCGGTCCGTTTGATCCTCGGGTATCGTCGCATCACGGCGAATGAAAATTCGCTGGGCGTCCCGCCACTTGTGAGTGGCGGAATGAGATAAATGATCATCCGCGTGAGTAATCACGCCGACAGAATTCGGCTTACCGCCATCTAAATATGAAGGGCGCTTTCGGAAACGAAGGCGCCCTTCGCTTTCATATCGAACTCTCTCCGGGCGGCAGCCGCGTTTCCGACATCGCGAGCGGTCCTTGGATTACGCGCCGCGAAGATGTGAGCGCGCGCGTCGCCGCAACGAACGTCAGGAAATCGATCCCGATCCGAATCCAGTTGGCCATCGTCCATTGACGAAGTTGCGTCGCAACGGTGACTGAGTCTAGCCCACCATGATTTGGTTGAACCAGACGGCTGATCGTTGGAACCATCCAGCCGAGCAGACTCATCAATGACACCAGCGCGCAAACCGCCGAGAACATAATCCAGCGGCGCGCGGGATGATCTTTGCTCAAAACGGCGGTGATGAGAAGTGCGACAAACGTCCAGAGCGGGGCAAAGATGACAAAAAAATCGGCCAAATTATCGAACCGCATTTCGCCCCAGGCCGTCAGTGAGTCGGGCGCGTTCCGACTAAAATGTGGCACCACCATGAGCGCGTTGAACAGCTGACCGCCAAACCAAGCCGCCGACCAGATCGTCGCTAACCAAAGCAGCACGCGCGCTAAAAACCTCATAGGCGATGTGAGTTTATGAACTTGGCTTTCGAAGAGTCAATCAAGCGGCAGAATGTCGTCGAGACACGACAACAAATGTGAAACAGTTTCTTCGGTTTCGTCGCCCATGTTGGAGAGGCGAAAGGTTTTCCCGTGGAGTTTGCCGTAGCCGGGGTCGATCACGAGGTGATGTTTTTCGCGGAGTTTTCGCGCAAGATCGACAACGTCGATGCCTCTATTGTTTTCTACACAGGTTAGCGTCTTTGAACGGAAACCTTCCTCAGCGAAGAATTCGAAGCCGCTTCGTCGCACCCAGTCGCGCACGAGCGCGTTGGTGCGCGCGTGACGTTCGTAACGTTTCGTCAGGCCTTCCTCGAAGATTTCGCCGAGCTTCGATTGCAGCGCGAAGACGTGCCCGATGCTTGGCGTGCTCGGAGTCATCCATTCGGCCTGCTGCTTTCTAAATTCGAGGAAATCGAAGTAATAGCCGCGATCTTTTTGTTTCTCAGCACGCGCAAAAGCTTTTTCGGAAACGGAGAAGAGAGAGAAACCTGGTGGCAGCGCGAGTGCTTTTTGCGCGCCGGTGAGCATCAAGTCGATACCGAGCGCGTCCATGTCGATCTTCATCGCGGAAAACGACGAGACCGTATCGACGATCAGAACGACGTCGGGATATTTTGCGAGCATGCAGCAAATTTCCGGCAACGGATTCATTATGCCGGTTGAGGTCTCATTGTGAATCAGCGTGACGGCGTCGAATTTTCCGGACGCGAGCGCACGATCGACATCTTTGTGGTTGATGTGTTTTCCCCAATCGACTTGGAGCGGTTCGGCGTTTTTCCCGCAGCGTCGCGCGACATCGAGCCACTTGTCGGAGAACGCGCCACACATGCAGCAGAGCACGCCGCGATCGACCAGATTGCGGATCGACGCTTCCATCACGCCCCAGGCTGACGACGTTGAAAGAAACACCGGCTGTTTGGTTCCGAAGAGCGTTTGCAGCTTGGGATGAATGTCGCGGTAAAGATTCTTAAAATCGTCGCCGCGGTGTCCGATCATCGGTCGCGAGAACGCGGCCATCGTCTTCGCCGAAACTTCGACTGGTCCCGGCGTGAAAAGCTTGTCCTGCGGAGTCACGGGCAAACGTTAATCGCTCGCCGTTTATTTTCGAATGAAACTGATGTCGCCGCTGCGCTCGATGCGGCCCTTCTTCACCTTGGACAAGTCGTCGTCGCGCAGACTCAAGCGCATGTCTTCTTCGACATCGTGGGTGGAAATGTGATTGCGGTGCATGGTGTTCAAGACGAAATCACCATCTTCGATAATCAATTCGGGCCGGCCTTTGATTAGGATGCCGAACCAATGCGAGTGATAAGCGATGAAGGCGAGCAGGCGATGCAAAAGCACAAGCACCAGTCCGCCACCGAGCGTCGCGAAAAATGCGGCGCTCCCGTTAATCGCACGCGAAAGCACCGAAGCCAGGATGACCAGCAGGACGGCGTCGAATGCCGTCTTACGTGAGAGCGAGCGTTTATGGCCCAACCGGACCATAATCAGCGTGGCGATGAATACGACCACACCGCGCAATGAGATTTGAACAAACGTCAGCTCTTCAGGCCTTGCACCCAAACCAAGCAACGGTCCGACAAAATTCCAGAATGCATTCATAATTTGGAATTTTATCGCCTGGAAAAAGGCTTGGCGAGCGTATGTCTATGTTTGCCGCACTCGCCACGGAGGAATCCCTCCGGTGGCGGACTTGCGCAGCAAAGTTTCGCGTGGCATAAAAGCACGCTCGCGCGCGCCGAATCGGTCCGCGCAAGATCGACAATTCAATCATGCCCACGGCTCCGCCATCTTCCGACGTCGCAGTTGAAGCGCGCGTCTTCTGGTTGCGATTCCAAAAGGAAATCGCGGCCGCGCTCGTCATCGTAATTCTGGCGATCGTTGGATTTGCCGGCTACCGATTTTACACGAGCCGGCGCAATTCAACCGCGGCAGAGTTGTTAGGCAATGCGAAAACTCCGCACGATTACCAGGAGGTAATCGAGCGCCATGCGGGAACGCCGGCGGGCGCAAGCGCTTACCTGCTTTTGGCGGAAACGCAGCGCGACGAAAAGAAATTCGCTCAGGCGAACTCGACCTTGCAGATGTTCGTCGATAAAAATCCGGATCACGATTTTGTTCCCACGGCGCGCCTGGCGATGGCGGCGAATCTGGAATCGATGGGTAAAAATGACGAAGCGCTCTCGATTTATCAAGAGGTCGCGGCCAAATATGCAAGTACTTACACCGGCCCGCTGGCTCTCATTTCTCAGGTGACGCTGCTGAAAGCGAAGAATCGAATCGACGACGCGCGTCGAGTTTGTGAAGAGATCCTGATGAAATATCGAGTGCCGGGACAGCAAGTTGAAGGCACCCGTGACGACCGGATGGAAACAGTTTGGGCTGGGGAAGCGATGCGGCAGTTACGTTCGCTGAAGCCGCCCGAACAACCGAAGCCAGGGCCCGCCGCTGACAATGCACCGGCGAAGCCCCCAGCACTTTTGGCGGCGCCAACGGCGGGCCCGCTGTCACCTGCGGCCGCACCGACTCCGAAAGCACGGAAGCCGAGATAAATTTGGAGCGGCGACTGTGTCAGTCGCCGAATGTTTTCGAATTGCGGCCGAGACGGCCGCCGCTACAGCAATTGAATTATCGCTTCGAGAATTGGAAGCGTTTGCGCGCGCCGGGCTGTCCGGATTTTTTGCGCTCCTTCATCCGCGGATCGCGTCGAAGCAAACCCTCGCTTTTCAATCCGCTTCTCAGATTGCCGTCGGTCTGAAGAAGTGCGCGCGCAATGGCGAGTCGCGCGGCGCCAGCCTGGCCGGCAACGCCGCCGCCGCTGGCATTAATAAAAAGATCGTAGGTGTTGACCATCTTCGCGGCTTGCAATGGCTGAAGAACCACGTTCTGCAGCGGCGCGCTCGGAAAGTAATCTTCGAAACTGCGGCCATTGATGTCGACCTTGCCGGTCCCCGGAGTCATGCGAATGCGCGCGACGGAAGTTTTTCGACGACCAGTGGCGATGAATTCCTGTGCTTGAGCCATAAAAATTAGTTAGGCGAGCTTGACCGATTGTGGCTGCTGCGCGCTGTGCGGATGCGATTCTCCGCGATAGACCTTGAGCTTTCGATAAACCGAGCGGCCGAGCCGGTTGTGCGGAATCATACCGCGCACTGCTCGCTCGATCAGTAATTCGGGATGCCGCGCACGACGTGCGCGCACGTTTTCCGATTTGTGCCCGCCGACGTAACCAGAAAAGCTCATGAAACTTTTTTGCTCTTCTTTTTTTCCTGACACACGGACCTTGTCGGCGTTGATCACGACGACGAAGTCACCAGTATCGACATGCGGCGTGAAAATCGTCTTCTCTTTGCCGCGCAAAAGCCTGGCCGCTTTTACCGCGACACGGCCAAGCACCTGATTTTTGGCATCGATCAGCCACCATTTGCGGTCGACTTCGTTTGCTTTGGCGGAAAACGTCTTCATCGGCGTTTGAAAAAGGGCATGGAAGCTACTGGCCGAGGGGTTCACTGTCAACCGGTGGCCAAGAAAAAGGCCACTGGTCATTTCGCGCGCGACGGCTTAATTCGTTGTCGCGATGTCGACTCCTGCCGCACAAAAAACCGCGATCAGTCCACGGCGCGAGGAAGATTTTCCGGAATGGTATCAGCAGGTCGTGCGTGCGGCTGAGCTGGCGGAGCCAAGCGACGTGCGCGGTTGCATGGTCATTCGTCCCTGGGGCTACGGCATTTGGGAAAACATGCAGCGCCAGCTCGACACGATGTTTCGCGCGACCGGGCACCGCAACGCTTACTTCCCGCTTTTCATTCCGCTGAGTTATTTCGCAAAAGAAGCCGAGCACGTCGAAGGCTTCGCCAAGGAGTGCGCTGTCGTAACGCACACGCGGCTTGAAGTCGATGCCGAAGGAAAAATGAAGCCGGCAAGCGCGTTGACCGAACCGCTCGTGATTCGGCCGACGTCGGAGACAATTATCGGCGCGAGCTATGCGAAGTGGGTGCAATCGTATCGCGATCTGCCTGTGCTGATTAATCAATGGGCGAACGTGGTCCGATGGGAAATGCGCCCGCGCTTATTTTTGCGAACGACCGAATTTTTGTGGCAGGAAGGCCACACCGTTCACGAAACCGAAGCACAGGCGCGCGCGGAAGCGATGCTGATTCTCGAAATTTACGAGCGGTTCACGCGCGAGCATCTCGCAGTCCCGGTTTTTACAGGGGCAAAATCCGAGAGCGAACGTTTTCCCGGCGCGGTCCAGACCTTGACGATTGAAGCAATGGTGCAGGACCGGAAAGCGATCCAGGCCGGGACATCGCACTTTTTAGGACAAAACTTTTCGCGCGCGAGCGGGATCCAATTTCAGAATCGCGAAGGCAAACAGGAATTCGGTTGGACGACAAGCTGGGGGATGACCACCCGGATGGTCGGAACGATGGTGATGGCGCACGGCGATGACGACGGGGTTATTTTGCCGCCGCGCGTCGCCCCGACGCAGATCGTCATTTTGCCGATAACGCCGAAGGAAGATACGCGCGCACGAGTCTTGGAAGCGTGCGACGCGCTCGCGTTGCAACTACGCGGAAAACATTTTGCTGATTCTGCCATCGAAATCGAAGTCGATCGCCGCGATCTCGGCGGCGGCGTTAAGAATTGGGAGTGGATCAAGAAAGGCGTGCCGATTCGGGTGGAAATCGGTCCGCGGGACTTGGAAAAGAACTCAGTCGAAGTTTCCCGGCGCGATCAAGCAATTAAGTCGAAGGAATCGATGTCGATCCAGGAGTTCGCTGCGGGCGCCCCGGAAATTCTGATGTCGATCCAGCAAAATCTTTACGATCGCGCGAAAAAGTTTCAGGAGGCAAACACGCGCGTGATCGAATCGAAAAAAGAGTTTTACGATTTCTTTACCGCGAGGAATGCCAACAAACCCGAGATCCATGGCGGTTTCGCTCTCGCGCATTGGAATGGCTCGCACGAAGTGGAAGAGCAAATCAAAAACGATCTCAAGGTGACGATTCGCGTTATTCCGTTTGGCGACGGCGAACCCGGCCACTGTATTTTCACGGGAGCACCGAGCCGACAACGCGTGGTCTGGGCCAAGTCTTATTAATTTCGAACTTATTGACGCATAGGTAGCCGTCGTTTATTTCCGCTATTTGATGGAATTAAAGCTCTACAGTCGCGAATGGTGTTCCTGGTGCATCGACGCGAAGGAATATTTGGAAGCACGCGGCTACAAGTTCGTCGCGATCGACGTCGGCGAGGATCGACAAGCCTACGAGACGATGAAGGAGCTCTCGAAACAAACCTATGTCCCGACGTTTGTCGCCGGTGACCATGTGATCGCGAATTTCGATACCGATGCGCTGGAAAAATTCCTGAGCGAGCATCAAATCAACCCGTAATGCTCTTCAAGCTTTTTATCCTACTAGGCGCAGGAGTTCTGGCAGTCGCCCTGCGCAGTTTTCAAAGTTCGTTTTCCCAAAAGGCCGGAGCCACCGCAATCCTCATCGTTTCCTACCTGTTGGTCTATTTTGCCACTGACAGCCATGTCCTCGGAGCGGTTGCGGCGGCGGCGTGGTTCTTTTTGCCGTGGCTGGAAATTCTTACCCGCATCCGCACGTTGCGTTTGCCGAAAGAGAAACAGCTTCGCCCGAAGTCGCCGCCGTCGAGTGATACTTTCCCGACGCTCAACGAAATCACGAACGAAATCGAGAGCGAAGGATTCGTCCACGTGAACGATGCCGGATGGGATTGGGAAGACTACCGGCAATTTTTCCGGCTTTTTTACAAGGCGGAAGACCGCGCGCAGGCGACGATTTGCCTGAACGAGCAGCACGATCTCTCGTTTTATTATTTGCGAATCTCATCGCGCGCCACGAGCGGGATCATCTGGACGACTTGGAATTACCCGCTCTCCTACGGCTTGAAATTGACGCCGCAATTCCGGATCAATCGCCAGCGACCCGATCAATCGTTCTGGCAGCTCTATCAAAGCCACCGGGCATTTCTACGAAGAAACAACGTCCCAATCGACGCGATCGATTCGCTCGATGAAAAACAGATTGAGAAAGAGATCGAGCGCGACTTACGCGAGCAGATTGCACACAACATCCACAAGGGTGTCCTGAAGCAGACGCCCGAAGGCGACGTGAAATATTCCTGGCGAGGGATGTTTTATCTGTGGTGCCAGTTCTTGTTGGATCTCGTGCGGCTCTGAGATTGAAGATTAATTGATTCGCAATGACGAAGCACGAATACCGAATGAGGAAGGGAGTTACGAAGCCCAAAGAAATCAGCACCAGATCGACGTCTTGTTCGACATTTGGATTTCGTCATTTTCATCACACCTTCATGATCTCAGTCTCTTTATGCTTGAGATGATCGTCGATTGATTTGACGAAACGGTCGGTCAGCTTCTGGATTTCGTCTTCCAGATCGCGCAGTTCGTCTTCGCTAATCCCGCTGCCAGTTTTGAGTTTTTTTGCTTCGTCGAGAGCCGTGCGCCGATTGCTCCGGACGCGAACGCGCGCTTCCTCCGCCATTTTTCCTAACGACTTCGCCAATTCTTTCCGCCGTTCTTCGGATAATTCCGGAATCGGGAGTCGAATAATTTTTCCGTCAACCGCCGGCGTAATGCCGATTTTCGATTCTTTGAGCGCGCGTTCGATGTCCTGGACGGTGCCGGCGTCGAACGGTTGCAAGACAAGCAAACGCGATTCCGGAGTGGTGATGAGCGCGAGCTGTTTCAGTTTCATGGTCGAGCCGTAGGCCTGGACGTCGATGTTCTCGACCAACGCGGGCGACGCTTTGCCGGTGCGCACCCCGGAAAATTCGTGCACCAGATAATCGACGCTTTTTTCCATCGACATCTCGGCCTCGAGAAGAATGTCGTCTCTGCTCATGCGCGTTAATTTTTACTTCGTCTCCGCTTCGTCGGAAACGAGCGTCCCAACCTTTCGACCAAGCACTGCGTCGCGCAAAATGCCCGGTTTATACATGTCGAACACGACGATTGGAATTTTGTTGTCCATGCAAAGGCTGAAGGCGGTCGAATCCATCACCTGCAACCGTTTCGTCAACGCTTCGGTAAATGTGATCCGCTCGAAACGTTTCGCGTTCGGGTCGGTGTTCGGATCGCGATCGTATACTCCATCGACCTTAGTCGCTTTCAGAATGACATCGGCCCCAATCTCGCTTGCGCGCAACGCCGCCGTGGTGTCGGTCGAAAAATAAGGATTGCCGGTGCCGGCCGCGAAAATCACCACTCGCCCAAGTTCGAGATGTCGAATGGCGCGACCGAGAATGAATGGCTCGGCCACGTTTTTCATCTCGATCGCAGTTTGGACACGCGCTTCGACGCCGATTTTGGTGAGCGTGCTGCGTAATGCCAGTGCGTTGATCACTGTTGCCAGCATCCCCATGTAATCCGCGGTCGTTCGATCCATGCCGCGGACGGCGGCGGACGAACCGCGCCAGATATTTCCGCCGCCGATCACAATTGAGATTTGCACACCCAGACTGTGCACATCCTTGATCCGATCAGCGATCTCGCGCACGACCGCGGGCGAAATGTTTTCGCGCGCGCCTCGTTCCTGAAGCGCTTCGCCGCTTAACTTGAGCACGACACGTTTGTAAGCCGGCGTCTCGGTCTTCATGGCAGGCCAAATGAAACGAGAAGATGTCGATCTTGAAAAGGATAAACACGCTCGTCATTCCGAGCGGAGCGAGGAATTTCCCACAGACTCGTTGATCACGCTTGGTATCTTGGGTGATCCAGGCTTTGCTTGAGAGATCCCTCTGCCGCGCGGCTGCCGGATCAGGATGACAATGTTCGCCCGCGCAAAAATTCCGCGGCGCTCATGCGGCGCTTTCCTTCGAGCTGGACATCCGTCAGCGATAATGCACGATCAGACGTCGCAACAACAAGTTCCCGGTCTTTCCGCAAAATTTCGCCCGGCTTTCCGCGAAGATCGACAATCGACGCCGCAAAGATCTTTAGATTGCGACCGGAGAACTCAGTGAACGCGCCCGGCCACGGATTATAAGCGCGAATCTTTCGCTCGATGGCCTCGACGCTTTCATTCCAATTGAGGCGCCCCGCTTCTCGATTCAGCTTCGGCGCGTAAGTCGCGAGCGCCTGATCTTGCGGAATGCGCGGCGCGTTACCGGCCGCGAGCAATCGCAACGATTCTAGCAACGCTTCCGGTGCAATCTGTGCGAGTCGATCGTGCAATGTCGCGCCCGTCTCGGATGGCGAGATGTCGATCTTGCGTTGAAGCAAAATGTCTCCGGTGTCGAGACCTTCATCCATGTACATCACAGTCATGCCGGCCTCCCGATCACCGGCCGCAATCGCGGCTTGAATCGGTGCGGCTCCTCGCCAGCGTGGCAAAAGCGATGCGTGCAAATTCAAACAGGCGATTTTTGGAATCTCGAGCACCGCGCGCGGCAAGATTTGACCGTAAGCCATGACAACGATTACGTCCGGCGCGAGCGCGCGAATTTGATCGATCGCTTCGCGATCCTTGATTCGCGCCGGCTGCAGGGTCTGAGCCGGACCGGCGTTTGGCCCGCCGGCTATCAGCGCTTTCTTAATTGGCGGCGCAGTTATTTTTTGCTCGCGGCCAACCGGTTTATCGGGTTGCGTCACAACCCTGCCTAATTCGTGCTCGGACTTTTGTAGCGCCCGCAACGTCGGCACGCCAATTTCGCCCGTGCCGATAAATACGATTCGCATTCGCCGTTTACCGCAGCGATCGAAGAGGCACGTTCCTCCTCCTGCGACTTGGACTGGCGAGCGCTTCGGCCATCATTTTTTCGCCGGCGGTAACTTCGCGTTGTCCGACCGACGAACCGCACTCGGTGCAGAGATAATCGAAAATCTCTCGATCGGGCAGAACTAGAAGCAGCTTCTCGCGGACGGGCGTCGTTGCCCGGCATTTTTCGCAGTAAAGGGTCGAGGCTGTGAAATTCTCAAATTGCTGCTGACTCATGTTTGACGCCGTTTACGCTCGCTAAGATATCGAATAACACTTTCGCGGGTGGCTGCATGGCGTCAATCACGGTGATGCATTCTTTGGGATAATGCGACAGCACCGGCTTCGATTCCTTCTCGTAAATGTCGAGCCGTTTTTGAATGACCTGTTCGTTGGCGTCATCGAGCCGATTGTCTTTTAGCGCGCGCTTCTTTAACCGGCCGAACAACGTTTCGCGATTTGGGCAGGCCAGATGAAAAACTTTTTCAACGTCGATCAGCTCTCGCATGATCTTGGCCTGATTCACATTTCGCGGAATCCCGTCGAGCACCAGAATGTCGATGTCGGGCTTGAACTTGTGGGCGTCGACGGCGGCGTCGATCGCTTCTTTCCAAAGCTCGACCGTGATGTCGTCCGGAACGAGCTGACCTTTGCTCGAGTATTCCAAGAACGCTTTCCCGACTTTCGTGCGGGTGTCGATGGAACGAAACACGTCGCCGCACGGGCAATGAAAAAATCGCGGGATCGTTCCGAGGGTTTGACCCTGGGTCCCTTTGCCGCTGCCGGGCGCGCCAAACAAAATGAACGTGCGGTATTTCATGAAAGCGACTTGTTATACCGCACTCGTGGCAAATCGGGAAGGGAAACGATTATTTCGCAGCAACCGGATCGATGTTGACCCGCCGCCCGCCGCGATCGAAGCGAACGCTGCCGTCGACCAGCGCGAAAATTGTGTAATCGCGGCCGAGCCCGACGTTTTTGCCTGGTAAAAATTTCGTCCCCCGCTGCCGCACGATGATATTGCCGGCAACGACCAACTCGCTGCCGAATCTTTTTACACCGAGCCGTTTGCTAACGCTGTCCCGACCATTCTTAACGCTGCCTTGTCCTTTTTTGTGAGCCATGACTTAGGATTTCTTCGATTTTGAGCCGCCGGTGATGCTTTTGATTTTCACTCGAGTCAACTTCCGGCGATGTCCGACCGTGCGGTGATAGCCTTTGCGCCGTTTGTATTTGAAGGCAATGACCTTTTTGTCCTTCCGTTGCTCAACGACTTCGGCGGTGACTTTCGCGCCGGAGATCAGCGGATCGCCGTGAGTGACGTGCTTGCCATCGGCGAACATCAACACTTCGCCGAAGGTCGCGGTCTTGCCCGCATCGACATCGAGAAGATCGACATCCACCGTGTCGCCTTCCGCGACGCGATACTGCCGTCCGCCGGTCTTGATGATTGCGTAGGTCATAACGTCTTTTCCGGGGAGAAAAAGCCGCGCAAAATCACACAGAAGGGCGGCTTTGACAAGCGGAAAGGTGCCGCAAATAGACAACCCTCACCTGCCGCTTCGCGCCTTCCTCTCCCTGGCCAGGGAGAGGAGTGAGGCGAGGGTCGAAATTATTTTTCGGAAATCAACAACACGATTTCGCCTTTCGGGGGATGCGCTTCGTAGTGCGCGAGCAAATCCGCGGCTGTGCCGCGGCGGAATTCTTCGAACTTCTTAGTCAGTTCGCGGGCAACGCAAAGTTGCCGATCCGGCAAAATGTTAACGCAAGCCTTGAGTGTTTTGGTCAGTCGATAAGGCGATTCAAAGTAGATCGAAGTCTCGTCGCGGGCGGAGGCGGCGCGCAACTCGCGTTCGCGCTGCCCGCTTTTGACCGGGAGAAATCCAGCGACGAAAAATTTTTCGGTCGAAAATCCGGAGCCGACAAGCGCGGTCGCAATTGAAGCGGGCCCCGGGATAATCGTGAAGGGCAGTTCGCGTTTGATGCATTCGCGAATCAATCGTGCGCCGGGATCGGAAAGCCCTGGCGTTCCGGCATCGGTAATGAGCGCGATTTTTTCGCCGGCCGCGAGTCGCTCGATCAGCTGCGCAGTGCGCATTGCTTCGTTGTGCTCGTGATAACTCAGCATCGGTTTGTCGATCCGGTAATGCTTCAACAAAATCCCGGAGTGCCGGGTGTCCTCGGCCGCGACAAGATCGACATCTTTCAAAATTTCCAGCGCCCGCAGGGTGATGTCTCCAAGATTTCCAATTGGAGTAGCGACGACGTAAAGCATTTGGTGAATTTGATAAAACCAACCTGTCTAACCAGAAACGAACGTTATACAGAAGGGATTATTATGAGAATACGCATTTGGATGTTGGCGCTGGCGCCGTTCGCGTTAATTGGCTGCGCCGAGGAAACGCCGCCGGTTACGACCACGACAACTACGACCACCCAAGAGGTGACGACGGGAGTTCCAACCACTGGCGTGGTAACGCGAGAGGTTGTGGTTCCTCAGGCTCCGCCAGTGGTGCGTGTTGAAGCGCAAACTGTCGCTCCAGGTCCGGGTTACATTTGGACCCCCGGCTACTGGCGGTGGACGGGCACAAGCTACGTTTGGGTGTCTGGCTCTTGGGTCAGACCGCCACGGACGACGGCTGTTTGGGTCCGAGGACATTGGGTGAGCAGAGGCGCAGGTTGGGTTTGGGTCCCCGGTCACTGGCGATAAACGGCCTGTTGTGTGCAAATCGGATTTGCATCGCGTCGCGGTGAGCACGTTCTTGCGGCGCGATGCGAAATCCGTCAACGCGCAGTTGGCCGCGAAGAATAATCCGCTTCGTTGCCGGACTTTTCGTTGTTCTTCTGATTACACTGTCGATCCTCTATTTTCGACAGCACTCGCTGGTTTACCATCCGCGTCCGTACGATGAGAGCTATGTCTACGCTCTGCCGGCCAACGGACTCGAAATTAATTACACCGTAGCGACGGCGAAATATGTGGCCTATTACGTTCCCGGAATTCATCCAACGCCAAAACGGCTTTGGATTGCGTTTTGCGGGAACGGTTCGCTCGCGCTCGATTGGACGACGATTCTTCGGCAGTATCCGCCGAACGGTGACGCGTTTCTGCTGATCGATTATCCCGGGTACGGGAAGAACGGCGGCTACGCGACGCTCGCGAGCACGCGCGCGTCCGCGGACAGAGCGCTCAAAGCGCTGACCGAACGGCTCGGAATGGACGAAGATAATTTAACGCTTTCCGCCATCGGCCATTCGTTAGGCGCGGCAGTCGCGCTCGATTTCGCCGCTAATCATCGTGTGCAAAAAATCGTGTTGATCGCGCCGTTCACAACTTTGCGTGAAGAAGCGGCCACAATTTTCGGCGGCTGGATGGCGCGGATGCTGATCGAAAGTTACGACAATCGCGCCCATCTCGCGCAAACCAGGAAACGCAATCCCGACGCGCAGGTCGCAATTTTTCACGGCGCGAACGACGAAGTGATTCCAGTTCGAATGGGACGCGAGCTCGCGCACGAATTTCCGTTCGTGGAATTGTTCACGGTCAAAGGCGCGGACCACGTCAGCGTGCTCAATCACGCCCACGACGACATCATTAATTGGATGAACAATTGATTCCCTGGAACGATCCAAGCTACATAAGGATGCGTGAAACCGACGGCGCAATTTGGTAAGGAGTGTTTTCCCCGCACCGACTGCTTCTTTCAGTCGGGCGCCGGCCGTTGGCACGGCTATTGGTCGAACGACGACGGCGGGCAGTTTCGTCGTTACAACTTGGGCCGCGAATATTTGATCGAGTCGGCGCGGGAACGGGCAAAAGAGATGGCGGTCTTCGCTGTGATTCTGGTTGCCGCCGCCTGGCCGGTAATCTACATGATCGTCAGCGTCGTGCAGTTGCTGCACAAAGGCCGCACGCTCGATCGATAGTGGCAAACTATCGCGGCGGCAGAAATTCGTCGCGGTATTGCGGCGTCGTTTCGGGAGCGAAGCCGTGGCGGGTGATGTTTTCGGTGACAACGCGCGGCACCACAAACGGCAAAAGATAATCGGCGCCGCCCGCTTTGGTGCCGCCGCCGCTCATTTTGAATCCGCCGAATGGATGGCGGCCAACGACCGCACCGGTGCAGGAGCGATTGATGTAAACGTTGCCGGCGACGATCTCCGCTTTGGCGCGCTCGATGTTGGCCGGGCTGCGCGAGAAAAACCCGGCGGTCAGCGCGAATTCGGTGCCGTTCGCGATCTCGAGTGCTTCATCAAGATCGCGCGCCCTGATGACGCTGAGCACCGGACCAAAAATCTCTTCGCACGCTATCCGCGTCTTCGGACTGACGTTCGTGAAGATCGTCGGCGGAATGAAAAAGCCTTTTTGCGGGACATCGGCTCGTTGGAAAGCGAGTCGTGATTCGTTCTTGCCGATGTCGATGTATTCGAGAATTCGTTTGTAAGCGGTCCCATCAATTACCGGTCCAACCGTGATCCCCGGCTCTTCCGGATTTCCAACGCGCAAACTGGCGGCGGCATTGAGCAGGCGCTTCATCGCGCGCGGATAAATTTCCTCGAGGATGATGAGTCGCGAACAGGCCGAACATTTTTGTCCCTGATAACCGAATGCGGAGTAAATCGTGTCGACGATTGCTTCGTCGAGATCGGCATCGGCGTCGATGATGACAGCGTTTTTGCCGCCCATCTCACAAATGACCCGCTTCAGCTCGCGCTGACCTTCGCGTGTTTTGCCGGCGCTCTCCCAAATCCGCAACCCGACTTCGCGCGATCCGGTGAACGCGATAAGATCGATATCTTTGTGGTCGACCAGGTGCGCGCCCATGACCGAGCCTTTGCCGGGCAAATAATTCAGAACGCCGGGCGGGACGCCGGCTTCTTCAAAAATTTCCATCAACATTGCGCCGATGACCGCTGATTGCTCGGCGGGTTTCATGATGACGGTGTTGCCGGTGACGAGCGCGGCCGTCGTCATGCCGCACAAGATCGCCATCGGAAAATTCCACGGTGCGATGATCATTGCGACGCCGCGCGGCCAGTAATGCTGGTAACTTTCTTCCCCAAGGACGTGCTGAGTGAGCCGCGGTCGGCCGATCAAGCGCATTTGGTGCGCATAAAAACGACAGAAATCCATCGCCTCGCGAATGTCGCCGTCCGCTTCCGCCCAGGCTTTGCCAACTTCAAAGACTTCCAGCGCCGAAAGTTCGTAACGCCGGCGGTGCATGATATCAGCGGCGCGCTCGAGCAATCGGCAGCGTGTTTCAAATGAAGTGCGACTCCACTTTTCGAAAGCGTCGCGCGCTGCTTTAACCGCGCGCTCTGCTTCTGGAATTCCGGCTTCGGCCACGTGACCAACGACGTTGTCCGGGAAACTCGGGTTGATCGAAGCAATCGTCTTATCGGTCCAAACTTTCTCGCCGTTGATAATGAGCGGATATTTTTGGCCGAGCTGCGTTCGCACATGCTCGAGCGCTTGTCGCATTCGGTCCTGATTTTGTTGGTAAACGAAATTCACAAGGGGCGCGTTTTCATAAGTATCACCGGGCGGCGTATCGAGGGAAGCGCCATCGCCGCTAACTTCGACATGCCTCGCGCCATTTGGACCTTCGGCGATGAGATCCGCCGGATCGCGCAGCAATTCTGACTCGGCAACGTTCTCGGAAAATTTCGCACGCAAAAAACCTTCGTTCGAAGTGTTCTCGAGCAGACGACGAACGAGATACGCCATTCCGGGCAAGAGCTCGCCGACTGGACTGTATTCGCGGACTCGATAACCCATTTCGACGAGGGCGCGTTTCACTGGACCGGCCATGCCGTAGAGCAACTGAAATTCGAAACGGCCGCGGTCAATCCCGAGCTGATCGGCGAGCGCCTGCGCGTGTGCGATGCTGCGGACATTGTGTGAGCCGAACGCCGAGGTAACGATGGATTCGTTCTCGAGCATGATCCGCGTGAGCAATTCGAAATTCAGATCGCTCTCCGGTTTTTGCAGAAAGACCGGACAAGCCCATCCGTTCTGACGCGATTTTATTTTTTCGAAATCCCAGTAGGCGCCTTTAACCAATCGAACGGCGAACCGGGTTCCGCGTCTACGTCCCCAATCGAGCAAATCGCGCAAATCGTCTTCCGCATCGCGCAAATAAGCCTGGATTACAATTCCCACGTTCGGCCAGTTGCGAAATTCAGTTTCGGTAAAGAGCGCTCTGAAAAGTTCGAGCGTCGCGTTCTTGTGCGCGTAACTTTCCATATCGAAGTTTACGAAGGCGCCGAGCTCCTGCGCGCGCCGTAGAATCGGGCGCAGTTTCGGCGCGAGATGCACGATCGCGTCGGCCGGATCGGCCGGATTCATCTGCGAATAAAGCGCGGAAATTTTTACGGAAAGATTAACGACCGGAAACAACTCCGCATTTTTGCCGAGCGGATCCGTCCAGCCCCGCGTTTCTCGTCCGAGGTGTTCGAGTAGCTCCAAACAGCGCGTGGCGTATTCGTTGGCTTCCTGTTCGCTCACGACGGCTTCGCCAAGAAGATCGACCGTGAACCCGATTCCCTGCGCGCGGCGTTTGCGGAGTGTTTTCATCACATCCTGGGGATTCCGTCCAGCGATGAACTGGCGCGCCATTCCGGACACGTTCCAGCGTAGAAACTGTCCGCTGATCCACGGGACGATCTTCGCCGCGCGAACTCCGGTTCGAATCAACGGTGCATAGCCATTGCGCATGTCCGCAAAATATTGGTCGAGATGCTGGACGATGTCGGTGCCGCGATGGAGCGACGCCAAGACATCGACGAATCGAAACAGTTGCACTTTGAAATGTTCGTCGCGCATTGAGAGCGCCATCATTCGCTGATAGAAACCGGCTTTGCTGAACAGCGGCTCCGGATGCCGATCAACCAAATCGAATATGCGTTCGCCGCGTCGTTCGATTTCTGCCTGCAAAGCGCCCATAACCAAAAAGTAATCGCGCGTTAATCGGAGGTAAAGGCGAAGCAATTTGAGGGCGGCCGACAAAAATTGCCTGAGGATACGGTCACTTTGAGGCCGAACTTCGAAGTTCGGGGTGAAAAGCCGCTGCAACGCGGATTGGATTCAGGGGAGTATTAGAGTGATTTGCCTGGCGGGCCCTGCAGGCCCTGGGGCTCGGGTCCGTCAGGCAATTTCTCCTATTCGAGGGATTGCCGTTTGCTGCTGGTGCCGAACTCGGCTAGCAAGATCGATATGCAGTCGAGTGGCGAGAATCACCAATTCGCCAGTGACAACACCGCAGGGATTTGTCCCGAAGTGTTGGCTGCGTTGGAAGAGGCCAATCATGCCGCGGCAGAATCGTACGGCACGGATCAATGGACGAGTCGGGTTCGGGGATTGGTTCGGGATCTTTTTGAAACCGATTGCGACGCTTATCTGGTTTTCAATGGAACGGCCGCAAACGCGCTCGCACTGGCACAACTTTGCCAACCGTTTCACAGCGTCGTTTGTCACGATCACGCCCATATTCAAACTGATGAGTGCGGCGCGCCGGAATTTTTCACGCGCGGCTCAAAGCTGCTTCTTGTTCGCGGTGACGCCGGCAAGATCGACATCAACGAAGTGGACGCGGTGATCGCGCGCCAGCCCGACGTACATGCGCACAAGCCGCGCGTGATCAGCATCACCCAAGCAACCGAGTTCGGCACGCTTTACAATCGCGATGAAATCGGCGCCATTGCTGAACTCGCGCGGAAGCGCGAAATGTTTCTGCACATGGACGGCGCCCGATTCGCGAACGCGATTGCCTCGCTCGGTTGCTCGCCGAAAGAAATTACATGGAAGATCGGCGTGGATGTTCTCTGCTTTGGCGGGACAAAGAATGGAGCGGCCGCGGGCGAGCTCGTGATATTTTTCAAAAAAGAACTTTCTCAAGAATTCGATTATCGCTTGAAGCAAGCTGGCCAGCTCGCATCCAAAACGCGTTTTTTAGCAGCGCAGTGGCTCGGGCTTTTGCAGAACGACGTTTGGCTGCGGAACGCGAAGCGCGCCAATGCGATGGCAGGCAAGCTGGCCGAGCGTCTTCGGGCAGCTGCAAAGATCGAGATTATGCTCCCAGTTGAAGCAAATGCTCTCTTTGTTCGCTTGTCTGAACATCTCACTCACGATTTGAACTCGCGCCGCTGGCTTTTTTATAAGTTCATCGAGCCCGATGTTTATCGGCTAATGTGCTCGTGGGCGACGACGGAGACAGAAATCGACCAGTTCGTTGGCGATATCTTGCGCTAAAGAAAAGACGCCGTATAAAACCACGATGAATTGGAGTCGCTGGGCGATCACGCTGATTGCAATCTGCTTGGTTAGTTGCGAAACAGCGCACGAGATTGGCCGCGCCGTGACCGCGCCAGTGCGCTACGTTTTTAAGGAACCGGAGCCTCCCCCTTCAACGACCACGTCCGATGTGTCTAACCCAGGCCAGCCTGTAGCCGCCCCTTCTCCGACACCCACACCGCGCGCCGCTTCGCGCAAATCAAATCGACCAGCGACGCCTGCAAAGTCGGGAGTTGCGGCAAACAAATCGTCGGCGAAACCTTCGCCATCCCCGCAAAAGTCCGCGAGTGCCGCGCAATTTCCAGTGGCCAGACCGGTTCCTGGCAGGCCCGGTCTCGTTTTTAATCCATTCAACGCCAGTGGCGGATATATCGACGTGAGCGGCTACGCGCCGGGGAGCAAAGTAAAGGATCCTGATTCTCAACAAATCTTCATTGTGCCTTGAGTCGACATCAGTGAAGGGTTTCGAGCACCCGGCCGTGCGCGTTTCGTAGAAACGCGACTTCGGGGGCAGCGCCAGGTTTCTTGCGAATTCGCGGCGATTTTCGTGCAGCTGTGCACGGATATTGCTTTTCTAGTCTAGAACACCTAGAAAATATGACTCATCGGGACGCTGGTTTCGCTCAACGCTCAGTCTTAGGCCCATTTGCGGCAATTGTCGCCGTTTTCGCAGTCGCGCTCGGCACCTTCGTGCCGAGGGACGCCAACGCTTATTCTCTCGAAGGACCGAAATGGCCTGACGGAAGTACGCCTGTCATGCAGCTTGAGCTCGGCACGCCCGGTCGCACACTTCTCGATGGTACCACTTCCTGGAACACGGCTATGGCGCCCGCTCTCGATATGTGGAATCAGGTTGTAGGCCGAATGCAGTTCGGCCGGGTGATGAATTCCACGGCACCCGTCGCTTCCGGGGACGGCGTTAATTCAATGGCTTTCTCGAGCACAATCTTTGGACAAAGCTTCGGCTCAAACACGCTCGCGGTAACCTATTACAGGTATTCGGGCTCGACGATGATGGAAGCCGACATTCTGTTTAATACGGCGCAGTCATTCGATTCTTATCGGGGAGCATTGCGCTCCGGGTCTTACGACATTCAGCGCGTCGCGCTCCACGAGCTCGGACACGCTCTCGGCCTTGCGCATCCCGACCAAGCTGGCCAGCATGTCGATGCGGTCATGAATTCCACCATCAGCGATCGCGATGCCCTTTCCAACGATGACATTGCCGGTGGGCAATCGCTCTACGGCGCGGCCGCTTCGCCAACGCCAACGCCTTCGCCAAGGCCGACGCCAACGGCAACGCCGACGCCGACTCCAACTTCAACCGCAACACCAACGCCAACCCCAAAACCGACGGCCGCTCCAACGGCAACACCGACTGCAACGCCGACTCCAACCCCTACTCCGAGTCCGGCTGTAATGCTGAGCCCCCAGCCGGGATCTACTTTCACTTCATCCAGCGTGACCTTTAGCTGGAGCGCCGGTAGCGCTACGGCCTATGCGCTTCTGGTGGGAAACTCAACGGGGAGCTCCGATATCTACAACTCCGGCATGGGGAGCGCGCTTTCGGCGACCGTGAATCAGATGCCAACCGATGGGCGAACTATCTATGTGTCGCTCTATTTAAGGGTTAACAATTCATGGGTCTCGAACAAATATACCTATAAGGCTTTCAAAGCGTCAGGTACGCCTACTCCGACCCCGACGCCTACCGCCACTCCAACACCAACTCCGGGCACAACCGTTTCTACCCCGTTTCTCTCACCGAGTGGGGGCACGTTTACCGGTCAAGTCACAGTACGAATGTTTTGCTCCACTTCTGGGGCAACGATCCGCTACACAACGGACGGAACTGACCCGACAACGACTTCGACCGCTTATCCCGGAGGTGGAATCACGGTGACGGGGAAAGGCTTGAGGACCGTGAAAGCGAAAGCTTTTAAGGCTGGTTACAATGATAGTGCGATCACAACGGGCAATTACACCATTAATTAAACCACATGAAAATTAAATATCTTCTTCCGCTCACATTAATCGGTATCGCTTTTGTCCGCGTTCCGGCAACGACCGTGATTCCACCGACTTTCGAGCAGTTGGTTCAACAGGCCGAACTTATTTTCCAAGGAACGGTGACCAACGTGCATTCGGTATGGGAGGGCGAGGGCGCTCAACGGCACATTGACACCTACGTCACATTTCAAATCGGGGAGAATGTGAAAGGCAATGCGGGTTCTTCGTACACGATCCGGATCCTTGGCGGCACAGTGGGCGACGAGACCATGGAAGTTACCGACACGCCGAAATTCAATGTCGGCGACCGCGATGTCCTTTTCGTCGAGCACAACAATGAGCAGTTTGTTCCGCTGGTCGGGATCACCCATGGCCGCTTTCACGTCCAGCGCGATGAACAGACCGGCCGCGACATCATCCTAAATGGCGAAGGCGAACCCGTTCGTGATCTGACGAAGCTGGGCCGTGAAGAGGAATCTGCCACTGCGGCGGAAGCAATTTCGCCCGACCAACTCAAGGCTGCCGTTCAAAAGCAGCTGACCGGTAAGGCTGATCATCCAGCACAATAATTCGCGCTGGCGATATTCGGTTGTTCGTCACGGCAAATCCGTACCGCGGCGGATCGATCCTAGCGACGCCCGACTGCGTCTTTCAGGTCGTCGTCTTTTCTTTGCTGCTGAATTTTTTGAATGACCGAGTGCGTCGTATCCAACGAATGCTTTGCCCAATCGTGTTCGTAGATCGGTCTCGGTGACGGAGCGGACTGGGCGGCAGTTTCGGCTGCTGCCGGTTTTTGGTCGCTGCGCTTTTGCAGAAAGAAAAGTCCACCGCCGATTCCGGCGACCACGAGAAAGATCATCAGACCTCGCATGGCTGTTATGCAGCATGCGCCGAGCCAGAGTCGTTGCCCCAAACTTCGGCCAATGGTAATTGTGAGGATGAGTTGGTGGCGGCCGTTATCGATTGCACTCTGGGCGATTTTCCTCGCGCCCTTGGTTTCCGCCCAAAGCTATCAGGGCCGGGAGCTGGTCAAAGCTACGCTCCTAGCCGATACGTCGGCAATTGTTCCAGGCAAACCATTCACTGCCGGCTTGTTCCTGCGAATGGCGCCGGGTTGGCACACCTATTGGAAATTTTCCGGCGACGCTGGTCTTCCGACTGAAATTAAATGGAAACTACCGCCCGGTTGGAAAGTCGGTGAGATCGAGTGGCCGATTCCGCTCAAGACAAACGATCCTGGCGATATCCAAACCTACGGTTACCAAGACGAGATCCTGCTGATGCAGGAAATTACGCCCCCGGCTAAGATCGACATCTCGCCGATAAAACTCTCCGCGGAAGCGAATTGGCTTGTCTGCGAAAAAATCTGCATTCCGGGCGGCGCGAATCTGGAGCTCGAGCTGCCAACTTCGACAACCGCCGTACCGAAAAACACCGATCTCTTCGCGCGTTACCGCCGTTTACTTCCGCAAAAATTCCCCGATTCAAAAACTGCGGCTGTCACCTGGAACCGCACAGCTTCCGATCTCCACCTCAAAATCGTGAACGAGAATCTGGCGAATTATCCGACCATCGATTTTTACCCGCTCCCACAAGGGAACATCGTTGTCGGTCATCCCAGCGTCGAATCGCGTAAGGGAAACGAGATTACCCTTCAAATTCCAATTGAGTCCCCCGACAAGAATTTGTCTGCGATGCCGGGGCTGATCGTTTTTTCGAAATTTTCGAACGGCAACGACCGCATAGCCTGGCAGCTTGAAACACCGACGATCGCTGCGGCCCAAGCTGCGCAGCCTGCGCGCGGAATCTTTACGTTTCTGCTATTCGGTTTCGTTGGCGGATTGATTTTGAATCTGATGCCGTGCGTGCTGCCCGTGATATCGCTCAAGATCTTCGGTTTCATTCAGCAAGCGGGGCAAAGTCGACAGAAAATTTTCCGGAGCGGTCTCGCTTTTACTGCCGGAATTTTCGCGTGGTTCCTCGCGCTGGCGTTGCTGCTCATCGCGCTCAAAGCCGGCGGTCGCGACGTGACCTGGGGCGGGTTTCAATTCACCAATGCCTATTTTGTTCTTGGTCTGAGCGTGATCGTTCTTGTCTTCGCGCTGAATCTTTTCGGTGTCTTCGAAATTTCGCTTCCGCAGAGGATGACTCGCGGTTTGCTAACGAGCTCCGAGCGCAAAGACAATCTCGGTTCATTTTTCCAAGGCGTGTTCGCGACCGTTCTCGCTACGCCGTGCACTGCGCCGTTTCTCGGAACTGCGCTCGGTTTTGCCTTCACTCAATCGGCGCCGGTCATCTTGTCGATGTTTGTCGCCATCGCCGCCGGAATGAGCGCGCCCTATTTTCTGCTCAGCGCGCAGCCAGCTTGGCTCCGATTTCTGCCGCAGCCCGGTCCATGGATGGTGCACGTGAAACAGTTTATGGGCTTTTTGCTGCTGGCGACTTTGCTCTTCCTCCTCTACGTCCTCGGCGCTCAGCGCGGTCTCGACGGCGCGATTTGGGCGAGCTGCTTTTTGCTCATCGTAGCGATCGCCTGCTGGATGAAAGGCGCGTTCATTGTGCCGACCGCATCCGCGACAAAGCGAACAATTTCGGTTGTGATCCTGCTCGCGCTCGTCATTGCAAGCGGCGCTTATTTCATCGGCGACAAATTTCAATCATCGAAGATCGACATCGCTGCCTCCAGTGCATCCGGCGATTGGAAACCATTCACGCCCGAGCGCTTGCAAACCGAGCGCGATCAGGGTCACGCGGTGTTTGTGGATTTTACCGCGGCATGGTGTCTCACCTGCAAGTTCAATGAGAAGACCGTGCTCGAAAACGGCGCCGTTCGCGAAGCGTTCCAGCGCCACGGGGTCGTAAAACTAAAAGCCGATTGGACCAACGGCGACCCGGTTATCACGAAATTGCTTCAACAATTTGGCCGGCCAGGTGTCCCATTATACGTGCTTTATCCCGGCAAATCGGAGGAGCCGATTGTGTTTCCGGAATTGCTCACTAAAAGTCTCTTGCTCGATAAACTTGAAACAATTTCAACCGCAGTTGCTTCACAATAACCTATGAAAACAAGACTACTCCTCACCGCAATCACCGCATTCGCAGCCGGCGCGCTTTACGCGGCCGATGTTCCACCGGTCGGCGGCGCCGCGCCCGACTTTTCCGCGCCGGATGCCAACGGCAAGACGCAATCGCTCTCGCAATACAAGGGCAAGTACGTCGTGCTCGAATGGTTCAATCCGGAATGTCCGTTTGTGAAAAAACATTACGGCAGCGACAACATGCAAAAGTTACAATCGGAATACACGGCCAAAGGCGTTGTCTGGTTAACGATCGATTCCAACGCGCCCGGCTCCGAGGGCAACATCACGCCCGAGCAGGCGCAGAAAATCATGGCTCAGTGGAAAACCAAGCAGACTGCGCTCCTGCTCGATCCCGAAAGCAAGGTCGCCAAACTTTATGGAGCGAAGAACACGCCCAATATGGTCGTGATCAGTCCGGAAGGTAAAATCGTTTACGAAGGTGCGATCGACAGCAAAGCGTCGCCCAATCCAGCCGACATTCCGAGCTCGACCAACTACGTGAAGAACGCGCTTGATGAATCACTCGGCGGCAAGGCGGTTTCCAACGCCCAAACCAAACCCTACGGCTGCCACATAACTTACAAATCCTCGTAACGGTGTAGCTGCCGATGTCCTCATCGGCAGGATTCGGAAATTTGTTTCTCAAAGCGGCGGTTGCTCTCGACCTCCGCTTTGCTTTGGGAATTAATTTCGCTTCATTCCAAGCCGCCACGCGAGTCGCAAGATCGACATCGGCGTGATGCGGACGAGGAACATGCCGAGTTTCATAGCAAAGCCGGGGATTACGAGGGGGCGATCGGCTTCGACCGCAGCGAGCGTGTCTCGCGCTGTTTTGTCGATTGAAACGTAGACGAATTCAGGACCACGCTCGGGTTCGCCACCAGGGCGTTTGGCGACGTCGCCGATTTCAGTGTGGACCGGACCCGGGCAAAGCGCAGTGACGGTTACGCCTGTGCCACCAAGCTCGGCCCGCAACGCTTCGGAGAAACTATTCACGTATGCTTTGCTCGCTGCGTAAGCAGCCATTCCGGGAATTGGTAGAAAACCGGCCGACGAGCTCACGTTCAAAATCGCGCCGCGCTTTCTTGCGATCATTTGCGGCAGCAAACGGTGGGTGAGCAATGTGAGCGCGGCGACGTTTACTTGAATGATTCGATCGTCTCGCTTCGCATCGCTCGTGGCAAACGACCCGTAGTCGCCCAGTCCGGCATTGTTGATCAAGAAGTCGATGTCGATCTTGGTTTGATCGAGCCACGCGATCAGATCGTCGATCT
>Ga0209806_1000619_pt1 | contig 24332 bp, 23 predicted proteins | sample GraSoiAngelo_152_FD_186166 | JGI IMG/M metagenome (GOLD analysis project Ga0209806, IMG submission 186166) | Grasslands soil microbial communities from the Angelo Coastal Reserve, California, USA - 14_1009_12_30cm (SPAdes) (version 2) | ecosystem: Environmental > Terrestrial > Soil > Grasslands ... | reverse complement strand
ATGGCGTTCATCGCCGACGGCATCCTCACCCACCGGCTGCCGTGGGCGCTGGTGCTGATCGGCGTGTTCCTGGCGATCGCCATCGAGCTGACGGGGGTGCAGTCGCTCCCCGTGGCGGTGGGCGTCTATCTCCCCATCACCACCTCGGCGGGAATGTTCGCGGGCGGGATCGTGCGCTGGCTGGTCGAGCGGCGCGCGCGCTCCGACAACCGCTCCCTCGCCGACATCGAGTCCGGGCCGGGCGTCTTGTTCTCCAGCGGCTTGATCGCCGGCGGAGCGATCGGCGGCATCGTGATCGCGGCGATCGCCGGCGCCAAGGGCAGCGCCGACTGGCTGGCCGATCACGTGGGGCTGCACCACGCCCTGGGCGGCCTCGCGCAATCGTCCGTCGTCGCTCTCGTGATCTTCGCCCTGCTCGGCTTCCTGCTGTACCGCATCGGCACGCGGCGCTCCACCTAGAGCGTCTCGGCGCCTCGGCGTCCAGCCTGTGATGCGCGTCGTGTCGCTGCTGCCGGCGGCCACGGAGATCGTCGCGGCGCTGGGAGCGGCGGGCTGGCTGGTCGGGGTCTCCCACGAATGCGACTACCCGCCTCTCGTCCGCGCGCTCCCGCGCCTGACCCGGACGGCCCTCGACCCGGCGCTCCCCTCCGGCGCGATCGACCGCGCGATGGCGGCGGCGCAGCGCAGCGGCGTCGCTCCGATCCAGATCGACGTGGGGCTGCTGCGCCGCCTCGCCCCCGATCTCATCATCGGCCAATCGCTCTGCGACGTGTGCGCGATCGGCGCGACGGAGTTGCAACGCGCCGTGGCGGTCCTGGACCGGCGGCCGTCCGTCGTGAGCCTGCACGCGCACGACCTGGCCGGCGTGTTCGCCGACATGCGGCGCGTGGGGGCGGCGCTCGACCTCGCGAATGAGGCGGACGAGCTGGTCGCCGGGCTGCGCTACCGCCTGCGGCGGATCGCAGCAGCCCACATCCCACATCCCACTCCCCCACGCCTCTTGGTTTTAGAGTGGCTCGACCCCCCCTACATCGCCGGGCACTGGGTGCCCGAGCTGGTCGCCGCGGCGGGAGGGGTGGACGTCGGTAACCGCCCCGGGGCCCGCTCGGCGGCGCGGTCGTGGCGGGAGCTGGCGGCGCTGGCGCCCGACGCGGTCGTGATCGCGTGCTGTGGCTTCGACGTCGCCCGAGCACGGAGGGAGTACGAAAGCGTGACCGACCGCGACGCCCGGGCCCTTTTCGCCCGTCGCGTGGAATTCCTCGACGGCAACGCCTATACTTCGCGCCCCGGCCCCCGGCTTGTCGACGCGGCTGAGTGGCTGGCGGCGTTGATACACCGTTGACGACCCTTCCCAGGTTGGTGCGATGCTTGCTGGAGCGCTGCTCGTCCTCAGTGTGCTGCAGGCGCCTTCCTCGCCGGGCGACCGGCCACCGCGGGACACGCTGCGTTTCTACGCCGTCGGCGATCTGAACCTCGGGCGGGCGCTGACCTACCGGTACCTGCTCCAGGGCGACACGCTCTATCCGTTCGCCGCGCTCGCCGACACGCTGCGCGCCGCGGACGTCCTGTTCGGCAACCTCGAGAGTCCGATCGCGCCGCTCGGCCACCCGTTCGAGCACACCGGCAGCTTCGTGTTCAGCACGCCGCCGATCGCCGCCGACGCCCTGGTGCGCGCTGGCTTCGACGTCGTGAGCAACGCCAACAACCACGCGTGGGACGTGGGACTGACCGGCATCGTCGAGACGCTGACGCAGCTGGACCGCGTGGGACTCGCCCACGCCGGCACGGGGCGCACCATCGCGGACGCGCATCGCCCCGCGCTGCTCGAGCGCCGGGGCTGGCGCATCGCCGTGTTCGCCATGACGCGAGCCTTCAACCCGGCCCCGCGGCGCTTCTTCTCGCACGAGGGCTCGCACTACATCGCGTGGGCGGACTCGGGCTGGCTCTACCCGGCGATCCGCCGGCTCAAGGGCTCGGGCGCCGCCGACCTCGTCGTGGTGAGCGTCCACGGCGGCCAGGAGCTGGCGGACACGGCCGATACGGCGCTGCGGCGGTTTTTCCGCGGCGCGATCGACGCCGGAGCCGATCTCTGCCTCGGCCACCACCCCCACGTGCTGCAGCCGGTCGAGTGGTATCACGGCAAGCCGATCGCCTACTCCCTCGGCAACTTCATCTTCGAGCAGATGTCGCCGTGGACCCGGCTGTCGGCGATCTTCAAGTTCACGGTGACCCCCGACGGCGCCATCGCCGCCGATCTCATTCCGACGCGCGTGGGGTTTCGCGCGACGGTCGCCGGCGGCGCCGCCGCCGACAGCGTGTGGCGTCGCATGGGGCTCGAGCCCCCCGTCCCAGCGCCTGCTTACCACTTCGCCTTCATCCCGCACCCATGACCGCAACGTCGCTGCCGTTCCTGAAGCGCCTGCTGGACACGCCGGGCCCTTCCGGCTTCGAGACCGCTCCGGCGCGCGTCTGGCGCGAGGAGACCAAGGGGTTCGCCGACGAGGTGCGCGGCGACACGCACGGCAATTCCGTCGCGGTGATCAACCCCAAGGGCGCGCCGCGGCTGATGTTCGCCGGGCACATCGACGAGATCGGCCTCCAGGTCACGCACATCGACGACGAGGGGTACGTCTACTTCGCGGCCATCGGCGGCTGGGACCCGCAGGTGCTGGTGGGCCAGCGCGTGCTGCTGCTCGGCCCGACGGGGCCGGTGCGCGGCGTGATCGGCAAGAAAGCCGTGCACATGATGAAGAAGGAGGAGCTCGACAAGGTCTCGAAGTTCGACGACCTGTGGATCGACGTCGGGGCGGCCGACAAGGCCGAGGCGCTGGGCCGCGTCCACGTCGGCGACCCCGGCGTGCTCGACGGCGCGGCGCTGGACTTCCCGAACGGCCGCCTGGTGTCCCGCTCCATCGACAACCGCATCGGCGCGTACGTCGTCGCCGAAGCCCTGCGCCTGCTCGCCAAGGACCGCCCCAAGCACGCGGCGGTGTTCGCCGTGGCGACGGTGCAGGAAGAGATCGCCTGGTCCGGGGGCGGCGCGCGCACCAGTGCGGTGGGGCTGGACCCGCAGGTGGCGCTGGTGGTGGACGTGACGCACGCCACCGACTGGCCCGGCGCAGACAAGAAGCAGGCGGGCGAGCACAAGCTGGGCGGCGGGCCGGTGCTCTCGCGCGGCTCCGCGGTGCACCCCGTCGTGTTCCGGATGTTGGTCGAATGCGCGGAGGCGGAAAAAATCCCCTACACCGTCGAAGCGGCCCCGCGCGGCACTTCGACGGACGCCGACGCCATCCACAACGCCCAGCGCGGCATCCCGACGGGACTGGTGTCGGTGCCCAACCGCTACATGCACTCGCCCAACGAGATGGTGGCGCTGACGGACGTGGAGCGCGCGGCGCGCGTGCTGGCGGCGTTTGCGCGGAAGCTCACTCCGAGCACGAACTTCATCCCGGAGTAGCCCTACTTCTTCTTCATCTGCGCCAGCGCCACCACCGCCGCGCCGCGCACTTCCTTGTCGCCGTCGTCGGAGAGACCCTGGAGTGTGCCCACCGCCGCCGGCGTCGCAGCGAGGCGCAGCGCTTCGACGGCGGCGAGGCGCACGGCCGTGGATTTGCGCCCGAAGAGCTTGCCGGACGGCTGGGCGAACCGGATCAGCGCCTGCACCGCGTCGGGGCTGCCGATGCGCCCCAGCGCGAGGATCAGCTCCCGCTCGACCTCCTCGTCCTCCTCCTCTTCGAGCGCCACCACCAGCGGCATCGCGAGCGGACTGGCCTTGCGCCCGCCCACGCCCATCGCGGCGTGCAAGCGCACCTCCCGCGCTGGGTCCTTGAGGGCGCGACGCAGCGGCTCGGCGGCGCTGCGCGACCCCACCTTGGCGAGCGCGAGGGCCACCGACCTGCGCACTCGCTCATCCTCGTGCTCGAGCTGCTTGGCGAGGTGCGGCACGGCCGCTTCGAGCCCCAGCTCACCCGCCAGCTCCGCCACGTTGCGCACCACGTACCACTGGTGGTGGTCGATGAGATGGATGACCTGCTCCAGTCCCTCCTTCATATGGGTCAGTGCGGCGAAGGTCCCGGAGCGCTCCTCCAACGACGGTGACGCCACGAGCTGATCGAGCAGCACCTCCACGGCGGGCGCCCCCGCCCGCTGCAGCACCGCCACCGCGTCCACCTGGTGGCCGGCGAGCTGGGTGAGGTGCGCGACGCCTTCGAGCAACCCCCGGGTGAACATCCGCTTCAGCATGATGCCGTATTGGCGCCGGTTCGTCTCCGGCACCGCCTGCTCGCAGCGCAGGATCCCGGCCATGAGCTTTAGGGCCCGCTCGATCTTGTTGGCGCGGAGCGCGGAGTCGACGTCCAGCGCCAGCCTCGCCAGCACCTCCCCCGCGTTGACCACGTTGGGCTGGCGTTCCAACTCGGCCAGGAGGGTTTCCGGGCTCTGCTTCTTGATGAACAGCGAGGTCATGTCCCGCGCTTCAGCCTGCCCCTTTCCGGACGCCGGGGCGGGGACTTCGTGGGAGACCGCGGGCACCGCGGCCAGCGGCGGGCCGGGCCCGGCGTCGCCCATGGCATCCCCGCGCAGGATACCTTCCGTGCCCAGGTCGAGCTTCGGGGTCTCCGTCGGGGCCACGCCGGCGGGGGGCTCTTCGGTGCGCTCGATCGTCACGGGTGTCGCTACCTGATCGGGCTGTCCCGTTACGGCGACGGTGATCCGCGCGGCGCCGCTCGCGCGCAGCCGCGTGGGAAGATCCGCGTCGCCCCGTGGACCCGCGAGGGCCGTGAGCAGCTGAAAGAGCTGGTCGGGCGGCGGGCTCGCAGGAATGCTGAGCTCACCCACGGCGTGGCGCTCGAGATGCTGCCGCAACGGCTCCAACACGACCCCCTCGACGGCGGTGCCGTTGACGGTAAGCCGGCCGCCTTCGCTCTTCACCGTGACCGCGTCATGCTTCAGCAGGGCGAGCAAGGCGCGGAACTGCGCCTTCTGCCCAGTCTTGGCCTGGGGATCGCGGAACAGCTCGACAGTGCGGGCGAGGTGCGTCGCAAATGCGTGAGGGACGAGCATCCGGTGACGGCAAAATAGCCGCGCGTGCGCACTCCCGGCAACGCGCGCCGCCGCTTTCACAACCGCGCCCGCCGGCGTTATATACGCGTCATGTCCACCGCGACCGCAGCGAACAAGATCGTCCGGGCGCTCCGCGCCGCCCACCTTCACGACGCGCCCCGCGGAGAGCTGCTGCGGATCGCCTGCGAGAAGCTCCGCGGCCTCGGGGCCCCGTTCACCTCCGTTTATGCCTACATGTTGCGCGGCGACGAGCTCGTGCTCGAGGCCTTCGCCGGCCGCGAGACCGAGCACACGCGGATCCCCGTCGGCCGGGGGGTGTGCGGCACCGCCGTCGCGACGGGCGAGGACCAGAACGTTCCGGACGTCGGCGCCATCGGCAATTACCTCGCCTGCAACCTCGACACCAAGGCGGAGCTGGTGGTGCTGATCCGCCGTGGCGCCACGATCCTGGGACAGCTGGACATCGACTCCGACGTGCCCGCCGGATTCGGCGAGCAGGAGCACGCCGACGTGAAGGCGGTGGCGGACGCACTGGCGGTGTTGTTGTAGGACCGTTGCTCCAGGTCAACGGCGTCTCGCTCTTCGAGCGGCGCGTGGGGGCGGGTCCCCTCGTCGTCGTCCTGCACGGCGGACCCGGCGCCCACCACGACTACCTGCTGCCCCAGTACGACCGGCTGGCCGCCGGCCGCGAGCTGCTCTACTACGATCAGCGCGGCGGCGGGCGCTCACCGGTCCCGCACGGCACGCCGGTCGGCTGGCGCGAGCACGTCGCGGACCTCGAGGCGATCCGCGTGCAGCTGGAGCTTCAGCGCGTGACCCTGTGCGGCTATTCGTGGGGCGGCCTGCTCGCTCTCCTTTATTATCTCGAGCACCCCGAGCGGGTCGAACGGCTGGCGCTGATCTCGCCGGCCAGCCCCACCGCCGCCTACCGCCGCGCGTTCGAGGAGGAATTCGCCCGGCGCATGGCCGCCCCGGAGGTCGTCGCCGAGCGGGAAGCGCTCCGCGCCAGCGGGCTACGCGAGCGGGACCCGGACAACTACCGCAAGCGCGCGTTCGAGCTGTCGGTAGCCGGGTATTTCCGCGACTTCCGTGACGCGCGGGGCCTGACACCGTTCCGCGTCACCGCGCGCACCCAGGATCTCGTCTGGGCGAGCCTCGGCGAGTACGATCTCCGGCCGCGGCTGAGAGAGACCGCATCCCGCATCCCCCATCCCCCATCCCAGGTTCTTCACGGCACTTTCGATCCGATCCCGATCGCGGGCTCACGTGAGGTGGCGGAGATTTTGGGCGCGGGTTTCGTCGAGCTGCCCGTCGGGCATTGCCCACACGTCGAGGCAACCGAGGAGTTCGTGCGCGCGCTGGACGGGTTTCTGCCCCGCGCCTAACGTTCCCCGGGTCCATGGACAAGCCCGCCGTGCGCGTCGTTCTCGAGCAGATCGCCGCGTCGCTCGCGCTCAAAGGCGACAACCCGTTCCGCATCCGCGCCTTCGAGAACGCCGCCCGGGCGATCGCCGGCTATCCCGGCGATCTCGGCGAGGCCTTGCAGTCGGGCGCGCTCGCGGAGGTCGAAGGCGTCGGGAAGGCCACGCTCGACATCGTCCGCGAGCTGCTCAGCCGCGGGCGCTCCAGCGTGCTCGACGAGCTGCGCGAGGAAGTAGCCCCCGGCCTCGTGGAGATGCTGAAGATCCCCGGGCTCGGTGTGCAGAAAGTGCGACAGATCCACGAGCACCTGCACATCGCGACGTTGGCCGAGCTCGAGGTGGCGGCGCACGACGGCCGCCTCGCCGCGATCCCCCGCTTCGGCACGAAGACGGCCGAGAACGTCCTCAAGGGCATCGCGTTCCTCAAGCGCACCATCGAGTTCCGGCTGTTCCACCACGCCCTTGCCGAGGCGACCGCCGTGCAACAGGCGCTCGGCGCGCTGCCGGGCGTGGAACGGGTCGAGATCGCCGGCAGCGTGCGGCGGCGGCGCGAGGTGATCCGCGACCTCGATTTCGTCGTGGTGCACGCGGGGGACGACGCACGGGAGACGCTGGTGAAGCGCATCGGGGAAGCTCCCGGCGTCACGGGGATCGTGGAGAAAGAGGGGATGGTGACTCTGCGGTTCGACACGGGGACGGCCGTGGACGTCATCCTCGCCACGCCCGACGACTTCGGGCTCGCCTGGGTGCGGGCCACCGGGGCCGTGGCACATTGGGAAGAGCTGCGCGCCCGTGGCCTCGACGCCGCCCGCCGGTATCCGGACGAGGAGAGCGTGTACCGCGCGCTGGGCCTCGCCTGGATCCCGCCCGAGCTGCGTGAGGGAGCGGGGGAATGCGACGCCGCAGCCGCCGGGACGCTGCCGCGCCTGATCGAAGCGCGCGACGTGAAGGGCTTGGTGCACTGCCACTCCAACTATTCCGACGGCACCCCGACCATCGTCGAGTGGGCCGAGGCGGCCAACGCGGCCGGATACGAGTGGATCGGTCTCACCGACCACAGCCAGTCGGCGCCGTTCGCCATGGGCCTGCGACCGGACGCCATCGGCCGCCAGCACGCGGAGATCGACCGGGTCAATGCCCAAGTCCCTAGCATCAGGGTCCTGAAAGGTGTGGAAGCGGACATCCTCGCCGACGGCCGCCTCGATTACGACCAGGCCACACTCGACCGCTTCGACTTCGTCATCGGCTCGATTCACTCCCGCTTCGGCCTCGACGAGGCGGAGATGACCCGTCGCGTGCTCACGGCGATGGATGACCCGCATCTCGCGATCCTCGGCCATCCCACCGGGCGACTGTTGCTGTCCCGCGAGCCCTACCCGCTCGACCTCGAGGCGGTGTTCCGCACGGCGGCGGAGCGCGGCATCACCATCGAGGTCAACGCCGACCCCCACCGCTTGGACCTCGATTGGCGCCTGGTGCGCCGGGCGCGCGCCGTGGGAGTGGCGTTCGCGATCGGCGCCGACGCGCACTCGGTAACGGGCATGGCGAACATGAGCCTAGGACTGGGGATCGCGCGCAAGGGCTGGCTCGAGGCGGCGGACGTGCTGAACACGCGCAGCGCCGACGACTTCCTCGACGCCGCCCGGCGGCGCCTGCCATGAAAACGAAGCACAAGAAGAAGGAAAGCCCCCGGGAGCTGAAGGCGCGGGCGGGCACGATCGTGCGGCGGCTGGAGCGGGCGTACCCGGGCGCGACGTGCGCGCTCGATCACCACAACGCGCTCGAGCTGCTCGTCGCCACGATTCTGTCGGCCCAATGCACCGACGCGCGCGTCAACAAAGTGACGCCGGCGCTGTTCGCGAAGTATCGGAGCGCCGCCGACTACGCCGCCGCGAATCCCAGAGTGCTTGAGCAGGAGATCCAGAGCACCGGGTTCTTTCGCAACAAGACGAAATCGCTCATCGGGATGGCCCAGGCGCTGATCGAGCGGCACGGCGGCCAGGTGCCCGATACGATGGAAGCCCTGGTCGCCCTGCCCGGTGTCGGGCGCAAGACCGCCAACGTCATCCTCGGCACCTGGTTCGGGAAGAACGAGGGCGTGGTCGTGGACACGCACGTGCAGCGCATCGCCCGGCTGCTCAAGCTCACGCGCCACGACGACCCGGTAAAAATCGAGCGCGACCTGATGGCGCTTGTGCCGCGCCAGAAGTGGAGCGTGTTTTCTCACATGCTGATCCTCCACGGGCGAGCGGTGTGCATCGCCCGGCGCCCGCGCTGCGAAGTTTGCGTGTTGAGCGATCTGTGCCCCAGCTCGCGCGTATGAACCGCCTCGCCGCTGAACCCTCGGCCTATCTGCGCTCGGCCGCCCACCAGCCGGTGCACTGGCGCCCGTGGGGCGAGGAGGCGTTCGCGGCGGCGCGCGCCGACGACAAGCCGATCCTGCTCGACATCGGCGCCGTGTGGTGCCACTGGTGCCACGTGATGGACGGCGAGTCCTACGAGGACCCGGCGGTCGCCGAGATCCTCAACCGCCAGTTCGTGTGCGTCAAGGTGGACCGCGACGAGCGCCCCGACGTGGATGCCCGCTACCAGCGCGCCGTTCAGGCCCTGACCGGTCAGGGCGGGTGGCCGCTCACCGCGTTCCTGACCCCCCAGGGGGAGGTGTTCTTCGGGGGCACGTATTTCCCGCCGGAGGACAACCGCTTCGGGCGGCCGGGGTTCGTCTCCGTGCTGCGGCAGGTCGCCGAAGCGTTCCACGGCGATCGCGACAAGGTCGCCAAGAACGCCGCAGCGATCCGCCAGCACGTGACCGAGTCGCTCGACGAGGCGCGCGCCGGCGACGTCTCCCCGCGCCTGGTCGAGCAGGCCGCCGATCAGATGGCGCGCCTCTTCGACATCCGCTACGGCGGCTTTGGAACGGCTCCCAAGTTTCCGCACGCCGGTGCGTGCGAGTTCCTGCTGGCACGCTGGTGGGACACCCGCCTCGACTGGGCGCGCGAGGTGGTCGAGAAGACGCTCGACGGGATGGCGCGCGGGGGCATCCGCGATCACCTGGGCGGCGGCTTTCACCGCTACTCGGTGGACGAGCGCTGGATCGTACCGCACTTCGAGAAAATGTCCTACGACAACTCCGAGCTGCTGCGCGCCTACTGCTCCGCCTTTCAGGCGTGGGGGAGCGACCGGTATCGCGAGGTCGCCACCGGGATCGTCGACTGGGTGCTTGCGGTGCTCGCGGACCGGGAGCACGGCACGTTCTTCACGTCGCAGGACGCCGACGTCGCCTTCGGCGACGACGGGGACTATTGGACGTGGACGCCGGACGAGGCGCGCGCGGCACTGGACGCCCCGGAGTTCGCGGTCGTGCGCAGCGTCTTCGACGTCGAGGACGCCGGCGAGATGGACCACAACCCGCGGAAGAACGTACTGTGGCGGCGCCGCGAGCCCGCGACGGCCGAGCACGTGGTGCTCGACGCTGCCATCGGCAAGCTCAAAGCGGCGCGCGACCGGCGCCGAGCACCCGCCGTGGACACGACCGCCTACGTCAGCTGGAACGCGATGATGGCCGGCGCGTTCCTCCACGCCGGGGCGGTGCTCGACCGGCGCGAGTGCAACACCCTCGCGCTCGCCGTGCTGGAGCGGATCTGGAACGAGGCGTGGCGGGAGCAGAGCGGCATGGCCCACGTGCTGGGCCGCGACGAGCCGCGCGGCATGCTCGACGACAACGTGCAGAGCGCGGCCGCATTCCTCGATGCCTACGAAGCCACCGGCGACGCGCGGTGGCTGGACCGCAGCGCCCGCGTGATGGCGTGGTGCGCGGCAGCGCACCGCGACGACGCGGCTGGCGGCTACTTCGACCTGTCCCGGGACCGGGCCGGCGCCGCGTACCTCGGCACGCGCGCCAAGCCGGTGCAGGACGCGCCGACCCCGTCGCCCAACGGGGTCGCGGCGCTCGTGCTCGCCCGCCTCTGGGCGCTCACCGATAAGAAGGAATGGCGGGATCAGCTCGACCGCCAGCTCGCCGCATTCGCCGGGGCCGCCGGCGACCTGGCGCTGCACGGCGCGACGCTGCTGCGCGCCGTGGATTGGGCGGTGCATCCGGTCACCAGGATCGAGGTGCAGGGACCCACCGGGCCGGGCCCCGCGTGCGACATGCACCTCGAGGCGCTGCGGACGTACCGGCCGCGCAAGGTCGTCGTGCGCCGCGTCGCCGAGCGGCCGGCCGCGACCGTCTGCGTCGGGACCACCTGCTCGCTCCCCGTCGCCGAGCGCGACGCGCTCGCGAAGCTGCTGCGATGAAGCAGCGCGTGCTGGGACGCACCGGGCTGACGGTGGGCGAGATCGGGTTCGGCGCCTGGGCGATCGGCGGCAACCACGTCGGCAACTCCTACGGCCCCACGGACGACGCCGAATCGCGGCGCGCGGTGCGGCGGGCGTTCGAGCTGGGGTGCACGTTCTTCGACACCGCCGACGTCTACGGCCATGGCCACAGCGAGGAGCTGCTGGGCGCCGCGCTGCGCGATCTGCGCGACCGCGTGATCCTGGCGACGAAGGTCGGCGGGAACTTCTACAACCGCGACGTGCATCCGCTCCTGGCCGAGCGCATCGCCCAGATGGCGGACAAGCCGATCGACCAGATCCCGCCGGACGCGCCGCTCCCGGTCACCCACGACTCCAACTTCACGCCCGGGTACGTGCGCTTCGCGTTGGAGCAGAGCCTCAAGCGCTTCGGCACCGATTACATTGACCTGTTGCAGCTCCACAACCCGGCGCTGTCGCTGATCTCCTCGATGGAGACGTACGCGGTGCTCGAGGAGCTGAAGCGCGAGGGCAAAATCCGCTGGTACGGGGTGAGCGTGCACCCGCCGGAAGAGGGGCTGGCCGCCGTGCGCGCCACGATGCCCGATACGGTGCAGATCGTCTACAACGTGGCGCGCCGGGAGGCCGAGGACGAGTTCTTCCCGGCCGCGCGCGCGGCCGGGATCGGCGTCATCGCGCGCGAGCCGCTCGCCAACGGGTTCTTGGCCGGCAAGTATGCGTGGGACAGCACCTGGGAAAAGGGCGACATCCGGGCGCGCATGCCCCGCCCCTACGTGAAGCAGATGGCCGGGCTGGGGCAACGCGTGCGCGAGCTCGCGGAGAAGGCGGGGACGAGCCCCACCCAGCTGGCGCTGCGGTTCGTGCTGGATCAACAGGCCGTCTCCGTGGCGATCGTCGGGATGAAGACCGTGCAGCAGGTGGACGAGAACCTCGGCTGGGAGGCGTGATGCCCAACAAGACAGCGGTCTTCGAGACTGCCCGCGGCACCATCGAAGCGGAGCTGTTCGCCGACGAGGCACCGAACACGGTGGCCAACTTCGAAAAGCTCGCCAACGCGGCGTTCTACGACGGCACCACGTTCCACCGCGTGATCGCGAACTTCATGATCCAGGGGGGCGACCCCTATTCCAAGACGGGGAAGGGCCGCGTCGGCGCCGGCGGGCCCGGCTACACGATCAAGTGCGAGACGCACCGCAACGTGCACAAACACGTCGGCGGCACGCTGTCGATGGCGCACGCCGGCAAGGACACGGGCGGCAGCCAGTTCTTCATCTGCCACACGCCGCAGCCGCATCTGGACGGGGTGCACACCGTGTTCGGACAGGTGACGAAGGGGATGGACGTGGTCTCCGCGATCAAGCAGAATGACAAAGTGACTTCCATCCGGGTTCGTTGAAGCTCGATTTCGCCGTCGTCGCGGACTACGCCCTCGTCGACCAGGTCGGGAAGATCTCCGTCCTGGGCATGTACCAACACATCTGGGTGCAGCAGTTCCCCGCCATGCACCCGCGCCTGCACCTGGTGCTGCGGCTGCGGGGCAAGCGCACGGAGATCGGCGAGCACCAGGTGCAGATCCGTCTCCTCGACGAGCAGGACACGGAGATCCTCGGCGGCAACGGCCAGGTGACTTTCGCCGAGCCGCCCGCCGGGGTCACCGACATCGAGGCAGCGGCCGTGCTCGTCTTCGACGTCCCGTTCCCCCATGCGGGGCCCTACCGCTTCGAGATCCTCGTGGACGGTGAACGGCAGGCGACGGTGCCGCTCACGGTGTCGCTGCTGCCGCCGCCGCGGTGACCCCGCGCGCGCTCCCCTGGCTCGTGCTCGCCGCCGCCGTCGCGCTGGGCTGGCGGCTCGGCAGCCACCGCCTGCTCGACCCCGATGAAGGCCGCAACGCCGAGGTGGCGCGGGAGATGGCGCGCAGCGGCGATTACCTGCTCCCTCACCTCGACGGCCTCCCGTACCTGGACAAGCCCGTCGTGTACTTCGCCGCTTCCGCCGCGGCTATGAACGTCTTGGGCCCCACCGAGGCCGCCGCGCGGCTCCCCGCGTACCTCGCCACCCTCGCGACCCTTGGGCTGGTCGCCTGGTTCGCGCGGCGGCGCTGGGGTGCCGACGCCGCATGGCTCGCCGCCCTCGCGCTCGCGACGATGCCGATGCCGCTCGCCTACGCCCGCGCCGCGATCTTCGACTCCACCCTGTCCTTGTGCACGACCGCCGCGATCCTCTGCTTCTTCGAGGAGCGGCCCGTGCTCGCCTGGGTCGCGATGGGCGTCGGCGCCCTGACCAAAGGCCCCGTTGCTCTGCTCGTGCCGCTCGCCACAGTCGTGCCGTGGACGCTGCTCACGGGAGGGGACGGTTCGCTGCGACGCCTCTTCGACTGGCGCGGGGTGCTCGCCTTCGCGGTGGTGGCCCTGCCCTGGTTTGTCGCCGTCGCGACGCGGATCCCCATGTTCCCGCAGTACGTCTTCGTGCGCGAGACCTGGCAGCGCGTCATGACGCCGAGCTTCCACCGCGGCGGCCCGTGGTGGTACTTCCTGCCGATCCTCCCCGTGGCCGCCTTCCCGTGGGTCGTCCCCGCCCTCGCGGGTCTGAGGAACTGGCGCTGGGGCTGGCTCGCGCGCCGCGAGAACCCGCACGCGCGCGAAGCCGTGTTCCTGGCGTGTTGGGTGGCGCTGCCGCTCATTTTCTTTTCCCTTAATCACTCCAGGCTGCCGCAGTACGTCCTGCCGCTGATGCCGGCGATCGCCCTCGCCGCCGCCCGCGCCTTCGCGCGCGAAGGGATGGGCTTCGCCTGGCGGCCGTTCGTGGCCTGCGCCGCGGTGCTCGGGCTCGCATTGGTCTCCCTCACCCGCTGGATGCCCGCCCCGATCTCGCTCACCCCCGCCGAGCGGGCGGCGATTCCCCCCGCCGCCCTGATACTCGGCCTCGCGTTGCTGCTCGCGGGTGGCGTCGTGGCGCTGGTGGGCCGGCGCGGGTCCACCCTGGTCGCGGCGGCGTACGGCCTTGCCGTCGCGTTGATTCCCTTCGCCGGCGCGCGCCTGCTCGACGCCGTCGGGGCGGACCGGTCGGCGTTCGCGCTCGCCGCCGCGCTGCGGGACAAGGGGGTCGTCGTCGGTGTGAGCGCGTACCCGCCCTCGTTGCCGTTCTATCTCCAACGGCATATCTACGTCGCCACGGAGACGGGCCGCGAGCTGACCAGCACCTTCATCGCGGACTACGCCGAGCAGCTGCGCTTCCGGGAGGGCTCACCGCTCCTGTCCCCGGAGGTCTGGGCGCAGCTGCGGGACGCGTGCCCCCAGCCCACCGTGTTCGTGTTCCGCGCCAACGACCGCGACCGGCGGGCCACGATGACCCGCCTGCCGCTCGTGTACGAGGACGGGCGCTACGCGGCGTACGGACCGTGCCGTGTCGTGACGAGGAACTGAGACATGTGCGGCATCTTCGGCGTCGTGTCGCTCTCGGGGTTGCCGCTCCGTCACCCCGAAGGGGTCGCCGCGATGGCCGCCGCGCTCGCGCACCGCGGACCCGACGGCGAGCGCATCGTGGGACACGAGCACGCGCGCCTCGGCGCCCGCCGGCTCGCCATCATGGACCTGACGACCGGGGATCAGCCGTTCCAGAGTCCCGACGGCGCCGTCTGGATGGTCTGCAACGGCGAGATCTACAACGCCGCGGAGCTGCGCCAGGGCGGCGAGCGCGCCGGCTATCCGTTCCGGTCGACGGGCGACATCGAGACCATCGTCCCCCTGTACGCGCGGCGCGGCGCCGACGGCGTCGCCCAGCTCGAGGGGATGTTCGGGCTGGCGATCTGGGACGACGCCCGTCAGCGCCTCGTGCTGGCGCGCGACCGCGCCGGGGAGAAGCCGCTGTTCTGGACCCGATCCGGCGACGAGCTGCGCTTCGCCTCCGAGGTTCAGGCGCTGCTCGCCTTCCCCGACCAGCCCCGCCGCGTCTCCCCGCCCGCGGCGGCGCTCTTCGCCGCGCTCGGCTACGTCCCCGCGCCGCACACGATGCTCGACGGCATCCACAAGCTGCCGCCGGGGCATGTGCTGGTCGCCGAGGCCGGGAGCGTGTCCGTGCGGCCATACTGGGAAGCGGCGGCGGCCGCCTCCGCGCCGAACACCCTCGAGTCGGCGCGGCAGCTCCGCGACGTGCTGGTCGGTGCCGTCGCCCGCGAGCTGATGAGCGACGTTCCGCTGGGCATCTTCACGAGCGGCGGCCTCGACTCGTCGTTTCTCGTCGCCGCTGCGGCGCGCGCCATGCCCGGCGAGCGGCTGCACACCTACGCCGTGCGCTTCCTCGAGCCCGGCTATGACGAGAGCCCGTTCGCCGAGCAGGTGACGCACCACATCCGCTCCGTCCATCACGTCGTCACCGCCGACGACGCGGCGCTGCAGCGCGCCCTCCACGTCGTGACCGACCGCCTCGCCGAGCCGGTCGGCGACCCCGCCCTGTTGCCGACCTACCTGCTCGCCGAAGCGGCGCAGGCGGACGTAAAGGTCGTCCTCTCCGGCGAGGGTGCGGACGAGCTGTTCGGCGGCTATCCCACCTACCTGGGGCACAAGGCGGCCGGGCTGCTGCGGCGCCTGCCGGGCCGGGGGCTGCTGCGCGCGCTCATCAACCGCCTCCCGACGTCCACCGGCAAGGTGACGACCGAGTTCCTGCTCAAGCAGCTCGTCGCCGCCGCCGACCTGCCGGTGCTCGAGCGTCACCTCGCCTGGTTCGGCGCGCTTGGGCCCTCGCCGGAGGCGACCGCGTGGGCCGAAGGCCTGTTGCGCGGGTTCCCCGCGACCCCCTCGCTGAATCGCGTCCTCTGGCTCGACTTCTGCTCGTACCTGCCGGACAATCTTCTCGTCAAGGTGGACCGCGGCACGATGCTGGCGTCGATCGAGGCGCGGGCGCCGTTCCTCGACCGCCGGGTGCTGGAACTGGTGCTTCCCGCGCCGGCGGCGCTCAAGGTGCGCGGCTTCACCACCAAGGCGATATTGAAGGAAGCGGCGCGCGGCCTCGTCCCGGACAACGTCATTCACCGGCGCAAGCGCGGACTCTCGGTCCCCGTCGCCCGTTGGCTCAACAGCAGCCTAGCGTCGCTGGCGGACCGCTATCTCACGGCGCCGCACCTCGCGCCCGAGCGCGTGCGGCCGCTGTTCGCCGAGCACCGCGCCGGCCGTGCCAACCACGCCCGCAAGCTGTGGCCCGTGCTCATGGCCGAGCTGTGGGCCGAACGGTGGGGGGTGGAGTGGTGAATCGCGCGGAAGCCCTGGCCCTGATGCACGAGCACACCCAGTCCCCGTCGCTGCGCCAGCACATGCTGGCCGTCGAGGCGGCGATGCGCGCCTACGCCGCGAAGTTCGGAGAAGACCCGGAGGCCTGGGGCGTCGTCGGTCTGCTGCACGACTTCGACTACGAGCGTTATCCCAATGCGGCGCATTCCCCCACCGAGGACCACCCCAGCTGGGGGGTGCGCCTGCTGCGGGAGCGCGGGCTCCCCGAGCCACAGTGCCGGGCAATCCTCGGCCACGCGAGCTACACCGGCGTGCCGCGCGACACGCCCATGGCGAAGAGCCTGTTCGCCGTGGACGAGCTGTGCGGCTTCCTCGTCGCCTGCGCGCTGGTGCGGCCCTCCCGGAGCTTCAGCGACCTCGAGGTATCGTCGGTCAAGAAGAAACTGAAGGACAAGGCGTTCGCGCGCGGCGTCAACCGCGACGAAGTCCGTCAGGGCGCCGAGGAGCTCGGCGTGCCGCTCGAGGAGCACGTGACGTTCGTGATTCAGGCGCTGCGACCCGTCGAAGCCGCCCTCGGCCTGGGCGGCGCCGCAGCGCCCGCCGGGTGAGCGACCCGCTCGGCCTCGCGATCGATCGCGCGGCGGGCGCGCGCCCTATCGCCGGCAACACGCTCGCCCACCACCCCGACAGCGCCGTCGCCCTCGCGACGATGCTCGCCGACATCGCCGCGGCGCGGCGGTGGATCCACCTCGAGAACTACATCATCCGCGACGACCATACCGGCCGGCGCTTCGCCGACGTCCTCGCTGAGCGCGCCGCCGCGAAGGTGCGCGTGCGCGTGCTCTACGACGCCCTCGGCTCGATCGGGACCTCGCACCGCTTCTGGCGCCGCCTGCGCCAGGCGGGCGTCGCGGTGCGCGCGTTCCATCCGCTGTTGTCCCTGCACCCGCTCGAGGTCCTGAAGCGCGACCACCGCAAGCTGCTCGTCACCGACGGCCGCACCGCGATGACCGGCGGCCTGTGCATCGGGGACGAGTGGGCGGGCGACCCGGCGCGCGGCCGCCAGCCGTGGCGGGACACGATGGTGCGGGTGTGCGGGCCGGCAGTCACGGCCCTGGATGCGGCGTTCGGCCGCTTGTGGCTCCGTGCCGGCGACCCCCTGCCCGACGACGAGCTGGACGCCGACCCGGCCGAGTGCGGGACCTCTCCCGTGCGCGTCGTCGCCGGCGCGCCGGCGCGCGCGCATATCTACCGGTCGGTGCAGCTGCTCGCCGCGAGCGCGGCTGAACGGCTGTGGATCACGGACGCCTACCTGCTGGCGCCGCCGCCGCTGTACGCCGCGCTGCTCGACGCCGCGAAGGCTGGTGTCGACGTGCGGCTGCTCGTGCCGGGCGCGAGCGACCTGCCGGTGCTGCGCAACTTCACGCGCGTCGGCTACCGCGATCTGCTGCGCGCCGGCGTGCGTGTCTACGAGTGGCAAGGGCCGATGCTGCACGCGAAAACGCTGCTGGTGGACCGGCGCTGGGCACGCGTCGGCTCGAGCAACCTGAACGTGTCGAGCCTGCTCACGAACTACGAGATGGACCTCATCGCCGAGTGCGAGGAGCTGAGCGAAGCGCTCGCGGCGCAGTTCCGGCGCGACCTCGCCTACAGCCGGGAGATCGTGCTCGAGCCGCGCCGCCTCAAGCTCCCCCCGCGGCTCGTTCCCGCGCCGGCGGTGCCGCAGGGGCAGGAACGCGCCGTGGCCCACAAGCGCTCCGGATATGAGATGGGCGCGGTGGCGGTGGTCGCCTTGCGCCGCGTGGCCGGCGGGCTGCGTCGGGCGATCGCGTGGACCGCGGCGCTCATCTGCGCCGGCGTCGGCGCGCTGCTGCTGGTGTTCCCGCGTGTGATGAGCATCACGCTCGCCGTCGTTGCGTTCTGGCTCGCCTTGAGCTTCGGACTGTTCGCGATGCAGCGCCGCCGCGCTCGACGGGCGGACGATGAAGCCTGAGCCGCCGTCCGCCCAACCTCCGGAGGGCCCCGCGCGTATAGAGGACGAGGCCGAGCTCGCGACGCGGGCCCGGGCCGGCGACCGCGCCGCCTTCGGGCGGCTGGTCGAGCGGTTCGCGCCCCAGGCGCGGCGCGTGGCGCGAGCGGTGCTGCAGGATCCGCACGACGCGGACGACGCGGCGCAGGACGCGTTTCTTGCGGCGCTGGTGAAGCTCGATCAGTACGATCCGCGCCGGCCGTTCGGGCCGTGGTTGATGCGGATCGTCGCGAACGCGGCGACCGACCGGCGGCGCCGCCGCACGGTGCGGCAGGTGGAACCGCTGGCGCCGGAGCTGACGGGCGGCGGGCCCCGGCCCGATCGCGAGGCCGAGCAGAGCGCGCTGGGGGACCGCCTGCGCGCCGCGCTCGCGGAGCTGCCTGAGCGGCGGCGCATCGCCGTGGTGCTGTTCGACGTGGAAGGCTATTCCCACGCCGAGATCGCGCAGATCCTCGGAATCCCCGAGGGCACCGTGCGCTCCGAAGTGTTTCACGCGCGCCGCCGGCTGCGCGAGCTCCTGGCGGACTGGAGATGAAGAATATGACGACGGGACCAATGACGCCGTTCGACCACCGGCCGGATCCGCGGCTGGGCGAGGCCCTGCGGGCCGCGCTCGAGCCCGGGGACCAGGCCGCGTTCGTGGCGCGCGTGGTCGCCGCCGCCGCGCGGCCGGCGCGAACCTTGGACGTGCTGGCGACGTGGGCGCGGCGCGGGCTCGCGGCCGCGATGGCCGCCGCCGCCGTCGCCGGGTTCCTGGTCGGTCGTGGCGGCGAACCCGCGACGATCCCCGAGGACACCCTCGCGCCCACCAGCGCCGGCGCGGCCAGCATCGCGCTCGTCACCGCAGCGCGGCCGCCCGACGCCAGCGTGGTGTTTACCACGCTCGTGAACGGCAGTCGCTGAAGACTCGACCAGAAAGGCCGTCATGATGTTCAATCGATCGAAGGCGTGGGCCGCGGTCCTGCTCGCCGCGGTGTTCGTGGCGGGCGGCGCCGCCGGGTGGGGCATCGCCGCGTGGCGCGACCCCCACGGACACCGTGGCGGGCCCGACGCCATGGTCAACTACCTGGACGACCATCTGCGCCTCTCGGCCGCCCAGAAGGATTCGGTGCGGGCGGTCCTCGCGCGGCACCGGCCCGAGATGGAGGCGTTGTGGCGGGAGGTGCATCCGCGCTTCGACTCGATCCGGACGGTGATCCGCAGCGAGATCAGCCGGCAGTTGACGCCGGGGCAACGCGATGAGTACGTGCGACTCCTCGCCGAGCAGGAGCATCAACATCAGAAGCAGGACAGTGCCAACGCGAACCGGGACGGAGGCAAGCGGTAGCATGCGGCGGATCATCGTTGTGGCGACGGCGGGGCTCTTCGCGGCGCGGGTCGCGGCGCAGCAGCCGGCGGCGGGCCCGCAGCAGGTGACGCTCCAGGAAGCGGTGCGGCGCGCGCTGCAAGTGCAGCCGGCGATGGTGCAGGCGCAAGGCACCGTGCGCAACGCCCAGCTGTCCATGCTCGCCAGTAACGGGGAGTTCCTGCCGAGCATTTCGACCGGCGGCTCGTGGTCGCGCGCCGGCGGCACGCGGTTCAATTCCCAAACGAGTCAGATCGTGTCCACGCCGACGGCATCCAGCTACTCGGGATCGATCTCGGCGAGCGTGGATTTGTTCACCGGGTTTCGCAGGCTAGCGGACCGTCGGGCCTCCGCTGCGACGGAGCACGCGGCCGACGCCGGACTCGTCAACGAGCGCTTTCAGGTCACGCTCCTGACCAAGCAGGCGTTTTACAACGCCATCGCCACCGAAGAACTGGTGCGCGTAGCCGAGGCCCAGGTCGCGCGGGCCCGGCAGGAGCTTCAGATTTCGGTGGACAAGTTGCGCGCCGGTTCCGCCACTCGCTCCGACTCCCTGCGGTCGGCGGTGGATCTCGGCAACGCGCGGTTGGCGCTGCTGCAGGCGCAGGCGAACCTCGCCACCGCCCAAGCGAACCTCGGCCGACAGGTGGGTGTGGACCAGCCGCTGCGTGCCGTCCCCGACTCCGCGCTGCCGAGCGTCCCCGATACCACGGGCCTGCGAGGACAGGTGGTCGAGAGCGCGCCCCAGGTGCAGCAAGCCGAGGCGCAGGCGCGGGCCGCGGGCGCGCAGGTGGCGGTGAGCCGGGCCGCCTACTGGCCCACCCTCAATTACACCGCGTCGAACTCGTTCTCGGGCTTCGAGGCGCCGTGGCAGGGCACCGGCGCCTATACCAAAGGTTGGAACGTCCGCGTCTCCCTGAACTGGACTTTGTTCAACGGGTTCGCGCGTGAACGTTTGATGACCTCGGCCAGTGTCGCCCGCGATCTCGCCGAGGCCCAAGCGGCCGACACGCGGCGGGGGGTGGGCGCTCAGTACACCCAACAGCTCGCCGCGCTCCTCACGGCCTATGCCAAGCTCGACATCACCGCCTCCAACGTGGCGGCCGCGACCGAGGACCTGCGCGTCCAGCAGGAACGCTACCGCGTGGGGGCCGCCACGATCCTCGACCTCCTCACCTCTCAGGCGAGCCTGACGACGGCCCAGACCAACCTCGTCCAGGCCCGCTTCGACTACCTCATCGCCCGGGCGCAGCTCGAGGCGCTGGTGGGACGCCAACTATGACCGCGACCCAGGCGACACCCTTCCACACCGGCGACACACCGCTGCCGGACGTGGTGATCCTCACGCACAACCTGCAACGGGATTACGAGCTCGGCGCCGAGATCGTGCGCGCGCTCCGCGGGGTCGATTTCCAGATCAAGCGCAACGAGTTCGTCGCCATCATGGGGCCGTCGGGCTCGGGCAAGTCCACCCTGATGAACCTCGTCGGCTGCCTCGATACGCCGACCGGCGGCGAGTACTGGCTCAACGGCCAGAAGGTGAGCGACCTCTCCGACAACGATCTCGCCCACATCCGCAACAAGGAGATCGGGTTCGTCTTCCAGACGTTCAACCTGCTCCCCCGCGCGGACGCGCTGCACAACGTCGAGCTGCCGCTCATCTACGCCGGCAAGCCCGCGCGCGAGCGCCGGGCGCAGGCCACCCGCGCCCTGGAGCGCGTCGGCCTCGGCGACCGCATGCACCACAAACCCAACGAGCTGTCCGGCGGCCAGCGCCAGCGCGTGGCGATCGCCCGGGCCCTCGTCAACAACCCCAGCATCCTCCTCGCCGACGAGCCGACGGGCAACCTCGATTCGGCCACGGGCGAAGAGATCATGCAGCTCTTCGAGGAGCTGTGGCGGAACGGGCAGACCATCGTCCTGGTGACGCACGAACACGACATCGCGGCGCACGCGCGCCGCCAGATCCACTTGCGCGACGGCAAGATCGAGCGCGACGAACGAATGGAAGTGAAACCGTGAAACCAAATCTCCTGGCCGCTGCGGCGGCTCTGACCCTCGCGGGCTGCCACAAGGACCAGCCCGCCCCCGTGTACGAGATGGTGCCGGTCCAGCGGCGCGACATCGTCGTCACCGCGTCGGCGGCGGGGACGATCCAACCGATCCTGACCGTGCAGGTCAAGTCGCAGGCGTCGGGCGCGATCACCGAGATGCGCGTCCAGACGGGCGACGACGTCCGGCCCGGGCAGCTGCTCGCCTTGATCGATCCGCGCCTGCCCAAGAGCGGGCTCGATCAGGCGAAGGCGACCCTGGAGGTGGCGAAGGCCCAGTACCAGAACGCCACGACCCAGCTCGCGCGCATGGACACGCTCCTCAAGACCCAGGCCGTGACGCAGACCGACTACGACAACGCCCGGGTCGCGTTCACGCAGGCCGAGGCGGCGCTCGTGAACGCCCGCGCGAACTTGAGCGACGCCCAGATCGCCTACGACCAGACCCGCGTGACGGCGCCGCTGACGGGCACGATTATTCAGAAGAACGTCGAGCAGGGCATGGTGATCTCGAGCCCGGCGCGCGACGTGGGGGGCGGCACCGTGCTCTTCCAGATGGCGAACCTGGATACGGTGCAGGTGCAGTCCATGGTGGACGAGACGGACATCGGGAAGGTCCAGCCGGGGCTGCCGGTGACGATCACGGTGGACGCCTACCCCAACCGGCCGTTCCAGGGCACCGTCCTCAAGATCGAGCCGCAGGCGACGGTGAGCCAGAACGTGACGATGTTCCCCGTGCTGGTGAACATCCAGAACCCCGAGCACCTGCTCAAGCCGGGGATGAACGCCGAGGTGGAGGTGCACGTCGGTCAGCGCCAGGGCGTGCTGGCGATCCCGAACTCCGCGCTGCGCACGCAGCGCGATGTCGCCTCGGCCGCGCAGGTGCTGGGCCTCGATGCCAACGACGTGCAAGCCCAGCTCGCCGCGGCCCCCGCGGCACCGCCCGCGCGGTTCGGCGGCGACACCGCCCAGCGTGGCACCACGCTCGGCGCCGCGCCGGCTGCGGGAGACCCCGCCAAGCCCGCGGGGCGGGACAGCGCCAAGGCCGCCACCAATGTGATGACGACGCCGGACGGACGGCAGATCACGCTGCCGGCCGGCTATACGCCGGAAAAGATTCGAGAGTTGTTCCGCAAGACGATGAGCGGCGGACAGCTCACACCGGCGGAGCAGGCGGCCATGAATCAGGTGCGGTCCCAGTTCGGCGCCGGCCACGGCGGTCAGGGCGGCCAAGGCGGCGGGTTCGGCCCCGGACAGATGCGCCGCGGCGGCGCGTTCGCGTCGAGCTACATCGTGTTCGCGCTGCGCAACGGCAAGCCGACGCCGGTCAACATCCGCACCGGCCTCACCGATCTGGATTACATCGAGGTGACGAGCGGCTTGACCGAAAAGGACACCGTGCTGCTGCTGCCGAGCGCTTCGCTGGTCCAGGCGCAACAGGACATGCGCAACCGCTTCCAGAGCATGACCGGCGGCGGGCTGCCGGGCTTGCGCCAGCAGACCGGCGGCGCCGCGGGCAGCAGCGGCGGCACGACCAAGGCTCGCTGAGGCGGCCGATGCTCCTCGACGAGATCTTCAAGGTCGCGCTCCAGGCGATCCGGGCGAACAAGCTGCGGTCCTTGCTCACGGCGTTGGGCATCATCATCGGCGTCGGGGCGGTGATCACCATGCTGGCCCTGGGGTCGGGCGCGCAGAAGTCCGTCCAGGACCGCATCGCGGCGATGGGACCGGACCTGCTCAGCATCTATCCCGGACAGAACTTCCGCGGCGGCATCGCCATCATGGGGAACATCAACCTCACGATCGACGACGACACGGCGCTGGCCAACAGCGCCCACTACGTGAAGGCGGTGATCCCCGAGCTGACACGCAACCTCCAGGTCAAGCGCCTCAACCAGAACATCAACGTCAACGTCGTGGGCACGACGCCGGAGTATGTCCCGGTGAAGAACTTCACGCTCACCGCCGGCCGGATGTTCACGCACGGGGAAAACGAATCTCGTCAGCGCTACGCGGTGCTCGGCTCGTCGATCCCGGACATGTTCAGCGCGAACCCGGCAGGGCTGATCGGCACGACGCTGCAGATCCGCGGTATCGAGTTCCAGATTATCGGCGTGCTGAGCGCGAAAGGCTCCGCCGGCGGCTTCGGCAACCCTGACGAGCAGATCCTCATCCCGCTGCTGACCGCGCGCTACCGGGTGATCGGCACCGACCGCCTGCGCTCGATCACCGCGCAGGTCGCGGACCTGAAAACCACAAACCTGGCCCTGATCGAGATCGAGCGCGTGCTGCGGCGCCAGCATCACATCCGTCCCGGCAACGACAACGACTTCCAGATCCGCAACCCGTCCGACGTGCTGGCGACTTTCGAGCAGACGACCCAGACGTTCAAGCTGCTGCTCGCCGGCATCGCGGCCGTGAGCCTCGTCGTCGGCGGCATCGGCATCATGAACATCATGCTGGTCTCCGTCACGGAGCGGACCCGCGAGATCGGCGTGCGCAAAGCACTCGGCGCGACGCCCAACAACATCCTCTTCCAGTTCCTGGTCGAGGCGCTCGTGCTGTGCCTCGTCGGCGGCATCCTGGGAATCGTGTTCGGATCCCTCGGCGCGGTGCTGCTGTCCAAGGTGGCGGGCTGGAACACGCTGATCTCCCCGCTGTCGGTGATTCTGTCGTTCTTCTTCAGCGCCCTCGTGGGGTTGTTCTTCGGGATCTGGCCGGCGCGAAGGGCGGCGAGCCTGGATCCGATCGACGCGCTGAGATACGAATAGTCGGGACGCGGGGAAGGGGGGACGTGGGCGGGACGGTGATGGCTGACGATCCGTAGCCGACCGCGTCGCGGCCGTGCCCACGTCCCCACTCCCCCACATCCACCGCAGTTAG
>Ga0209806_1000618_pt1 | contig 24338 bp, 25 predicted proteins | sample GraSoiAngelo_152_FD_186166 | JGI IMG/M metagenome (GOLD analysis project Ga0209806, IMG submission 186166) | Grasslands soil microbial communities from the Angelo Coastal Reserve, California, USA - 14_1009_12_30cm (SPAdes) (version 2) | ecosystem: Environmental > Terrestrial > Soil > Grasslands ... | reverse complement strand
ATCGCGAGAATCAAAGTTGCGCTTTCGCCGCCGAAAATTTCGCGCCAGGTTTCGGCGAGAACTTTCGCTGCAGAAGGATTGTGCGCGCCATCAATGACGGTGCGTTTGTCCCAGCATTGGAAGCGTCCCGGCCATTCGACGGTCGCGAGTCCGCGAGCGATCGCGGTATCGCCGATCTCGATCTTTGCTGCGCGCACGGCGGCGATTGCGACTGCAGCGTTGAGCTTCTGATGTTCGCCGCGCAACGTGATTGGCGATTTGGTGTAGGCTCCACTGACAAACTGTAAAGGCGCTTCGCACTCCGCGGCGCGGGCGCGAATTACTTTTTCGGCCTCAGTCAATTGTGGCGCAGAAACAACCATCGTTCGCGGCTTGATGATTCCAGCTTTCTCCCTCGCGATCTTCTCCAGTGAATCACCGAGCCATTGCTCGTGATCGAGAGCGATGGGCGTGATCACGGCAACGGCAGATTGAATCGCGTTGGTCGCATCGAGTCGTCCCCCCAATCCTGTTTCAAGAATGACAACGTCGACATTGGAATCGGATTTCGGCTCACCCCTCATCTTTATCCTCTCCCCTCGACTCGAGGGGAGAGAGGACGGTGAGGGGAGTGCTTCGCTTTGCCGCGAGAGTCGCGTGTCTCCGACTGTTGGCTCGGGTGTAGCGACGGCGAAATGTTTTAGCGCGAGCGCGGTCGTAATTTCAAAAAATGTCGGATGCGGTTCCCAATCTGCGACGAGCTTTCGAATATTCATCAAACCGGCGGCGACCTCACTTTCCGAAATCATTTCGCCGTTTATGCGGATTCGTTCGCGAAATGTGACGAGGTGCGGGGAGGTAAAAAGTCCGGTTCGATAGTTTCCTGCGCGACAGATCGAATCGATCATCGCGCAGACGGACCCTTTGCCGTTGGTGCCGGCGACGTGAATGACGCACGCATTGCCAAGATCGACATGTAGCTCGGCAATCAGACGGCGGATGTTTTCCAAACCGAGTTTGATGCCGAAGCGCTGAAGGCTGTAGAGCCAGGCGAGTGCCTCAGTGTAATTGATCGGCGCGTCTCCCGACGCGCCAACCCTCGCGGGCTTGCCCGTCGATCTCACTCGGCTCCCGCCGGCTCGATTCACGACACGGAAGAGAAATAGCCGAGCAACTGGCTGATCGTCTCGCGCATTTTCTTGCGATGCACGATCATGTCGATCAAGCCATGTTCCTCGAGAAATTCCGCGGTCTGGAATCCTTTCGGCAAATCCTGGTGCGTTGTTTCCTTGATCACGCGCGGGCCGGCGAAACCGATCATGCTTTTCGGTTCAGCAATAATGATGTCGCCTAATGACGCGAAACTGGCCATGACTCCGGCAGTGGTCGGATTCGTGAGCACAGAAATATAAGGAAGTCGTCGTTCGGCGTGACGGGCGAGTGCGCCGCTAGTCTTCGCCATTTGCATCAAACTGAGCATGCCTTCGTACATACGCGCGCCGCCGGAAGCAGAAACGATGATGACCGCGGCGTCTTCATCGGTGCCGTATTCGATCGCGCGCGTGATCCGTTCCCCAACGACGGAGCCCATCGTCGCGGCGAGAAATCCGAAATCCATTGCCGCCAGCGCAACCTTGTAACCGTCAATCATTCCATGACCGCTAATGACAGCGTCAGTCAGCCCGGTGCGTTCCTGATAATTCTTGAGGCGGTCTTTATAGCTTGCCATGCCTTGAAAACGCAGCGTGTCGATTGATTTCAGATCCGCATCCATTTCGACGAACGTTTGGGTATCAAGCAGATTGCCGATCCTGTCCTTGGCCGAAAGGGCAAAGTGATAATCGCACCGCGGACAAACGCGCAGATTCTCATTCAGCTCGATTTCATGGATCACTTCATTGCAGCCGGGGCATTTCTGAAACAGGCCCTGCGGAATGTCGCGTTTCTTGCGAGGCTCGGTTTTGAGCGTCGGTTTTTTGAAAATGGCCATGGCAATCAGGCGCGGGCTGCGGTTGCGGCGTAGACCGAGCGCGCACCGCCTTCTTTCAAAACCCGCGCGCATTCGCTCAAGGTCGACCCGGTGGTTAAGACATCATCAATCAAAAGCACACGTAAGTTTCGCACGTCTGCCTTTTTTCGTAAACGGAATGCACCACGCAAGTTTTGCATACGCTCGGAGCGATCAAATGCGGTCTGGGTAGTCGTGTAATGGACGCGTTGCAGGGCCGGGCGCAATGGGACAGACAGGTGCGAGCCCAGCCATTCGGCTAAGATGGCAGCTTGATTAAAACCGCGCTCGCGTTGCCGCGCCGGATGAAGGGGAACGGAAACGATCGCGTCGAAACGCCGTTCGCGGAGTCGCTCATCGTCGAACGCGGCGACCAGCCAACGCGCGACCAGATGACGAAGATGGATTTGGCGGCCGTATTTAAAATTGAGAATGACATGGCGAACAATGCCGCGGCTGCGGTAGGCTGAGACGGCGGCATCGAAGTGAAGAGAGCGATGCGCGCAGTTGGCACAGGAAAACGTGGTTGTGATTGCACCGTCAAACGGCTCGGAACATTTCGCGCAAAACGGCGGCACAATTCGAGAAACCTTCGCTTCGCACTCGCCGCAAAGATATTCACCTAAATCGACCGACGCGGAGCAGATCGTGCAGGACGGCGGATAGAGCAGCGACGCGATTCCGCGGAAAAGGCTAGGTGCTGCCACGGTCGACATATTTTAACCAGCCGCGCATTATCAGCCACGTCAAGCACGCGACTGCGAGCGGCACAATTCCAACGAGAAGATTCTTCCCGAGCCACGGCAGGACGATCAACTGGCGGAGCGCGATTTTATTGAACGCGCCGCTGGTAAAAATCCAGCCCGCGTGCAAACCGATCGGCAGCCAAAGCGAGCGAGTCCGCAAGCGCGCGTCGGTCAGGATCCAACCGATTAGAAATAAAGTTGTGAATCCAGCTGCGACCAAAAGCGGATCCGCAAATTGGACGAACGCGTTCGCGATTGAATTGAATCCCGACATCCAGGTCACGTTTGGCGACGTTCGATCCGGCGCTTTCAAGAAATGAACGAGGGAATACAGCGCCGATGTTACAAAGATCGAGATATACCTGCGTCCGGTTTTGAGCAGAACACCGAGAACGAGTCCGCGAAAAAATGTTTCCTCGATAATCGGAACAACGATTGAGGCAGCCGCAACTTTTGCCACGCCGGGCCAATTGATTGCACCGCGCACTGAAAAAATTGGTGTCGCGAGCAGGACAGCTCCACAGCAGAGCAGGGGAACGGATGAGAAGACGAACCCTGCCAGTAAATCGAGTCGCCAGCGCGGATTTGGCGCCAGCTGCAAATCGTTTGGGCTGCGGACTTCCAGCGATCGAATTAGCGGCCAAAGCAAAATGGCGGCGGCGACAAGAAGCGCGCGGTGAAAGAATGTTTCGAAATCGTAACGCGCGAGAAAAGTTAGCGAGCCGTGAGCAACCAGGGACTGAGCCGCCCAAAAAAGACAAGGAGCCAGCAGCGCGCCGAAGAGAACCGTCGCGAGCAAATAAACCAGCAGTCTGGCTGCATCCTTCAAGGCTGCTAATGTAAGGTTTTCCAGCGATGCCGAGTCAACACATATGGACTGAGAAAGACGAAGAAGGACGAAGGCGCGAAGTGCGCGCGACTAAGTTCGGCGGCAAGTGGCGAGTTCAATCGAAAACTTCTGATGAAATTGATTGGACCTATCACGATCCGCCGTTGCTTGATGATTTGTTGAAGTTGAAAGATGTCATCGCCCGAAAATACCAACGCCGGCGTGCCTCAGCCGATGACGTTGTCTCAGTCGATAAACTAATCAACGAACAGCAAGCTAATGAATAAGAATTGCATCATCGGTTTCCTCTCCCTTTCTCAAAGGGAGAGGACTAAGGTGAGGGATTGCCACGATTTTCAAGCGCCAGCCAAATCGCATCAAGAACGCTGTCGAGTTCTTCGCGAACCTGATGATTCCAAAAACGGATTACGGCAATTCCTTCTTCAGACAGAAATTTTTCTCGGGTTTGATCACGTTTCTCACGTACCCGAGAATCATGACCTGAGCCGTCGAGTTCGATCGCGAGTTTCAACGCCGGGCAATAGAAATCCAAGACGTAAGGATCAAGCGGGTGCTGTCGCCGGAATTTATAGGCCGCGAACTTTCGATTTCGAAGATGTCGCCAGAGAATGCGTTCGCAATCAGTCGCGCTCTTGCGGAGGTAACGAGCGCGCGTCATTAACGGATTCTTTAATCATTGTCGTCTCTTGCGAGAAGAGAAATTGCCTACCCCTCACCTCAATCCTCTCCCCGCAGGCGGGGAGAGGCGGAGCGCCGCACTGGAATCATAATTTCCGCTGTGAATCCAATGACTGAATGGAACACAAAGCGGTTAATCGCGACCGACAAAAAGTTTGTCTGGCACCCGTTTACCGACATGCGCGATTGGTGCGCGATTGATTTTGAACCGCTTGTTCTGGTGGAAGGACGCGGCGCGATCCTGCGCGATAGCCGCGGGCGCGAATACATCGACGGGAATTCATCCATTTGGACAAATATCCACGGCCACAATCATCCGCACATTAACGCTGCGATCCGCGCGCAACTCGCACGCGTGGCCCACACTTCCTTCCTCGGCTTCACCAATCCGGCGGCGATCGAGCTGGCCGAAGCGATTGTCGATCTTTTCCAGCCAAATTCTTTGACGCGCGTTTTTTATTCCGACGACGGCTCGACCGGAATCGAAGTCGCGCTTCGAATCGCAGATCAATATTGGCGACTGAAAAATTCACGGCGCCACGAATTCGTCGCTTTTCAACATGGTTATCACGGGGACACGGCGGGTGCGGCGGCACTCGGCGCCGCGGCGATGTTTCAGGTCCGACCGACGCGATGGAATTTTCCGGCGCGACAGGTGCCCGATTCAAAAACGCTCGACCAAATCTCAGGGACGGAGACGGCAAAGATCGCGGCCGTCGTGATCGAACCTTTAATTCAAGGCGCGGCGGGAATGAGACTTTGGCCGCCGGGAACATTGCGCGCGGTGCGCGAATGGTGCGATCGAACCGGTGCGCTCTTAATCGTCGATGAAGTGATGACGGGCTTCGGCAGGACAGGGAAAATGTTTGCCAGCGAACACGAGTCGGTTCTCGCCGACATTGTCGTCTTGGGAAAGGGATTGACCGGCGGATATCTGCCGCTGGCGATGACATTGGTCACGGAGGAAATTTTTTCGCGTTTCGACGGTCCGGTTTCCGAAGGGAAAGCGTTGGCCTACGGGCACAGCTACACAGGCAACGCGCTCGGTTGCGCGGCGGCTACGGCGAGCCTGGAGGTTTTCGAGAAAGAAAATGTCCTGGAGAAATTGCAGCCGAAAATCGAGGAGATGAGAGCCGGTCTTGCGAAACTGCAAGGACTGCCGGGTGTAAGCGAAGTTCGCCAGTGCGGATTCATTGCCGGAATAGAAATGGCCGATTCACGATTTGCCTTCGACGTCAGCCTGGCTGCGCGAAAGCGCGGATTGCTGACCCGACCAATTCGCGACGTGGTCGTGTTGATGCCACCGCTTTGCATCACAGCCGAACAGCTCACGGTGGCGACCGGAGCGATTCACGATTCGATTTTAGAAGTTTGCGAGCACTGATGAACAAAGCAAAAAAAGCGCGAATCGATCAGACCTTGGTCGAGCGCGGATTCTTTGCGAGCCGCGAGCGTGCGCAACGTGCGATCATGGCGGGTGAAGTCAGGGTGGGGGACCGCGTCTTCGCAAAAGCGGCCGAGCTGATTGAAATCGACGCGCCAATTTCGATTGTGCAGCCGCCACAGTTTGCGAGTCGCGGCGCGTTAAAACTTGGCGGTGCGCTCGATTTTTTCGGAGTCGAAGTTAAAGGAAAGACCGCTCTCGACATCGGCTCGTCAACGGGCGGATTCACCGATTGTTTGTTGCAACGCGGCGCGGCGAAACTATTTGCAGTGGACGTTGGCCATGGTCAACTCGCTTGGAAATTGAGAAACGATCCGCGCGTGACAGTCATGGAAAAAGTGAATGCCCGATTTCTTTCGCGCGACGACATTCCCGAGGTTGCCGATCTTTGCGTGATCGATGTGTCATTCATCTCGCTGACTTTGATCTTGCCTCGGGCTTTCGAATTGATAGCTCCAGAGGGTATGATTCTGGCGCTAATCAAACCGCAATTTGAATTGCAACGCAAAGATGTCGGCCGGGGCGGAATCGTGCGCGGGCCGGCGTTGCACGAAAAAGCGCAACAAAAAATTGTGAAGTTTGTTGAGGAAGCGAACTATCATGTGGTCGGTCTCGTTCCATCGACAATCACCGGAACCGACGGGAACCAGGAATTTTTCATATGCATCCGAAAACGATCGGATTAATCGCGCACCCCGGTAAACCCGGAGTGGGGGACCTCGTGAACTCACTCGCGGCGGAGTTTGCCCGCTTCTCGATGTCGATCTTGCTCGAGAAAGAGACGGCGGCGGTCAGTGGCCAACGTTCCGAAATGACAATTGCTCAGTTGGGAGGCAAGGCCGATTTGCTCGTGGTCGTTGGCGGCGATGGAACGATTTTGAATGTGACCGGGCAATTGGGCGAAGCGAGTCCGCCGATTTTTGGAATCAATGTGGGATCACTTGGTTTTTTGACCTGCGCGAGCTCACCAGCATTTCGCGAAGCAGTCGAATGCATCGCCAAGGGGAAAATGACATTTAGCAATCGCGCGCTGCTCGAGGTCATTTTGCGGGATTCGACGGAAAAACACAAACCGATGATTGCGCTGAATGACGCCGTGTTTAGCCGCGGCGAATTGTCGCGCCTGATTCGATTGCGGACACGGGTGAACGGCGAAGCACTGACCGAGTTCAACGCCGACGGGTTGATTATCGCGACACCGACAGGTTCCACCGCCTACTCACTTTCCGCGGGCGGGCCGATCTTGGAGCCGGAATCGGGTGTATTCGTGATCACGCCGATCTGCCCGCACGTGCTGACGAATCGCTCGATTATTGTTTCAGAAAAGTCGGTGATCGAAGTGGAAGCGAGCGAGCCGGATTACCCGGTTTATCTAACCGTGGACGGACGTGAGCCGCTCCGGATCGCGAAGGACGCGACCGTTCAGATTCGGAAAGCGAAAAAGACGATGCAGTTGGCGGCAATGCCGGACATGTCGTTTTTCAGTGTGGTCCGCCAGAAACTAAAATGGAGCGGCAGCAACGTCTGAACGCTGAGGGGTCGCGAAAGTTCAAGCGATCGCTGAAATGGACGTTTTGAAGCGCCAATCACCGCAGTCCCAACCAAGAAGCGCTTCGATCTTGGCAATATCTTCGTCGAAAATGCCGCCCGCATACTCGCGTTCTTCGAAAGTTAGCTTTCGCGAATAAGAACCGACGTTGCGCTGTTCGTTTTTCAAACCCGATTTTCTGGGCACGCCAAGGAAGTCGAACATCCGATCAAGCAGGGGGAAAGGATCGGTGCGGAAGTTCTCGTACTTAATAATGAACACCTGATCGCGCGGGAAGAGTTTGAAAACCTGCTCGAGTTGCGGGGAGTAAAGGCTGCGGGCGAGGTAGGCGTTGCCACGCGGCCCTTTCCAGATCCCGATTTCCTGGTCGCGCTTGAGCGCATCGAGAAATTCCAGCGCCTCCTGTCCTTTGTCGCGTCGCATGTTCCATTGGGAAAACGCGCGTTCAACCGGATTACGCAGTGAAACGATCAATTTCATTTTCGGGTTGTAGCGGGCGATGCGCTCGAGCGCACGGGGATAATAAAGATAATCAGCGGTGACCTCTCCCGCCACGCGCCACCGCCAGCCGGGATCGAAGTTCCCGAGCAAAATCCGATAGTCCGGCTCGCCGGTAAAATGTTCTTCTTTGTCGAAAAAATGGAGCGCCTGGTCGCGGAGCAGGGCGATGTGCGGATGCTGAGCCAGAAAATCGTGGACCGCGGTTGTGCCGGCTTTTTGCACACCGGCGACTACGAAATCTACGTGGTCAATCTTTCGGCGGCGAAAAAGATGCGGACGCGCCGAGCTCGGCGCGGGTGTTTGTCCCGTCTTGCTGTCCGCTTGCACGCTCGAAACAGTACTACTTTTGGCGCGACGCGAAACTCGATCGACATGTAGCGGTGCCGCATAACGGGCGCGCGCGTCGGTTTTTAGAGATCGTTACTCGGGAGGAAGTTGAGAACCTCTTCCGAGCGTGTCCAAGTCTTCGACAAACACTGGGGTACGTTCCAGAGCATAACCGTTTATTTCAGGCTTCCAGTTCGGAATTGCGTCAGGAAGCTGGGTGTAATTTACCGGAACTTCCTCGCTATCTTTGACGCCCCATTCCCAAACTAAAACGATGCCGTTTTCCATCCACAACGCATCAACATTCATCATCGCGTTGCGTCCTTTCAGGTCGCCAACGTGTACTAGCACCCGAAAGTCCCGTTTCACGATTCGATCTTACCACGGCAGGCAACACGGCCCTGTAATTTTCCATACCCAGAACCGAGCAACACCGTTGAACGAGCAAAGAAGCAGGAGAAGAACTCTTCCGCGCTACTGGACGGATTACTCGCCCTCTGGCTTAGGTCGCGCTGACTCGCGCTCTTTGGCCTCGCGTAACTGCTGCTGCAACTCCTCGGATTCGAGAAGTTCCTCACCGAAAACCGGCTCGGATTCAGTAACCTTCTCGACTTGCTTAAGAGCTTCTTTATTGGAGTCGCGATCAGCCATGTTGTTATCTTGAGGCATATCTCTCTAAAATCAAATTTGTGAGTGCCACCCAAAGTGTAATTTTGACGCGCGAAGATGCCGTTAAAACTCAGTTGGACACTGCCATTTGGCTCTGGTTCATCGAAGAACAAATAGGACCGATTCACGCGCTGGCAGACAATGCGCTGACGATTCTTAACGACATTGGGGGCAAGGTGGGAAAAGAATCTCAGCTCTATAGTAAGGCTATGCATGAGGTTCACGGGCGAGATCGACTCAAGGGCTTTTCAAACTTCCTTAAGCATGGAAGCAAAGACGCCAACGCGGCATATAAGTTTCCGCTGCTGTGGGACAGAGGGGTTGATGCTGGATGCCATAAACCTATGCGCGAAGATTTTTCCTCCGGTTTCTCTGCTTATGGCAACGTTTACCGCTTGCACCATGTGTATACATTGGGCCGCTGGCCGCCTTAATCGAGAGGAGGCCGACAAATACTCTCCGAAGGGCGTTACTCTGGAAGAAATCGCGCCACTTGGACGCAGGGAATTTCTTGAGACTGTTTTGCCATTGTTCGCTCAAGGGGGATTTAAGCAGTCCTGATGGGCTTAAACCCGACAGTTTTGTACATAGCTCCGCCTTAGGAGACTTCATTTAGAATTTCCATACCCAAACGACCCCAACACCAAGCGATTTTATATGACATATATTGTCTGATGTCATGGAGCTCAGCTCCGACCTGGTAGGTTTGTGTCGATGTGGTTCCCTGCCATTTGATCGTGCGCCGAAATCGGCTTCCCCAAACGCGCCTGCGTCGCGCGAGATTTGCCTTAAGCGGGCCAACGTTCACGGTTAGCCCAATAAAAGTCACCGGTCACATCTTACTGACGATTCTGGTTTAATCGTAGATTCGCTGCCTCATTCCAATGACCGAGTCGTGGTAAGTCTCTGTTATCAAGTCACCACAGTGGTTTCTTACGCGCAGTCGATGCAAACCGTCGCGACATGACAAATCGTCTGACTTCGGGCACTCACCTTGACGCGAATCCGACAACTGCTAGCCTCTGACCGCCATGGTTTTCAATCGTCCGGGGTTTGTCGCCGTCGTCGTGCTTTCGTTGCTCCTGATCGGCCGTCTCTGGTCTCAGGAAGCCGTCGATCTTGAGAGATCGTCCAGGCCGGCTGCGGAAACCACCCCAGAACCGTCAACGACTCCCGAGAAGAGCGCTACGAAAGAGACGACATCTGAAAAACCGACCAGGGGCGTTGAGGAAACGATGAGGCCGGAGGAATTCAAGGCCGCGGGTCTGGATAAATTGAGCGAGGACGAATTGCAGCATCTGGACGCGTGGCTTAAAGGCTATCGCCAGACCACTCAGAAGAAAGCGACCGAGCAAGCGCAAGCCAAAGCGACCGAGGAAATCAAAAAAGCGACTGAAAAGGCCACCGAGGAAGCGAACCGGACCGCGAGAACCAAGCTTGATACACTGGTTAGCCGCGTCGATGGCAGCTTTGATGGCATTAAGGGTCGTACGATAATAAGACTTGAAGACGGCACCGTTTGGAAACAAGCGAATGTCGACGACCATTTCCGCGCGCCGGCGACAGAACACCCGACAGCGGTCGTGCTTCATACGACTTTTGGTTACAAGATGCGGGTCGAAGGAACGCAGGAATTCTACGTCGATCCGGTTGTGAGACCTTAGCAGCTCGCATTTTATCCAAGCGGATGCATCGTCGCCGGTGCAGGAGCGAATGCAGCCAGGCCAAATTCCGCGTGGGTCAGTTGTGCAGCGCGCTCGACGGCGGCTTCGTCAATGACGACGGCAATTTTAATTTCCGAAGTCGAAATCAGTTGAATGTTGATCCCGGCTTTTCCGAGACAATCGAACAATCGTGCGGCCACGCCCGAATGTGAGCGCATCCCGATTCCGACCACGCTCAGCTTTGCCACACCCTTTTTGGTGATGAGGCCCGCTGCCTTAACTTCTTTTATCACCGGCTCGAGCAATTTCCTGGCTGCGTCCAGATCGTTCTCGTGAATCGTAAACGAAAGATCGGTTGTGCCGTGTTCGGAAACGCTCTGCACAATCATGTCGACCACAATATTCGCGGCCGCAATCGTCGAAAAAACCCGGCCGGCGACCCCGGGCTCATCGCGTACGTCGTCCACCGTCACTTTCGCTTGATTACGATCGATACTGACACCGCGGACAACGACATCTTCCATGTTCGCAGTTTCTTCTTTCGCGAGTGTCCCAACGTCGCGCTTTAAGCTTGAGCGCACTTCAAATTCGACGCCGAATTTTTTTGCAAACTCGACCGCGCGCGATTGCATCACCTTTGAACCGGCGCCCGCCATCTCGAGCAATTCGTCATACGCGATCTCATCCAGTTTTTTTGCGTCCGTGACCACGCGCGGATCGCAGGTGAAAACACCATCGACATCGGTAAAGATTTGACAGGCATCCGCGTTGAGCGCTCCCGCCAGCGCGATCGCGGTTAAATCCGAACCGCCCCGACCGAGCGTTGTCGTTTCACCTTCCGCGGTCTGACCTTGGAATCCTGCGACGATGACAATGTAATCGTCAGCCAGTAGTTCCTGGATTTGCTTTGGACTGATGTTCGCGATCCGTGCCTTGGTATGAATTCTGTTCGTGAGAACGCCCGCTTCTGCGCCGGTCAACGAAATCGCTCTGACTCCGAGCGCGTTCACGGCCATCGCAGTCAGCGCGGTGGCCGCGTTCTCTCCGGTCGCGAGCAGAACATCCAACTCGCGTTTGTCTGGGTCCGGCGACATCTCGTGCGCGAGCTTGATCAGTTCGTCGGTCACGCCGGCCATTGCCGAAATGATCGCGACCACGCGGCAATCCTCGCGCTGAGTTTCAACGATGCGCTTGGCCACATTCCGGATCCGTTCAGCACTCCCAACCGAAGTGCCGCCGTACTTTTGAACGATCAGTCGCATGACAGACGGCGCGACTCTAAACTAAAATCCGATCGCGCGCCGCACATTGTCGATCTTGGGCGGAACTGGTTCAAGGTTGCCAATTCTATTCTGAATTACATCAGGATCTTTCAAACCGTGACCGGTGACGGTGCAAACGATTTGGCGACCTTGAGGAATTTTTTGAGACCACTTAAATAATCCAGCGATTGGCGCCGCGCTCGCCGGTTCGACAAAGATTCCTTCGTCGCACGCGAGCCAGCTCTGCGCGGCTAAAATTTCTTCGTCAGTCACAACATCGACGTCTCCCTTCGATTCATCGAGCGCGGCACGCGCTTCTTTCCAGCTCGCCGGGTTACCGATCCGGATCGCAGACGCGATTGTCTCTGGTTTTGCGACGATTTTGTCGTGGAAAATCGGCGCGGCGCCAGCAGCCTGAAAACCAATCACCGCCGGAAGCCTTGCCGATCTTCCATGCGACTTGTATTCCTGATAGCCGGCCCAATAGGCGGTAATGTTTCCGGCGTTGCCGACTGGCAGCAGATGAAAATCAGGCGCATTGCCGAGATCGTCGATAATTTCAAAGGCCGCCGTTTTCTGGCCGGCAATCCGGTCCGGATTGATCGAATTCACAATGACGAATTCCTTTTGTTCGCCGAGTTGTCGCACGATTCGGAGCGCGTCATCAAAGTTTCCGTCGATCGCGACAATCTTCGCGCCGTGCGCGAACGCTTGAACTAATTTTCCGCTGGCAATCTTTCCAGCAGGCAACACGACCCCACACGGAATGCCCGCTCGCGCTGCATACGCCGCCGCCGAAGCCGACGTGTTTCCGGTTGAAGCGCATATCAGTGCGGGCGCGCCGCGGTCGATCGCCCTCGATACAGCGACCGTCATCCCGCGGTCTTTGAATGATCCGGTCGGATTGACACCTTCATTCTTAATGAAAACTTCGCAGTCGTGCCCCACGCGTGCGCTTAGCTTTGGCGCGAAAATAAGCGGCGTATTCCCCTCGCCCAGAGAAATAATGGCGTTGCACGGCGGAAGAAATTCCCGAAACCGTTCGATCACTCCCCTACTCCGCTTCATTTTCGCCTCTTCCATCGGCAATCTTTTATTCGAAATCAATTCGGGCGATTGTCGAGCTGCAACTGCAGTTGTAAGATCGACATCGTATGCCGGAGCTGAGCAAGAAAGATAAGCTGCGCCTTCTCACGATCATGCTTGAGAGCCGGCATGCCGATTTGCGCGAGCAAAATCTGAATCGCCAGGGCAAAGGCCACTTTCATGTCTCCGGAATGGGTCACGAAGCGCTTGCCGCCGTTTCCATTCAAATGGAGCCGGATGATTACATCGTTCCTTATTATCGCGATCGCGGCCTGGTGCTTGGCCGCGGTATGACGACTCAACAGCTGGCGCTAGAATATTTTGCCAAACGCAAAACCGGCAGCGGCGGACGAATGATGCCGTCGCATTATAGCGATCTGGAGCGCCACATTTGGAGCGTGCCGACGCCGACCGGTTCACAGCTTCTTCCCGGTTGCGGAATGGCCTGGGGAATTCAGTTGGACGGCAAAAAAAATGTCGTCGTCACAACTGTCGGCGACGCCGCCACTCGGCAGGGTGATTTCTTCGAAGCGGTCTGTTTCGCGAAAGAGAAAAAGTTGCCCGTGCTGTTTGTCGTCGAAGACAACGCTTACGGCATTAGCAGTCCGACCCGAGAAATTAATCCGCTCGCGCTCGGTGTTCTCGAACCTAACGAATGGAAGGAGCTAGCCGGCGAAGACGTTCAACAAATTTACGATGCCGCCGCCGGCGCAATAGAAAAAATGCGCGCTGGCGGCGGTCCGCATTTTTGGTGGGTTACGATGGAACGGCTTTCCAGTCACACCAGTTCCGACGATCAAAAACTTTATCGAAGCGCGGCGGAGTTGGCGGAAATCGAGAAACGCGATCCAGTCAAATGCTGGCAGGAAAAATTGATCGCTGAGGGCGTGCTTACGCCCGAAGAATTCGCGAAGATCGACAACGAAATCAAAGAGCGAATTCGCCGCGAATACGGAGACGCTGAAAAAGCTGAAAATCCTTCTCCGAACGAACTCGAAGCAAATGTCACCGGCGCGCTGCCGAAGATCGACAAGGAGATTTTGCCCCCTGGCAAATATCGGATCGGCGACACCGTGAACAAGACTTTGCGTCTCGGCCTCGAAGAAGATCCGCGCCGCGTCATTTTCGGCGAAGACATCGAAGATCCAAAAGGCGGCGTATTTCGGCTCACCCAAAAACTTTCGACCGAATTTCCCAAGCAGGTTTTTAATTCGCCGCTGGCTGAATCAACCATTCTTGGCGTCGCATGCGGACTCGCCGCTTACGGTCGCCGTCCCGTGTTCGAACTCCAATTCATCGATTTCATTTACCCAGGGTTCAACCAGCTCGTGACCAATATCTCGAACTTGCGCTGGCGCTCGTTCGGGAATTGGAAATGTCCCGCCGTGATTTACGCGCCTTACGCCGCTTATCTGCCCGGCGGAAGTTTGTGGCACAGCCAGGCGAACGAATCCGTGTTCGCACATTATCCCGGACTTAGTGTTGTCATCCCGAGCACTCCGGAAGACGCTGCCGGTCTGCTTTGGACCGCGATGCACGGCGAGGATCCGGTTCTGTTTCTAATTCCGAAACACATGTTTTGGGCGGAACGCGAATCCAGGGAACCGATTGGCGCTGTGCCCTTAGGTCAGGCGCGCAAATTCCACGAAGGATCGGATGTGACATTGGTGGCGTGGGGCAACACCGTTGAGAAATCGCTCGAAGCGGTCGCTAAGATCGACAGAGAAATGAGCGTCGAGCTTTTCGATCTGCGGTCGATCGTTCCCTGGGACAAAGATGCGATCGCAAGGTCGGTCCACAAAACCGGGCGGCTGGTGGTGGTGCAGGAAGACACTGAAAATTGCAGCGTCGGTCAGATGATCATCTCGCACATCACCGCGCGGCCCGATCTTTGGAGCGAGATGGTCAGCCCGCCGATTCTCGTCAGCAAAGCCAACGTCATGATCGGTTACAATCCGATCTACGAATACGCCGCGCTTCCGGACGTCGAACGAATCGTTGCCGCAATCAAACGCTCGGTTGCGACAAAGCATGAACGAGCAACTGTAGAGGCGGCCGTGCCGGCTGCAGAATCAGATGAACGCGGTCGCCGCGGCGACCGCCCCTACACCACGACGCCGAAGATCGACATGAGCAAAGGTCACGCGCAAAAGATCACCGTTCCGATTATGGGCGAAGGCATTCGCAACGCCAAAATCGTTTCGCTCTTGAAAAAACCGGGAGATGCCATCGCGCTAGATGACGATCTTTGCGAAGTCGAAACCGATAAGGCGGTTTATCCGATCCAATCGTCGTTCGCCGGCACAATGGGCGAATGGAAAACAAAAGTCGGCGACACCGTCGACATCGGCCAGGAACTCGGGACGATCCTGACCGCTGAGCCTTCAAGTGACGGCGCTGTAAAGGCGATCGCTGCGGCGACCGCAAAGTCGGAAAAAATCCCGCACGAGGACACCCGTCATCACAGAGGAATCGAGCCTGCCCTGTCGCCGACGATTATGCGCAAACTCTCGCGCGTGATTCCGGCCAATCTCCAAATCGACGCGCGTTGGGAAACGATCCGCAAGGCGCGCGAGGCGGCGAAAAAGAAAAATGGCAAGAACGCCCCCTCGCCTTCCGTCATGATCGCGTGGGCAGTGGTACGCGCGATGGAAAAACACGCGCCGTTCCGGCGTTTGATTCTCGAAGATGAAGGCATCGTCGAAAATGAAACCTTCGATCTCGGTGTCGCGGTCGCGCTCGAAAACGATCGGCTGGCGACCGCGGTGATTGTCGATGCGAACAAAAAGAGCTGGCCCGAGTTTGTGAAAATTTACGACGAAACGATCGCGGCGACGCGGTCTGGCCGCGTTGACGCGATGAACGCTCCGGTCGTCATCACCAGTCTCGGCGCTTTTGGCGTGAAAGCGGGAGCGCCAATCGTGGTCCCGCCGTCAGTCGGCACACTTTTTGTCGGCACGGCTCACCGCGAGCTGATTCCAAACGGAAAGAAGAATGAAACCGCCGAAGTCATCACGCTGTCGCTTACGTTCGACCATCGGGTGGTGAACGGCGCCGGCGCCGCGAACTTCGTTCACGAAATCAAACAACAAATCGAATCGTTCAAAATTCCGGCTGGAGGGACGCGCGCCGTCGCCTCTCATTAAGTTTCTGTGATTTTCAGTTTATTTGAGCAACGATTCATACAGCGCCGTCGTCTTCTGCGCGATCTTGCTCCAACTGAAGTTTTCTTCGGCGCGTTTCCGGCCGGCCTTGCCGAATTTTTCGCGTAGTTGTCGATCTTTCATCAACTGGTTGATTCGTGCGGCGAGATCGCGCTCGAATTTTTCCGGATTCGTCGCCTCGAACGGGCTCTCTTTCATTTGTTCGATCGGAACGAGAAAGCCGGTCTCGCCGTCGACCACGACTTCTTTGATTCCGCCGACGGCGCTGGCCACCACTGCGGTTTCGCATGCCATCGCTTCGAGATTGATGATGCCAAACGGTTCGTAAATCGACGGACAGCAAAACACCGCCGCGTGGGAGTAGAGTTCGATCACGGCGCGACGATCGAGCATCTCTTCGATCCAAAAAATGTCTCCGCGCTTTTTTTGCGCGGCAGCAAGGGCTTCCTTCATTTCGTCAGCGATCTCCGGCGTATCCGGCGCGCCTGCGCAAAGAACGATTTGAAAATCGGGATCCATGAATGGAATTGCGCGCACCAGATGAATGATTCCCTTTTGCCGCGTGATTCGGCCTACGAAAAGCAGATACGGTTTTTTTGAATCGATGCCGTCGCGCACGAGTGCATCGGTCGCTTCGACTCGCCGATATTCGTCAAGATCGATGCCGTTGTGAATCACGTGCACGCGCGCTGGATCGACAGCAAACAGGCGCTCGATGTCGCGTTTGGTTTCGCCGGAGACAGCGATGATCGCATCCGCCACTTCGAGCGCCGTTTTTTCAACCCAGAGCGAAAAATCGTAGCCGCCGGCGAGTTGTTCGCGCTTCCACGGCCGGAGCGGTTCGAGCGAGTGTGTCGTGACGACGAGTGGAATCCCGTAATTCAGTCTCGCGAGAATTCCGCCGAAATGGCTGTACCAGGTGTGACAATGAACGAGATCGGCGTCGATGTTGGTAGTGTTGAAATCGATGCAGCGGCGAAGTGCGCCGAAAACCGATTGCAACGGCTTTGGACAAGTGAAGCTGCTCGTGTCCAGTTCGAAGCCAGTGACTTTGAGCCGGGCTTCTTTGAAATTTTGATCGCCAAAACAGCGAACATCGACATCGATCGTTTTCGCCAATTCGCGTGAGAGATAACCAACGTGGACGCCGGCGCCTCCGTAAATGTGCGGAGGATATTCGTTGGTGAGAAAGAGGACCTTCACGCCCTCTTTTTAAACGGGCCGCCCATCAAGCGCACGCAGTTTTACTTGCCCGCGCGAAGTAGCAAGACGGGAATATCTACCACGTGACGCACTTTGTCCGCAGTGGCCCCGTGGATAATGTCGCTCAAGAACCGGTGGCCATGCGTCGTCATTGCGATAAGATCGACATCACGCGTCTGGGCGAGTTTGATAATTTCATCTGATGGTTCCCCAAGCGCGAGAACGGCGTCACAGGAAAAACCTTCACCGCTCAGCTCGCGTCGGCGTTGTTCCAGATATGCGCGGTCCTGCTTCATTTCTTCGCTCTCGGCCAGCTTTAATTGATCAAAATTTCGGGCCACCCATCCATCGGAGACGTGGACGAGAAGCAACTTCGCCCCTGTCATGCGGGCGAGTGCCTTGATGTGGGCCAGAATTGTTTCATCAGCGGGAGTGTTCTCCAGCGGAATGAGAATGTGGTGATACACGGCGGCGCGGATTATTACCCAGGAGGGGGCAGATGGAGAAACTGGTAGAACTCTTTCAGGAGCGTGTCAGGCATAAACGTGTCGAAGAGCAGTTTCACATTCAGCACAATAATGATCGCCGCCGTCGTCCAGCCAAGAATTTTCAACCAGAGCTTGTTCGCAAATTCGCCCATCTTCGCCCTTTCGTCCGTGAATCGCAGCAAAGGCCAAACGGCAAAGCCGAGTTGCATCGATAACAGAACCTGACTGGCGATGAGCAACTGGGTAGTTTTGCCTTCACCGAAAATGCCGATGACCAGCACCGCGGGGATAATGGCGATGCCTCGCGTGATAAGCCGGCGCAGCCATGGCGTAATGCGAATATTCAGGAAACCTTCCATCACCACCTGGCCGGCGAGCGTTCCGGTCAGAGTCGAGTTCTGGCCGGACGCGAGAAGTGCGATGGCAAAGAGCGCGCTGGCAAAAGTGACGCCGAGGAGCGGACTGAGCAGTTGATAGGCGTCCTGGATTGCAGCGACTTCTTGATGACCAGACCAATGGAAAACTGACGCAGCCAGTACCAAGATCGCAGCGTTAATGAAGAGCGCGAACATGAGCGCGCCGGTCGAGTCGATGCTGGCATATTTGATCGCTTCGCGTTTGCCTTGCGACGTTTGCTCGAACTTGCGCGTCTGCACGATCGAAGAGTGCAGGTAAAGATTATGCGGCATAACGGTCGCACCCAGAATGCCGATGCTGACGTAAAGCATTTGCTGGTTCATGATGATGTGAGGGCCGGGCACAAAACCGCCCACCACGCTCAAGAGATTTGGTTTGGAAAAGATCAGCTCGGCGCTGAAACAACCGGCGATGGTTGCGATCAACGTGATCACCAGCGCTTCGATATAACGAAAACCCTTTTGTTGAAGGTAAAGAACGGCTAGCACATCTAGCGCGGTAATGCAGCAACCCCACACCAGCGGAATCCCGAAAAGAAGTTGCAAGGCGATGGCCGAGCCGACCACTTCGGCCAGGTCGCATGCGGCAATGGCGATTTCGCAAAGAATCCAAAGAAACCAAACTGTCGGCGTCGAATAATGATCGCGACAAGCTTGCGCGAGGTCGCGTCCGGTGGCCACGCCGAGCTTGATGCACAAATGTTGCAGCAGGATCGCCATCAAGTTGGAAAGCATCACGACAAACAACAGCGCGTAACCAAATCTGGCCCCGCCCGCCAGGTCGGTCGCCCAATTGCCGGGATCCATGTAACCAACGGCCACAAGAAAACCGGGCCCGGAAAAAGCGAGCAGCTTTCTCCAAAAGGAAGCCGTCACCGGGACGACGACGCTGCGATGAACTTCGGCGAGCGAGACCTGTCCTGCTCGCCGGCGCCAACCGACGTCCGGTCCAGTTACCAAAATGCGGTCGGGTTGACTCATGAATATGCCGAGGATTAGGTTAGACTAATTTAGTTATAGGCTTTTATTATTATGTCAATAGCCAATCATTTATTCGGTTGACTATCTCGGCCCGCGCTTTAAAATCCAGGCCGTGCCAAGTAAAAAGTTTTCATCCGCCCTCGGCAGTTCCTCCACGGTCGAAGATTATCTCGAACGCATTCTCGAGCTCATCAATTCCAAGGGCTACGCCAGAGTCGTCGATATCGCGGCAGCTTTGGAAATTTCCCAGGCCAGCGTGACCAACATGGTGCAACGCCTCGATGCGGAAGGATTGCTCAAATACGAAAAATATCGCGGTCTTGTCCTGACCGAGGCTGGCGAAAAGCTCGCCCGCAGCATCGCGCATCGCCACAAACTGCTCACTGATTTCCTGAAGCTTCTTGGCCTGAGCGATCGTGTCATTTATCACGACGTCGAAGGAATGGAACATCACATTAGCTTGCCGACGCTGCGCGCAATCGAGGCGCTCACGAGACAATTGCGGCGGCGTCCCGCCCTGCGAGCACAACTGCAAGCTATGATCGCTTAGAGAGTCAAACGCCGGCAAACGCAAGATCGACAATGGAGCCCGCGGGCGAGAGGCGACATAGCCGGGTAGGCCCGAAAGGGTTTACGAGCGGGCAGTGAGTGAATCAATGGCGCCCGGCTGACAGCGAATGGTAAGGTTAATCGGCCGGCAGCAAACGCTGCAATCTTCGATCAGCGATTGCTCCGATTCCGAAGTGTCTATCTCCAACGGGAAAACTTCACCGCAGTGCGGACAGGTGACTTCTATTTCGACCAGAAACTGCATGTTGTAGCGGCGTTTTATTTTCGTGTCATGTCGAACGGAGTCGAGACATCTCTAGATATTTTCTCGATCGATTGAACTCGTTCGTCTCCCGACTCTCTCGCCGCTTCCCTCGCGGCGCAGCCGTTCATGTCGCTCGTCCCACTCGCTCCATTCCTCGACTTCGCTCGGAATGACAATGAAAGGCGCCGACAAGCGCGGCGCCCTCCATTTGAGAGCGCGACGTCCGGTTAGGTTACCGCGGCGGTTGTTTGCGGCTCCTTCAGCTTCTTAAAATGGAGTTGGCGAATGCGGCGACTGTCGGCCTGAGTCACGGTCACGCAATAATTATCAATCTTCACCTGCTCACCTTGCTTCGGCAGATGTCCGAGTAAGTGGGTGACATAACCGCCGATCGTGCTCACGTCCGGACTTTCCAGTTCGAGTTTGGCGAGATCGTTTAACTCATAAAGCCCGAGCGTGCCGTCCACGGTGAATTCAGTCGCGCTGATCTTTTTAAATTCCTCCTTGTCCGTATCGAACTCGTCCTGGATGTCGCCCACTAATTCCTCAAGCACATCTTCCAGCGTCACCATGCCCACCGTGCCACCGTATTCATCGACCACGATCGCCAGATGTGCGTGTTTGCCCAGAAAAAGACTCAGCAATTTTTCGAGCTGCATCATCTCCGGGACCGGAATCAATTCGCGCTTGATCCGCATCAAATCGGGGTTCGGATCGCGCATCATCGGCACCAGTTCCTTGATGTGAATCAATCCAATCGCGTTGTCGAGATTCTCGCGGCAAAGCGGAAACCGCGTGTGCCGCGATTCGATCGCCTTCTTCGCGTTCGTTTCGAAGTCGTCTTCCAAATCGAGATAAACAACTTCGCCGCGTGGCGTCATGATATCGCGCACGACGCGCTCGCGCAGATCAAGCACATTGAGCACGAGCTTTCGGCCGAGCGGCGAAACTTCCTTCGACTTTTCGCTCTGTTCGATAATGAGCCGTAATTCTTCTTCGCTGTGCGCCAGCTCCGTGGCCGGAATCGGTTTCATTCGCAGCATGCCCTGCAAAAGAAAATTCGATGACTTGTGCAAAATCCAGATCGCAGGCTTGAACAAAAAATAAAATGCGCCCAACGGCCGGACCAATCGCAGCGAAACCGTCAGTGGATTTGCGATCGCGGTGTACTTCGGCGCCAGCTCGCCGAACACGATGTGCATGAACGTAATTCCGATGAACGCGAGCGCGACCGAAACCGACGTGACAAATACGTGCGAGTGAATGTTCGCCAATACAAAAAATGGTTCGAGCAGGTGCGCGAGAAATTCTTCACCGAGCCACCCCAGCGCCAGACTCGCCACTGTCACGCCGAGTTGTGTCGCCGAAAGATAGGCGTCGAGATGTGAGCGAATATATTTCGCGAGACGCGCCCGCGGGTTCCCCTCCTCCGCCAATTCGTCGAGCTGGCTGGCGCGCACCTTGATGATCGCGAACTCGCACGCGACGAAAAATCCGTTCAATCCAACCAACGCCGCGATCACGGCCAGTTTGCCAATGATGATGGCCGGCGGATCCCATTGCGTTACCGGCACGTCTGCGAGCGGAAGCATTAACAAAGAGTTCATTTTACGAGCGCGCGCGGCGCACCCGAAAATCGACCTCTGGAATTCTACCAGCTGGACTTCGTGACGCCAGGGATCAGTCCCTGCGAGGCGAGCTCGCGAAACGTCAGCCGCGAGACCTTGAACCGGCGGATGAACGCGCGGCGGCGGCCGGTCACTTCGCAGCGGTTCACCACCCGCGTCGGGCTGGCATCGCGCGGAAGCTGCGCCAGACCGGCGTAATCCTTCTTCGCTTTAAGCTCGGCGCGGAGCGCGGCGTATTTCTTCACCGTCGCGCGTTTACGCTCGTTGCGATTGATCCAGGCTGTCTTTGCCATAAGGGAACGCGGAATTTAGTGGCGAACTCTCGATTTTCAACTTGTTTTCTCCTCTTTGTCATGTCGAGCGAAGTCGAGACATCTCTCACTGTTTTCTAAATCCATGCTAAACCTTGGCCGCAAAGACCTTCCCTCGCCCAAGGACGACCTTGCCCAGGCGCTGGACGCGGCGCTGCACCGGTTCGTCCAGAAATCCGGACGGATTGTCGATCTTCGGTCGCGCGTATTTCCCCTGGTCGACGAAATCCGGATCAACCTGGACGGCGCAAAGTTCGATTCCCCTACTCCGCCGCTCGCGAAGGTCGAAGGCGAAACCAAGCCTGCTTTCGAAGTCGCGCTTGTGACGGTGAGTGGCCGCCACGTTTCCGTTTACGGCGTGGCGATCGATTTGCGAATGGAAACGCGTGACGTCGTTTTTCACAAGGGTGCCGATGCCAAGGGCGACGCTGTCTTGGTCGCGCAGAGGGCACGGGAGGGACAACTCGTACTTTCCGCCGCGCAGCTCGATCTCGAAGAAGCAATCGGCCGAATCGGCGGAGGACGCGCGCGTTTGTACGGAATTGATCTCGAACGAGTCCGTCTCGCGATGCGGGCGCGGAGCCGGCGCTCGCTGGCCGCCGACATCCAGATCTGGGCCAAGAAATTTTTTACTCGCGCCAAGATCGACATCTACGCCCAGCTCGACGTCAGCAACGAATTTGTCGTGAAAATTTCGCAGCTCAAATGCAAAGGCGACGGCAAACTCGGTTCCTTCGCGTGCGCAGCGCTTCAGCCGTTGTTTGCTCGAACGATCGAGAGATCTTTTCCGCTCGAATCAATCCCGCTCGGCGAGATTCAACTCCGCGACATCCACGTCGCCGTCGCCGACACCGTCGAGCTCACAGTGGATTTTGGAAGTGAGAAACAGATATGAAAATTGCCTGGCTAATCGGTGCGTTGGCAGGGCTGCTCCACATCATGTTTATCTTTGCGCTTGCCGCATTAATTTTCGAAGACCGGCAATCGCCAACTTCGGGCGAAGGTTGGCTGTACGCTGCGTGACTGGATCTGCCACTTATTATTGTCCTTTCCGTTCCTCAATTTGGTTCCCCCGGGACTGGGAATCGCTTCGCTTTCCCCTCGTTTGGTTTTCCGTAATGGGAACGATTCAATGGCTCACCATCGGATGGATTGTTGGCCGAATTATCGTCGCCGTTCAGAAGTCCCTGCGGGAACCTCCAAAGATTCAAAACTGATCGAAACTAAGCGATTAGTCGCCGGCGAAGGACAAGACCGCCCCGAGGATGATGAAGAGAACGTTCGGCACCCGCTTTCTGTCATTCCGACCAAAGTGGAGGAATCTCTAACTGTTTCTGCGCACCTGACGCTTTGCGTTCAGAGAACAGTTTAAGAGATGTCTCGACTGCGCTCGACATGACAGAAGGCTACTGTCTCGCTAGTCGCCGGAACAAGAATGCGCCAAGAATGATGAAGAGAATGTTCGGGACCCAGATGAGAAGTTCGGGATGGACTTTGGGATTTCCGCGGAGCGTGTCGGCGATAATGACGAAAAGAAAATAAGCGACGGCGACGATCAATCCCATCGCGAATCCGATTGAAGTTTCTCGGCGGTGCGCAGTCACGCCAAGCGGGACACCGATGATCGCAAACGCGACGCAGGCGAACGGAAACGAAAATCGTTTGTTGATCTCGGTCCGGCTTTCGCTGCGTGCGCGCGTGCTTTCACTTTTCAGTTGGTCGAGCAATTGCTCGATCGACATCGCCGAGCGGCTCGGCCGTTTCTTCTCTTTCTCGTAAAGTTCCTCGAGACTGATCGGCAATGTTCCTTCCGACATGCTGATGCCATCCTTGATTTTGCGCAGGTCGGCCGGGTCTTTCTCGTCGCGCTGCTGATAACGCGCATTGTAGAGATGCATCAGAATCCGTTTGTTCTCGAGATCGGCCTCGAGCATGCCGGTGCGCGCGAACGTTACTCGCATCGGCATCGATTTCTGATCGAGCTCGAACACGGTGATGTTCTCGAGCTTGTTCCCGTCCTTTTTGCCGACGTAAATCTTTCGCCCCGGAAATTGATCGATCACCTGGTCGCTACCGAAGAGCGCCATCGGATCGCGCGTGGCCAGATCGAAGATGGTGCTGCGCAATTTTTTCTGCGCGGCTGGCGACACTTGGACCGTGAGCCAAAGACAAAGCGCGGTAGACGTGAGCGCGATAACTGCGAGTGAAACGGCGACACGCGGCACGCTTACGCCGTTTGCGCGGAGGGCGATCAATTCGTTATCGGCCGAGAGACGACCAAACACGAGCAGGATAGCGGTGAGCAGTCCCCACGGAATGGTGAAGATGAGCGAGAACGGAAAAACGTAGGCGATGAACGCGAGCAAATATTCCACGGGCACATCGTGATTCACCAGCAAGGGCAACAGTTTCCGAAAAATGTTGCCGACGACGAGCACGAGACTCAGTACCGCGATCGCAAACAGCACGTTCACGAGCAGTTCGCGAGAGACGAATTTGTCGATCAGCTTCATTTTGGAGCACAGATTAGCACAGATTTCCGAACCCTGAATTTCCGTTCCTGATCCGCG
>Ga0209806_1000617_pt1 | contig 24355 bp, 26 predicted proteins | sample GraSoiAngelo_152_FD_186166 | JGI IMG/M metagenome (GOLD analysis project Ga0209806, IMG submission 186166) | Grasslands soil microbial communities from the Angelo Coastal Reserve, California, USA - 14_1009_12_30cm (SPAdes) (version 2) | ecosystem: Environmental > Terrestrial > Soil > Grasslands ... | reverse complement strand
GCTGGTTGCAGCGGCGGCGTCGCTGAAGCTCTATCCCGCGTTGATGGTGTTGGGAGCCAGAAGCAGGTGGCGGCCGTTTGTCATCGCGGCGGGCATTGCCGGAGCCCTCATCACGGTCGTCGCGTGCATTCCCCTTGGTGCGGCCGGCGCATGGGGTTACGTGACCGGCGTTTTGATCCCATCGCTGAGGGCGCCCAACCCGGACTGCGCGCAGACCTCGGTCGCGACGCTATTCGGCCGATCGATCGGCGGAGACGCGTACCCGATCATCACTCCGAGTGGTGGGATCAGCATCCTCCAGTCGCCCATTCATCTCGCGGCGCTCGCCACCGTCCTCACCGTCTTGACGCTCGCCGCCGCCGTGGTCGCGGCGGTGGCCGCCTCGCGCGCCAGCGGATGGAATCCAGCCTATGGCCTTGCGCTGGCCCTTGCGCTGGGTGGCCTGCTGCCCGGCGAGCTCAACCCCTACCAGTACGTGCCGCTGATGCCGCTGGTGCTGATGGTGCTGGTGATGGCGATTCGCAACGCGCGATGGACGCAGCTCCTCGGACTTACCGTGGGACTGCTCTGCTGGCTGCGCCAGCCCTGCCTGCTGCCGTTTCCGAACCTGTGGACGGTCGGCGCGTTGATCTTGTTCGCGGTCTGCGTGCTGGCAGCGCGTGATTTTCGGTTCCCTTCCCCGCCAGCCGGGGAAGGTGGCCCGCTGCGAAGCGGCCGGCCGGATGGGGAGATCGGAGTCCCCTAAGGCCGATTAATCGGTCGGTGGTCTGACGCGGCCGCGCGATCCGTTGCGGGAAAGCCAGCTCGTGTCCTTCAGGAACTCGATGAACGCGCTCACGGAGGTGGGCAGCTTGCGCCGGCGCAGGTGGACGATGTGCCAGTCGCGGCGGATAGGAAACCCGCGCACGTCCAGCTCGACCAGACGCCCGCTCGAGAGCTCGAGCGTGCACGCATAGCGAGAGATCACCGCCAGCCCGAGACCGGACTCGACCGCGTGCTTGATCGCGCCGTTGGAGCCAAGCTCCATCGCGACCATCAACTTGGCGCCCGCCTTGCGCGCGGCCTTCTCCAGCGACCACCGGCTGCCCGACGCCGCCTCACGCATGACGAACGGCTGGTCGGCGAGGTCCTTCAGGGTCAGGCCGCGCTTTGTGGCGAGCGGGTGGCCCGCGGGAGCGACGACAACCAGCTCATCGCTGAGGAAGGGAATGATGCTGAGCGCGGGGTCCTTCGACGCCGGACCTACGACCGCCAGGTCCAGCTCGTTGCGCAGCACCTGCTCCTGCACGCGCGCACGCGTTCCGATCTCGAGCGAGATCACCAGTCCCGGGTGCAGCTTCTTGAAGGCGCCGAGGGCCGCCGGCAGCAGGTAGATCCCGACGGTCGTGCTGGCACCAACTCTCAGTTTCCCGCGCTGGATGCCGCGCATCTCCTCGATCGCGACCGCGGCTTCGTCCAGCACGTCCAGCATGCGCCGGGCGTAGCCGTACAGAAGTGTCCCCGCCTCGGTCAGCTCTATGCGCTTGCCGAGCCGGTCAAGCAGGGGAAGGCCAAGGGTCTCCTCCAGCTCCTTGACCTGGTAGGAGACCGACGGCTGGCTCAGTTTCAAGCGCTGCGCGGCAAGGCTGAAGCTCTTCAGGTCGGCGACGGACTTGAACGTCCGGAGCTGACGCAGCGTGACAGCGCGATCCAGATCGAGGTTGGCCTCAGGCACGCCGCCTACGATATATGCGCAATGGCGGCGCGAAAACCAAGGTCACTCTCGCCGGTTCGCCGGACGACGCCAAGCCTCGAAGGCGTCGAGGCGCCGCAGCGCGAGGCGGCGACCGTCTCCGAGCAGAAGATCAACCAGTACCGCAAGCGTCGCTACCAGGCGCTTCATGCGGAGACGGCGGCCGCCAACAAGCGCCGAGCCTCGGGCAAGGCCACCGCTCGGGACCGCATCGAGATGCTGCTCGACGACGGCTCGTTCGTCGAGCTCGACGTCTTTGCCACCCATCGCGCGCAGGGCTTTGGCATGGAGGACCGCAAGATCGCGGGCGACGGAGTGGTCGCGGGTTTCGGGGAGATCGACCGCCGGCCGGTCGCGGTATACGCGTATGACGCGACGGTCTTCGGCGGATCGCTCGGCGAGGTCACCGCCGAAAAGATCGTCAAAGTCCAGGAGCTCGCGCTGCGCAACCGCGTGCCCATCATCGGCATCAACGACTCGGGCGGAGCGCGCATCCAGGAAGGCGTGGTCGCGCTGGCGGGCTACGCGGACATCTTCTACCGCAACGTCCGATCGTCGGGCGTGATCCCCCAGGTCAGCGTGATCGCCGGGCCATGCACCGGTGGCGCGGTTTACTCCCCGGCGATCACCGACTTCATCTTCATCGTCGCCGGCCAGGGCTACATGTTCATCACCGGTCCCGAGGTGATCAAGGTGGTCACCGGCGAAGCCGTCTCCTTTGACGAGCTCGGCGGCGGCCAGGTGCACAACGCGACGTCGGGCGTCGCGCACTTCCTTCCTCGCACGGAGCAGGAGTGCGCCGACGGGGTTCGCAAGCTCCTGTCCTACCTTCCCTCTTCTAACAACGAAAGGCCGCCATTCGTCCCTACCACGGACGACCTCGAGCGCGCGGACGCCGAGCTGCAGACCATCGTCCCGGAGTCGCCGAACAAGCCCTATGACATGCGCGAGGTCGTGTCGCGGGTGCTCGATTCGCGCGAGTTCTTCGAGGTTCAGCCATTCTTCGCTCCCAACATCGTCGTCGGGCTCGGGCGGCTCGGCGGGCACGTCGTGGGCATCGTCGGCAATCAACCGAAGGTGCTGGCCGGCGCGATCGACATCAACGCGTCGGTGAAGGCGGCGCGGTTCATCCGGTTTTGCGACGCGTTCGGCATCCCGATCATCTCCTTTGTCGACGTGCCCGGGTATCTGCCCGGCCGCGACCAGGAGCACGGGGGCATCATCCGGCACGGAGCCAAGCTGCTCTACGCCTACGCCGAGGCGACGGTGCCAAAGCTGACCGTGATCACCCGCAAGGACTACGGCGGCGCCTACTGCGTCATGTCGCCGAAGCAGATGGGCGCGGACCTCAACCTCGCATGGCCGACCGCGGAGATCGCAGTCATGGGTCCGGAGGCGGCGGTCAACATCATCTACAAGCGCGACCTGGTGACTGCCCCGGATCCTGCTTCGCGGCGCAAAGAGCTTGTCGCCGAGTACACCGCGCGCTTCGCCAACCCATATGTGGCCGCGGAGCGCGGCTACATCGACGACGTCATCGAGCCCAGCCAGACGAGGCGCGAATTGGTTCGCGGCCTGCAGCTCTGTTTGCGCAAGACCATCGAGCGCCCTCCGCGCAAGCACGGAAATATCCCGCTATAAGGGCGCGGGTGAGGCAGGCCTCCCCCGCGGAACCCCCTCCGCTGCCGACGACGTTTGGCGGCGTTTGGAAGCTCACGTGCAGGGGACGGCCGGAGTAAATCCGGCCTACAGCCCCACTTCGTCTACTGCGCACCCGCCTTTCGACGCAGCGCGAGTGCCTTCTTGCAGTAATCGTCGACCGTGACGATGAACTCCGCGTGCGACCACGTCAGCGGTGAGACGGACAGCGGCGCCCCGGTGTTCGGGTCCAGCTGCTCGGACAGCAATCCGCCGGGCATCTGGTGCCCGACCACCCAATCGATGACGCCGCGCGCGGGCTGCAGGTCGGCCGCCGTCGTCGCGGTCGCGACGTACCACTGCGCAAGCCACATCGTGCACATGAACCAGGGGTTGCCAGGCACCTTGCGAGTGTCGGACTCGACCTTGAAGTAGTAGTCGTCGGTGTAACGGGCGATTCCGCCGCACTCTGCGCCATTGGCAAGCTGGGTCGCGATCGCCTTCATCGTGTCCACGATGCGGCTGTCGTCAGGCGGATACATGCCGAAGCGCCACAGGCCGTAGATCGCGCTGTCGAGCACCGTGTCGACCGTGACCGATTCGTCGTCTTCGACCGTGATCCGCCGTGGAAACCGTCCGAGCTCCGCGCTGTAGAGGTGGGTGTCCGAAGCCTCGCGCAGCCTTTCCGCGGCGTCGCGGTACCGCACATATGCCGCCACGTCGCCGAAGAGGTCGGCGAAGTTGCGGGCCGCGTCGAGGCCTCCCCACACCGAACCGACCGTGAAGGCGTGCACGCCCCAACGCTCCTCCCAGAGGTCCCAAGACGGCATTGGCAGGCCGTTGCGCTGGTCGACATAGGAGACCATCCAGTCGGCCGCGGGCACGATCAGGGTCGAGTAGAGGCCGACGACGAAATCGAGGTTCTGATGGATGCGGTAGTGCTGCCACAGCGACCACAGCACGAGGCCGGTCTCGTCCTCCTGGATCGGAAGCGTGCGCACGCCGTGGGAGTCGATCCAGGGCAGCCACGAGCTACCCGGCTGACCGTACGGCGTGTACTTGTGCAGGAAGAACCCTTCTTCGACGAGCGACTGCTGAGAAAAGGTGAAGAACATCCGCGTGACGTCCTCATGGCCGGCCCGGTCGAGGGCGTTCGCCACGAGCGCGCCGTCGCGCGGCCACGCATATGCGTACGTATCGCGGGCGAACTTGGTGATGTCGAAATCCGTCGAGGCGATGATCGCTCCGCGGTTGTCGACGTGCGTACGGGCGGTAAGGACGCTGCGGCGGTACAGGTCCGTGGCCGGCTTGCCCAGGTCGTCGTCGATGTGGCGATGGTCCTTCTCCGCCCACACCTGCCAGTAGGTCAGGGTTCGGCCGCGGTACGTGTCGGGTCCCTTGCCGACGATCAGGTCCTGCCCGTAGGCGGTCACCTCGCTGAGACGCGAGCCCATGCAGAGCCAGTGCGTCATGCTCCGCGGCTCATTGGAGCCGGCCGCACCAAGGTCGAATCCGACGGTGCAGTCCACCGAGCCCTGCTCGATGGGGTTCTTGCCAAGCACGCCGTCCTCCGCGTCGACCCATGTGCCTTCGGCGCCATTGCCCTTCTTGCCGTTCGCCCACGAGCTGATGCCGTAGTCGTCGCCGACCTGGCCTCCGATCAGGAAGTAGCGGTTGGCCTTGTACGCGATCACGCCGCGGTGCCGCGGCTCATACAGCACCGTGTTGCCGATGTCGGAGCCTTCGATGAACCAGTCGTAATGAAAAAAAACGCGCCCGACCGAAAAGCCCGCTTGCGACGTGACTTCAACGTTCCGGATGAACCAGTTGCGCGCGAGATCGACGAAGTCCTCGAACCTGACGCTGATGCCGAGCCCGGGATGACTGAGTCTTACGTCGCTGACGAGTGAGTCCTCGGCGTAGCCGAACTTCCGCTCCCACGCGGGGTCATCCAGCCAGGCAAACCTGCCGTCGATGAAGAAACCGGTACGGCACACGTTGCCCATCGTGTGGTTCGCGTCGCCGACGCGCGGATAGTAGATGTCGCGCACCGAGTACGTTGCATCGAAGCCGATGAGGCTGTTGCCGTTGCCGAGGACGAGACTTCTAGGCACGTGGGTGGCGCGGCAATCCTACAATTCGGCCCGTACGTGCCGCCGGTCCACATCATCACGTCACGCAGGCGTCGCCGCACCGTCGCCGCCCGTCTCCGGTTCGGAGTGCTCGAGTTGCTCGTGCCCGCGACCATGCCCCAATCCGAGAGGCAGCACTGGGCCGAGGTGATGAGCAGGCGACTTGCCCGCCGCGCCGAGCGGGCGCGGCCGTCAGACGAGCGGCTGCAGGAGAGGGCATCGAAGCTCAACGCCCGGCTCTTCAGCGGACGGCTCAGCTGGACGTCGATTGGATTCGCCGACATGGAAAGGCTGTGGGGCAGCTGCACGTTCACCGACGGCGCCATTCGCATCGCACGGCGCGCCGCGTCGCTGCCCGACTGGGTCGTCGACTACCTGCTGGTACACGAGCTCGCTCACCTCGTGCACAGCGACCATGGCCGGGAGTTTCACGAGCTGGAAAACCGCTATCCGCTGACCGAGAGGGCGAAGGGATACTTGCTCGCGCTCGACTCGATGGGGTAAAGCGCACCACCTCCACGAATTTCCGCGCGTCTGGCGGGCCCGTCAGGCGTGCGGTATTGAGTGCTTGCTACGGCGTAAGGACGATCTTTGTCGCCTCGCGGGCGTCGAACATCCGGTACGCCTCCTCCGCCTCATCGAGCTTCATCCGGTGGCTGATGATCTTGTCCGGGGCCAACCGGCCGGCCGCGATGAGGTCCAGCAGAGGCCTCATGTACAGCTGGACGTTGCACCAGCCCGCGCGAAAGGTCAGCGATTTGAGCCACATCCGCATGTAAGGAAACTCCCCGAGCACCGCGCTCGGCACGCCGACCATCGACACGGTGCCACCACCACGCACGACGTGAATCGCCGTGTCGACGGCCGGCAGGAGTCCGACGCACTCGATGCTCGAGTCAGCGCCAATGCCACCGGTCGCGTGCTCGATTGCCTGGACGGGATGAACCTCTTTCGCATTGATCGCGATGCCGCCAAGCTCCTGGGCGATCTCGAGACGGGAGTCAACCATGTCGATCACAAAGGTGCGTGCCGGCCCGAACAGCTGGGCGCACATGGTCGCCATGAGCCCGACGGGGCCGGCCCCGACCACCGCTGTCACGTCGCCGGGCTTGATCTCCGCCCGCTCGGCGCCGAAGAACCCGGTGGCCAGGATGTCCCCCACGAAGATGGCCTGCTCGTCGGTCATCCCGGCTGGAATGTCCTCCATCGTGTGGTCGGCGTTGGGCACGACGACGTACTCGGCCTGGCCGCCGCCGAGGCCGCCGAAGTACTCGCCGTGGCCGAAAGTGCCCTTGTCCACGCATTGGTTGAACCAGCCCTTGCGGCAAAGCGCGCAGTGGCCGCACGAGGTGAAGAAGCTCGAGACCACGCGATCGCCCGGCTTGAATCGCTTGACCTCGCCGCCGACCTCCTCGACGACACCCACGAACTCGTGGCCGAGCACGGCGCCCAGGTTCATCGGAGTGTGGCCGTGGAGGATGTGGAGGTCTGAGCCGCAGACTGCGCCGAGGGTCACTTTGACCAGCGCATCGCCGGAACCCTTGATGCTCGGTTTGGGGACGTCGGCCACCTTGACGTCGCCTTCGCCTTGGAACGTCAGCGCTTTCATCTGAAGGCGATGATAGGTCGGTGCGTCTGCAGGGAGCGGTCGTGGCCATCACAGGTGCGTCGAGCGGCATCGGCGAGGCGACCGCGATTGCCTTCGCGCGACGCGGGGCGCGTCTCGAGCTGGGGGCGCGGCGGCTCGAGAGGCTGAACGCCGTCGCTCACGAATGTCGCCAGGGCGGGTCTCCCGACGTGAACGTGAGACTGCTCGACGTGGGGCAGCCCGCCTCGGCCCGAGCCTTCATCGCGGCAACCCTGCGCGACCACGAAAGGCTAGACGTCCTGGTCAACAACGCCGGCACGGGCTGGATGGGCCGTGTGCACCAGATGCCGGAGGACAAGATCAACGAGCTCATCGCGACCAACTTCAGAGGGGTCATCAGCACCACCCAGGCCGCTCTGACGTGGATGCTCGAACGGCGTCGTGGCGTGATCATCAACGTCGCATCCGTGGCCGGCTTCCGGCCATCGCCGTACTCCGCCGTCTATTCGGCGACCAAGCACGCGGTGGTCGGCTTTTCGCACGCCCTGCGCGGCGAGCTGTCGGGCACCGGCATCAAGGTGTGCGTGGTTTATCCCGGCGTGACCTCAGGGACTGAATTCTTCAATGACAAGGGGCCGCCTATCGGTGTGGTCCAGTACCCGGCCTCCTGGGTCGCCAACCTGATCGTCCGGACCGCCCGCTTTCCCCGGCGTGACGCCATGGTTGCACCGCTACGCCTGTTTCATCTCGCCGAGCCCGTTCTGGGCGGCTTGGGCGACCACCTCATCGGCGAAGCCAGGCGGCGCTCCCTGAGCGACTGACTACTTGTGCCAGGCCTCCAGCAGCTTCTCCAGCTGCTGGGCGTTCTTGACCGAGTAGTTCGAATAATTGTTGTTCATCAGGGCATGGACTCGCCCTGCCGAACGCTCCATCTCCTTGATCCGCGGCACCCATTCGTAGAGCTCCTCGTCGGTGTACTCGTATCGGAACCGGACGTTCGGAGGCACGCCCTTGAGGTCCCACGTTTCGTGGTTGCGACCGTGGAAGCGGACGACCGCCAGCTTGGCCGACGTGACGTCGAACACGGCCGGCATGCTCGTCCGGTGGCCTTCGGGCACGTCGACCGCGACGTACGGGATGTCGCGGGTGCGTAGGAATGCGAGCGTGCCGTCGCGATGCCTGCCATCCAGCCACTCGGGACGGCGAAATTCGACCGCGACCTGGAATCCGAACATGCGCTCCTGGCACTGCTCGACGTACGCCAGCGACCTGGAAGAAGGCAGGAACCACGGCGGGAACTGGAAGAAGACCGCTCCCAGCTTGCCGGAGGCTCGCAGCGGTTCCAGCGCTGAGCGAAATCGCTCCCACGCCTCGTCGAGGAGCTCATCCGGCATCTGCTCGACGTAGATGTTCTTGTCGCGGAGGTTGGCCGGTAGCTCTTCGCGGATGTCGGGCGGCATCGACAGCGGCTTGGTCGGATGGTTGGTGAACAGCGAGAACGATTTCACGTCGAAGGTGAAGGCCTGCGGCGTCTGGGCGACCCACGTCTCGACGCTCTCCGGCTTCGGGATCCCGTAGTACGTCGAGTCGACCTCGACGAGCGGAAACTGGGTCGCGTAGAAGTGCAGGCGCTCACCCGACGTCTTGACGTGGAGCGGGTAGAAGAGCTTGGAGTCGATCAGCGACTTGTCGACCCATCCCGCGATGCCGCAAAGCACGCCCATGGAGGATATGATCGCGGCGCCTTTGGGCCGCCACATCCGCTACTGGTATACCTACCGCACCGCCGTGGCGGTCGTGATCGCGCTCGTCCTCTCGGTGCTGATGTACGCGCTGTACACGCAGCAGGTGGCTTGTGACGCGCATCTCCAGAGCTGCTACGTCAACGTTGCGGTGCACCCCCAGGACCGGCTGTTCAGCACCTCCAGCCCCAACCCGGACATCGTCGTCGTGGGCATCGACGACGCCAGCGTCAGCAAGATCCACACGTTTCCGGTGCCGCGAAACGTGTACGCCCTGGCACTGCGCAACCTCGAGGCGGCCGGCGCCTCCGTAGTCGCTTTCGACGTCAGCTTTCCAGACCCCCGGGACGGCGCCACGGACGGTGATTTCAGGACCGCTCTCAAGGACAGCAGGATCCCGGTTCTCCTTTCCTATCCCGGTGAGCAGAACCTATCCCGCGACGGGTATGTCCAGCAGGTCTCACCGAAGACGAATCCCGCGGGACTGGACCAGATCCCGCTGAAGGAGTTCTGGTGCGCCGACGCCGACACCAACCCCAGCGTCCCGTGCCAGACGCCCGACAACAACGTGATCCTCGCCTCAACCGATGTGATCACCGACTCGGACGGAGTTGTGCGGCGGATCCCGATGTTCGTGCAGCCCGCCTGCTACAGCGCCGGGACCTGCACCATGGCGACTCTCAACCCGATCGGCTTTGGAGCCTATCGCGCCCAGCAGCTTGGCCCTGACTTTGCGACCACCAACCTGCACGAGTCGGACGGCAAAGCGAACTTCGGCACCGCCTGGCTGAACCCGCTCCAGGTCGACGGCACCGGCGCCGCGCTGATCAACTACGTCGTGGGCCCGGGCGGCTTCAAGAGCTCGGGTCAGTACCTCTCCCTCGGCGACGTTTGGGACGGCTCCTTCTCCGGCGACAAGGTGAAGGGCAAGGTCGTGCTGATCGGCGCCTACGGCCTCACCGGCGTCCACGACGAATTCCTAACCCCGGCCGGCAATGGGACTCCCATGCCCGGCGTGGAGCTCCACGCCAACGTGCTGAACATGTTCCTGCCGCCGCCGGCTCAGCCCAGGTTCCTCGTCCCGGAGGCGCCCGCCCTGCTCTTTGCGATCATGCTGCTCCTGGCCCTGGCGACCGCTTTTGGGGTTTCGCGGGTAACCGTGCTGTGGGGCTTTGCCGGGACTGTCGGCGCGCTGATCCTGTTCACGGTCGGCATGTCGGCACTGTCCGTCTTCAACGGATGGGTGCCCGACCTGTTCCATCCCTGGCTCGCCATCGCGCTGACATATTCCGGCGTGACCGCGTACCGCTTCCTTTACGAGGACCGCGAGAAACGCAAGGTGACCGCACTGTTCGCCCAGTACTTGAAACCGGAGATCGTGGCCGAGCTGGCCAAGACGCGCGGGGGCGTGGACGACATCCTGCGGGGAGGCGAGCGCCGCGACATCACCTTGATGTTCGTCGACATACGGGGTTTCACATCGATGTCAGAGTCGATGGCGGCTCACGATGTGACCGAGGTGGTCCAGATGTACCTCGATCACCTCAGCGCGATCATCTTCACCTGGGACGGCACCGTCGACAAGTACGTCGGCGACGAGATCATGGCCTTCTGGAACGCGCCCCGGCTGCAAGAAAACCACGCCCTGCTCGCGGTCCGCTGCGCCTATGACCTGGTCAACCGCGCGCATGAGCTGCAGGAGCGATTGCTGGCCAAGGGCCTCCCGCCCATCCGTTGGGGCATCGGCATAAACTCCGGACCCGCGGTCGTGGGCATGATGGGATCGCGCAGCCGGCTGCAGTACACCGCGCTCGGCGACACCGTCAACACCGCGGCACGTTTCTGCTCGCACGCGCCCGCCTTCCAGGTCCTTATCGGACAGGAGACCTACGAGATGTGCAGGGACTACATCGCGGTCGACCTGGTCCCGGGCGTGCAGCTGAAAGGGAAGTCGGCCGAGAGGTTCCGGATCTACGAGGTGACAGCGGTTCGCCAGGCGCCCGGCTCACCGTGGGTGCAGTTTCCGACTCAGCTCGCCACGCAGTCGCATCACACGTACACCGCCCAGTACACGCAGCAGACGGTCATCGCCGCGGGTGAGTCCGGCTCGAGCGACATCCTGGTTGGCGAAGAGGCGCGTGAAGCGCTAGCCCGCCAGGGGCAATCGCCAAACTAACGAATCAGGTTCGCCGCAAAAACCCCAAGCGCCACCGTCGCGACGATCAGAAGGCCGATCACGCTCAGGCAGCTCATCGACTTCTTGGCCACTGGCTTGACCGGAGGCGTCGGGTTGTAAACGACATGGGGATAAGGCATCGCGGTCCCCTGTTGGGCGACGGCCATGCCGATCGGAGTCGAGGGGATCGCCGTGGCAGGAGTCGCTGGCGGCACCATCCGCGACAGGTCCGCCCCAGGTTCCAGGCTGCGCTGCCAACCCGGACACATCTGATCGGCGACCCGTGCCATCGCCTCGTCGAACTGCTGCCCGGTCTGGAAGCGGTCTTCCGGTCGTTTGGACAGCGATTTGAGGATCAGCTGCTCGAGCTCGGGGTTCAGACCGGGTCGGAACACGGAAGGCGGCTTGGGCGGCGCCTGGACGTGCTTGGCCATCAGCGTGAACGGGCCGTCGGCGTCGGATGCCGTGAAGGGCGGCCGGCCCACGACCAGCTCGTAGAACATGATCCCGGCCGAGTAGAGGTCGCTTCGCCCGTCGACCTTGCTGGACGCGACCTGCTCAGGGGACATGTACTGCGGCGTGCCGACTGTCGTCCCTGTCTTGGTGGCAGTTCCGCCGACTCCTGTGTCATCAGTCAGACGAGCGATGCCGAAGTCCGCCACCTTGACCATGCCCTCGTCCGAGATGAGCACGTTCTCGGGCTTCATGTCGCGGTGGACGATGGCGTGACGGTGTGCGTAGTCGAGCGCCTGCAGAACCCCGTGCATGACAGCGAAGACCTGCGGTGGAGGCAGCTGGCTCTGGATCATCAAGTCGCGGAGCGAGCGGCCCCGGACAAACTCCAGGACGAGGTAGTTGATGTTGCCCATCAGCTCCATGTCGTGCACCTGCACCAGGTTGGGGTGGCTGGTCCGGGCCATCACCTGGGCCTCCTGCAGGAAGCGCTTCAGCGCCACCGGGTCGGCCGACTGGATGAGCTCCTTGATGGCGACCTCGCGGCCCAGGCCAGGCTGCTCGGCGAGGTAGACCGCGCCCATTCCGCCCCGGCCGAGCTCGCGCTTGACGCGGTACTTGCCGATGTAGCGTTCGCCAGGAACCTGGGGAGGAGTCGTGATGGAAGCGATCGACGGCGGTGGTGTGGTCGGGGGCGGGACTGGGATGAGACGCATCGTCGCAGCAACGTCGGCGGCGAATGGCGACTCGGCAGCCGGAGATTTCGGCTTTGCCGGCTCAGGCGGATTGGTCTGCTCCGGGGTTGGCGCCCACGAAGGGACGGCCGGCCGCGGCGAGGACTCTGGCGGTTGACCGGAGTCGGTCATCTCGTGGGCGAGCCTAGCAGAGAACGTTCGCACTCGAGGCCCGCTTCGAACTGGGGTCAGCTATAGCCTTTTGGGGGCAATCCACCGATAATCTGGCCCGCAACAGGCCGCCTTCAGGAGGAGATTGATTCGAATGTCGCAGATGCCACCACCGCCCCCCGGCCAGCCTGCGCCGATGGGTGCACCACCAAGCGGGACTGGAAGCAACAAGAATCTGTACACGATCCTCGCGTGGGCCCTTCTCCCGCCGATCGGGAGCCTGATCTTCCTGTTCGTTGGGAAGGACGACCCCGACGTCAAGTACAACGCCGCCCAGGCGGTTGTCATCCATGGAGGCGCCTTCGCAGTCTGGATCCTGCTGAGGATTCTGACCATCATTTTCCTGCCCATTGCTTTCCTGCTCGTCATCTGGGACATCGTCTGGTTCGTGATCTGGGTGATCGGCCTGATCCTGGCCCTGCAAGCCGGCGGCAAGCGGGTTAGCTTCCCCGTGGTGGGACCGATGGCTCAGCAGTACGTGCCCATGGTCGAGGGCTGGGCCAAGTAGCGATTCTGCTTTCCAACAAAGGCCTCGCCTGTGGGCGGGGCCTTTTCTTTTACTCCACCGCCGACAGTTTCTCCAGCGCCTGTTCGATGCCCGCGCGCAGCTCGTCCCGTTCCTCACGCATCCGGTTGACCTCTGCCCGCGCCGAGGCCAGCTGGTAGCGGAGCCGTTCGACCTCTTCGCGCAGCTCGCTCAGGCGCGGATCAGGTCCCCCGGCATTCGACTGCGCGTCGGCCAGCTCGAGCTTGAGCCGCTCGACCGCCACCTTCAGCTCGCGGCGCTGGGCGAGCAGGTCCTGGACAAGCGACTCAGACGGCTTTGTCTGCTCTTTCGACATAGCGGCAAAGCCCGGGCTGGAATTCGCGCAAACGAAGGTGCTCCATCTCGCCGCGCAGGTAGCGGGCCTTGATCACGAGACTCCGGATGCCCCTGCTGCTCTCGTAGGGAAAGCGATACAGCTTGCCGGAATCGACGAGAAGGCAGACCGAGAGTTTCTCGCCGTCCTTCTCGAGGACGTGCTTGTAGCAGGGGACCGTACGCCGTGCAATTTCCATCTTCTTGAAACCGCCAACTCTTCCCGCAAGCACGTCGATCGGGCTTCGCATCTGTGCGAAATGCTAATTCAGCAGTGAGAGTTGCTCTGGCTCCGGCGGCGGTTTGAGGACTACGCGACGCCGATCGGAAACCCCGTGATGGGAGCGAAGACGCGCGACCTCGTGCATCGTCTTGTCGCCGAACGAAGGCGGTAGGTAGGCGCGGTCCTGGTATGCCTGCTCGTAGCGCGGCACGAGGTCGGGCCAATGCTTGGCCAGCACCGACATGAAGTGCTCTCGAGTTCCGTCTTTCAGGTGGAGCATGCCGGCCCACAGACCGGTCGCGCCTGCCGCGCGGGCAGCCTTGACGACCTGCTCGAGCTGCTCGGGCCGATCCGAGAGGCCAGGCAGGATCGGCGCCATGCCGACACCCACGTCGAGCCCGGCGCCCGTCAGCCTTTCGATTGCGCGAAGGCGCTGCTTCGGGTGAGCCGTGCCGGGCTCGGTCTTCCGCCAGATCTCGTCATCGAGAGTTGGAATGCTGAACGTGATGTGCAGCTCGGCGCGGGTCGCCAGCTCGCTCAGCACGTCGATGTCTCGGACGATCATCGGGCCACGCGTGATCATGGCCGCCGGGTTGGCGAAGTCGCGCAGCGTCTGTAGGCACTGGCGGGTCAGGCGGTATCGGCCCTCGGCAGGCTGGTAGGGGTCGGTCGCCGCCCCGATGACGACCGTCTCCTTGCGCCAGGAGCGGCGTCCGAGCTCGCTCCGGAGAACCCCCGCGACGTTCACCTTGACTCGCACAGTGCGGCCGTAGCGATCGTCTGACGGCCGGTCGGCGCGGAGCTCGAAGGCGCGGACGTAGCAGAAGGCGCAACGGTGCTCACATCCCGTATACGGGTTCAGCGACCAGGCGAATCCCATGTTCTTCACCGGGTTCAAAGCCGACTTGCACTCGACCTCCAGGTATTCGACGTCGGCAAGCCGGGGTTCCGGGAGGGCCACGCCTCCATCGTAGAACAGACGTTCGGTGTTAACAAGGTGGGCCGGCAACCGGCTTGACGGTCGGCGCGCGGTGTGGCCTGGGCCGGACGGTCGACGAAGGGCAGAAATCGTTGAGGACGCATTCCTCACACCTGGGCCGGCGCGCCACGCACACCCTCCGTCCGTGCAGGATCAGGCGCAGCGAAAGGGCGGTCCATTCCTCCTTTGGCACCATCGAGCACACCTGGAACTCGATCTTCACCGGGTCCTTGGTCCTGACCAGCCCGAGCAGGTTGGTCAGCCGGATCACATGCGTGTCGACGGCAAACCCCGGCACGCCAAATCCCGCGCCCAGGATCACGTTTGCCGTCTTGCGTCCGATCCCGGGGATCTTGATCAGGTCCTCCATGGTCCTCGGCACCTCGCCACCGAACAGGTCGACGAGCTTGCGGCTCGCGGCGATGATCCTCTTGGTCTTGGCCCGGAAGAAGCCCGTCGGCTTGATGAGCAGCTCGACCTCGGCCGGGTTGGCAGCCGCAAGGTCTTCCGCGGTTGGATAGCGCCGGAACAGCTCCGGCGTGACGAGATTGACCGACCGGTCCGTGGTCTGGGCCGAGAGGATCGTCGCGATCAGAAGCTGGAACGGGTTCTCATGCACCAGCTCCGTGACCGCCGGGTAAAGCTCCGCCAGGCGTTCCACGGTGAGCCTCGCGCGGGTCCTGGCGCCGCGCGGCGGCGGCGGCACCATCCACGATTTCTTAGGCTTAGGAGCCAAGCAGCCTGCGCGCTACACCCGCGATCTGCGTGCCGTCAGCTCGACCAGCGAGACGGGCGCTCGCGGCCTTCATCACCTGTCCGAATCCCTTCGGACCCTCGGGCTTCACCTCGGCGATCACTGCGCGAACCTCGGCCTCGATCTCCTGCTCGCTCATCGCCGCAGGCAGGAAACGGCGTAGCACCTCCATCTCAGCTTCCTCGCGACGAGCCGCGTCCTCACGTCCCGCCTTGCTGTAGACAGCGATCGCCTCTTCCCTTCGCTTGACTTCCTTGCGCGTTACGCGGACCACCAGGTCGTCGTCGATGCTCCCGGAGGCGCCCCCTTCCTTGCTCGCACGCACAAGCTCGCTCTTCAGCAGCGACAGGGTGTCGAGCCCGACTTCGTCGCGCTGCATGCGTGCGCGGACCGTTTCGGACTGGATACGATCGTAAAGAGCCACCATTCGCGATTGTCACATATGGACCGATCCCCGATAATCGGCGCCTATGGCGTACCTGGTGGCGGGGCCCTTCGTAGCTCTGGTCGGCATCATGGCGGTCTTTTTCGTCCTGCGCCGCAAGTCAGTCGACAAGCGCTCGATGTACTCCGCGCGGCGGTCCCAGATCGAGCACAAGGTCCGAGCGGCCCGCCAGAGGACGCTCACACCTCACGGCCGTGCCGAAAGGCCCCCCGAACAGCCGACCGAAGCTGTGTCGCCATTCGCGCCGACTCAGGTTCAGCCCACAAGCACGTACCAGCCGTCCGCCTTCGAGGCCCCGCCCGCGGCTCCCCCGGTGGCGCCGCCGTCCAGGCCGCAGCAGGCACCTCAGCCCCCGCCGTGGGAGCAGAGCCCCATCCCACCGCCGGCGCCCACGCCCAGCTTCGACTACCCCGTCGCGCAGCCCGAGCCATTCACGCCTGCGCCCGCGGAGCCCTTCCGGCCCGCGCCTCAACCCACTCCGAGGCCGTCGCCCGGCGAACCGTCGTGGACACCTGCACCGAAACCGGCCGAACCGCTCCCGCCAGCCCAGCCTGTCGCCCCGGTCGCTCAGTCCGCCTCGACCACAGCCGCCGGCGGATGGTCCGTCGTCAGCTCGGCCAAAGACGATTCGGCCAGCGCCGACGGCGGGTCGAAGAAGAAGAAAGGAAAGGGCGACGTCGCCACCGGGTCGTGGCAGCTCGCCTCGGGCGATGCGCCGGGCATGGAATCGGATGAGCCAGCGGCCAAACGCTCAAGCGGGACGGTGATGGCCGTAGCGCAGTATGCGGTGCTCGTCGTCGGCCTCGTGATGGTTCTCATCGGCGTCCTGGTCATGGTGGCCAACTCACACGTGACCTAAGACGGCGAGGGCGAGTGCCACGCCTCCGTCGCGCATAACCGTGTCGCAGACGCGCGTCCTGTAGCCGAGCTCTTCGATCTCGCCCGTCAGCTCACGATCCCGTTCGTCGAGCACAAACGTGCCGGCCACGTCGCGGTACAGCCGCGCGACCTCGATTGGATTCGGCGCGGGTCCGAGCGCACGCATCATCTCCACAGTCGGTCCCTTCAAAGCCACGCCCTTGACAATCGGAGTGACCGCAGTGGTGCGCTCTCGAGCCAGCAGATCTCGCGTGAGGTGAAGGATGGGAGCGATCGATATCAGAGGGTTGGAGGGACCGATGATCACGAGATCGGCCTCCTGGAGCGCCGCCGAAACCTCCGGTGAACGACGGGCCGAATCCATGCCCGCGAAATCGATGCCGAGCAGCCGCGGCTTGAGGCGCTCGCGCACGAAGTATTCCTGGAAGGACAGCTCGCCCGCCTCGGTGGTGAATCGCGTCCGCACGCAGTCATCGGTCATTGGAAGCACGCGGGTTGTGACGCGAAAGCGCTGGCAAAGCTGTTCCGTGGCTTCGGTCAGCGTGCCGCCGCGGCGCAGCACCTCTGCCCGCATCAGGTGGGTGCCGAAATCCTTGTCGCCGATGCGAAACCACGTGTCCTCACCGATCTCGGCCAGCGCCTCCAGCACGTTGAACGTGTCCCCGTTGACACCGTACCCGGCGTGCTTGTTGAAGACCCCCGCCAGTCGATAGATGACGGCGTCGATGTCGGGGCAGACCAGAAGTCCCCAGAACTCGTCGTCGTCGGCGGTGTTTGCGACGACGGTCAGGTCGACGCCGGGGATGGCGGTGTGAATCCCGGCCGCAAGCGCCGCGCCACCGGTGCCTCCGGCGAGCACGGCGACTTTCAGCGGAACAGGTCCTCCGCAGCCGGTCGTATCAGATCCCGCCCTGAACCGGCGCCGTGCAGGGTGAGACCACGCACGACCACAGCCGGAGTGCGAGCGGTTTTGCCCATCGCCAGGCCCGCGCTGGCGGCGATGTCGTCGGCGATCGCCAACACCGTGGCATGCAGCGGCAGACCTGCGTCGTCGTCTGTGCCGCGCAGGTCGATCAGCGCCGGCAGACCTGCGAGACCCAGCGCAACGTTGACGATGCCCAACCTCCAGGGCCGGCCGAATGTGTCCGAGATGATTACTCCCACCTCGACCCCGGTCAGCTCACGCAGTGCCGCGCGCAGACGCTCGGCGCTTGCATCCGGATCGACCGGCAACAAGGTGACCACGTCGGCGGCTCCGACATTCGAATGGTCGACCCCGGAGTTCGCGCACACGTAGCCATGCCTTGTTTCAGTGATGAGAACTCGCTCTGAACGCAGCACGCGCACGCTCTCGTCGAGCACGACCTGCACCATGCGGGGATCGGGTTTGGCGATCAGGCCGGCTGAGATTCGCACCGCCTCGTCGCTTACTTCGACTCCGGCCAGCTTGACAAGACGGCCCTCCGACTTGGACACGACCTTCTGCGCGACGACAATGATGTCGCCCGCGCTCAGGGTGGCGCGCTCCGAGATCATGCGGCCAAGGTCGTCTCCGGCCCGCACCTCCGGCAGGCCCTCGACGGCGATCAGCTCGAGGCGCCTCACACCGCGCGGCTGAGACGAGCCAGGTCGGAGGGTTCGTCGAGGTCGAGCGCGATCGCGTCGGAGTGAAAGACCACGAATTCCACTCCACGCGCTTCGGCGTCCTCCTGGAACTGCGCCAGGGAGTCATCGCCAAAGTGCAGACCGATCGCGTCGGGCGGGCGCAGGTACAGGGCGTTCGTCCCGCCCCGTCCGATGGCCGGCACCGCGACGGCGACCGGCGACGCATGCTGAGCAGCCACGCGCACCAGCCTCGCCACCGCGTCAGGCGTCACCAACGGCAGGTCGCTCGAAAGCAGCAGCACGGCGCCTGCGCCCTGCGCCCGCGCGCGCTCGATTCCGCGCCGCGCGGCCATGTTCTGGCCGTCTTCGTGCGGCTCGACCAGGACGTCTGCGCCCCATGCCACTGCCATCTCCGCCACCTCATCGCTGCCGGTCACGACCAGCACATGCCCGCCGGCGGCCGCTGCGCTCACCGCGAGGTGAGCATTGCGCCGAGCCAGCGTGCGCCGCGACTTTGTCCCGAGCGCCGGCGTCAGCCGCTGCTTGGCCGAATCGAAGTCCTTAACCAGCACGACGACCCACGTGGTCACCCCCACCGCTTGCGAATCCTCGGGAGAATCTGGGCACCGTACAGCTCAAGGAAGCGCGCCTGGCCATCCCCCGGCGAATGGAAAACGAGGTGATTGAAGCCAAGGTCGAGGTAGGGCCGCAATTGTTCGATGTGCTCGTCCGGGTCGCTGGCGACGAGCCACCGGCGGTGGGCCACGTCCTCAACGGTTCTGGCCAGCCGCTCCATCTCGCGAGGATCGTCGATGCCGGCCTTAGCCTCGGCCGGAAGCGCGAGAGCGGCCCATATCTTGGTGTCCTCCATCGCCCGCTTTCGATCGGTGTCGTAGGAAACCTTGACCTCGATCATCCTGTCCAGCTCGCCGGCATCGCGGCCTGATTCCTTCGCTCCATCGCTGAATGACGGGAGCAACTGCTCCGAATAGAGCTCCATTCCTTTGCCGGACGTGCAGATGAGGCCGTCGCCGGCGCGACCTGCGAACTTCGCCACCTGGGGTCCCCCTGCGCCGATGTAGATAGGCACGGACTCGGCGGGGCGGTCATAGATCGTCGCGTTCTTTGTGTGGAAGTAGTCGCCGTCGAAGGTCACCGACTGCTCCGTCCAGAGAAGGCGGATCAGCTTAACCGCCTCGCGAAGCCGGGCGAAACGCTCTCGGTTGTCCGGCCACTGAACACCGAGAGCGCCCTCGTTCAGGTGCTCGCCGGTGCCGACGCCGAGAACCATCCGTCCTGGCAAAAGCACGCCCAGGGTGCCGAATGCCTGCGCCACGATCGCGGGGTGATAACGGAAGGTCGGCGTCACCACCGATGTGCCGAGGGCGACGCGCGACGTGCGCTCGCCCGCCGCGGCGAGCCAGGCAAATGCAAACGGCGCATGGCCGTCGGAGTGGCGCCATGGCTGGAAGTGGTCGCTGACGAACACCGAATCAAATCCGGTGGCCTCGGCCGCGATGGCGAAGTCCAGAAGCTCGCGAGGCCCGAACTGCTCGGCGGAAGCCTTGTAGCCGAGCCTTAGCTTTGGTGGCAAGTTAGGGGCGCTTGAAGTAACGCTTCCAGCTGAATGCCACGCCGCTGATCGCGGCCGCAACCACCACGACCCCGAGTGCGATCAGGCTGTGGTTGTCGAAGGTCGAGACGCCGGCCGCAGTCAGCAAGACGATCACTGCCACCGCCATGACCATCATCACCACGAGCGCGATCGCTCGGTGCAGTTTCATCGTCTCGGTTAGCTTACCGATCGTGGGTAAAACGGAAGTCTTGCGCCTGGGTTCTGTCACCTCGACCCAGGATGTCGCCCGTGAGCTGCCTGTCGGCTCGATCGTGATCGCCGACCATCAAACCGCAGGGCGCGGACGCCTCGAGCGACGATGGGACGCGCCGGCGGGCACCGCCCTGCTGGTGTCTTTTGTGCTGACGCCAAATCCACTGCTGAGCCTCGCCGCCGGTGTGGCCGCAGCCGAAGCATGCGGGCCACCGGTCATGCTCAAGTGGCCCAACGACCTGCTCCTCGGTGACCGAAAGCTCGGTGGCATCCTCGTCGAGACGACGCAAGGCAAGGCGATTTGCGGTGTCGGCATCAACTTGAGCTGGGCGCCGGACGGTGCCGCTCAGCTGAATGAACCACGCGATGAGGTGTTCGAGAAGTTGCGCGAGAAGATCGCTGTGTGGACTTCGGCTCCCCCGGAGCGGATCCTGGCGCGGTGGCGAGAGCTGTCAGCCTCGCTCGGCCGGCGCGTGCGGGTTGATGTTTCCGGCCGGGCCACCGAAGGCGTGGCCGAGGACATCGGTCCAGCGGGCGAGCTGATCGTTGACGGTCATCCGTTTGTCGCCGGCAGCGTCACGCACTTATGAGAGCCGCGATCTGGGGCAGCACTTCTCCTGACCGGCCGTTGATGACGACTTCCGCAAACCGGTCAAACGGCGTCGGTTCGGCGTTGACCACGATCATGCGAGCGCCGCCGCGCAGCGCCACCAGCGGAACCTCCGCGGCCGGGTAGACCACCAGCGACGAGCCGACGACCAGAATCACGTCGGCATTCCGGGCCAGCTCGAGCGCCTCATGCATTGCGGCGACCGGCATCGGCTCTCCGAACAAGACCACCGTCGGCTTCAAACGTTGTCCCCCGCAGTTGCGACATCGCGGAGGCATCTCCGCGCCGAGTCGCGCCTGAACGTCCGCGCGAAGCTCGAGGCGGCCGCAGTCGAGACACTGCACTTTGCGCCCTGATCCGTGCAGCTCGATCACGCGCTTGCTGCCCGAGTCCTGGTGCAGGCCGTCGGTGTTCTGGGTGATGACGGCGACGAGGCGGCCGGCCGCCTCGAGCTCCGCCAGCGCGAGGTGGCCTGGATTCGGCTTGGCGGCGAGCGCGACACGGCCCCGCTCGCGGGAAACCTTCCAGTAAGACTCGGGGTCGGCCAGGAAGCTCTCGATCGACGAGACCTTGACCGGGTCGTACTTGGTCCAGAGCCCTCCCTCGCCGCGAAACGTCGGGATTCCGCTTTCGGCCGATACGCCCGCCCCCGTCAGCGCGACCGCGTGCTGTGACGCGGAAAGGAGCTCCGCCGCCCGCTCGACCGTCATCCGAAGACGGACTGCGTGGCGTGCAACGCCGCGTTGAATGCAGCGTCGGTGATGCCGGTTGGTAAGAGGGCGATGACCAAGAGCCTAGCGACCGGACCGGCGAGAGCAACGCGCGAAGCGAGGCGCAGGTCGCCTATCCAGTCGCGAACCACGCGGCCGGTATGTTAAGTGCGGTGACCTCGGCCGTCCCCGAATCCCGGCGCATGGTCTTTCTCTACGTGGCGGCCGGGGCGGTTTTCGCGACCATCGCGGCGCGCGGCCTGACCGTACCGCTGTACGCCCACGACCTGGGCGCGAGCAGGTTTGCAGTCGGCGCCCTGTTTTCCGTCGCCACCATCGCCGCGGCGATGCTCTCTTTGCCATCCGGTGTCCTGGTGGACCGATTCGGCGCCCGCACCCTGCTGGGCATCTCGCTCGTGCTCACGGCGGTCTCGCAGCTCGCGACCGCGCTCACCCCGAGCGTGGCTCCTTTGTTTCTCTGGCAGATCATCGGCGGTCTCGCCGCCGGCGCCCAGCAGTCGGCCGTGTTCAGCGCGGTGACCGAATCGGTGCCCAGGGGCAAGCTTGGGCGGGCGATGGGATGGCTGACCCTATCGATGCAGCTTGGCTTTACTCTTGGCCCGGCCCTCGCCGGCCTTGCGCTCCGTTGGATCGATGTGCGCACCGATATTGCGGTGACCACGGCGCTGCTCGTCTTCACGATTCCCGGGGCGCTTGCCACCAGCCAGACGCGTCAGCACATCGGCCAGGGGCTCTCGCTGCTCGCTCCGCTGCGGGCGCTGGCCAGGCAAGCGGCCTTCACGCCGGTGGTGATCGGGCTGATCAGCATGACGCTGGCCTGGGGCACGTTCGGCGCATTCGCCCCCATCTTTGCGAGGGAGGGCCTCGGCCTCCCGGCGGCGCAGGTCGGGTACCTGCTCGCGCTGCAGGCCGTGTTCAACGCCGGCTCTCGACCGATCGCGGGAGGGCTCGTAGACCGGGCGCGCAGGCGGTGGCCGATCGTGCTGACGGGCGTGGTCATCTGGTCCGCCGCGATGGTGGTGCTGGGCCACCTCACCGGCTTTTTGGTGCCGGCGATCGTGATCGCGATCGGAACGCCCTTCATGGCGACGGCTTTCGTCGCGATCGGTGTGGTTTTCGGCGACCTATCCAGCGCATCTACGCGCGGCGTCACCATGGGCATCTACGGCACGGTTCTTTTCGTCGGCCTCTCGGCCGGACCGCTGATCTTCGGTCCGATCGTCCAGAGCGCCGGCTACGCGGCCGGATTCACCGCTTGTGCTGTCGTCTCGGTGCTTCTCGGACTGGCGATGGCTGTGATGCAGGCTGAGCCGCTGCGCCGGCGTTCAGAAGTTCCGCTCCCCCCTGCTGCGCCGGGGACCTGACGTAAGCGGACAGCACCGCCTGGTGGCTCGGGAAGGCGACCTGCGGCAGCTCGTCCGGCGAGAAGACGGCAACTTCTAGCATTTCGGGACCCGCGCTGATCGACTCGCCGTCGACCAGGCGTCCGCGGTAGGCGATGCCGATGATGCTGGACGCGGTCGTCTTCGCGATGTGATAGACGCCGAGCAGACCCGTCAGTACGACCTGTGCATTGATCTCCTCCCTGCACTCCCGAACCGCGGCGGCAGCGGGGTCCTCGTCGTCGTCGACGAAGCCGCCGGGTAGACACCACAGGCCGTAGCCGGGCTCGATGGCCCGACGGCCCAAGACGATGCCGCCGTCGGCCTCGACCACCACCGCGGCCGCGACCTTCGGGTCGCGCCAAAGGACGTACCCGTCTTTCGGGCACACCTCGAGCGCGTGCCCCTCGATGGTCTGCAAGACGAGCGGCGCGCCACAGTTGACGCAGAAGTGCGCCACGAGGTGGACTCTAGACCGGTTCGGCCTCTGGCCTCGCCGCGCGCGGCTTGGGCGCCGGACCCTTCATGTCGGCGACGCGGACCTGGTTGCGACCGCCCTGCTTGGCCGCATAGAGCGCCTGGTCCGCGCGGTCGATCAACTGTGTGAACAGCGCCGCGTCGTCGGTCGCCGCGACGCCGACGCTGATGGTGAGCTTCAATCCGCCCGGAAAAGTCGCAGCGGCAACCTTCGCGCGAATGCGTTCCGCAAGGGTGTGTGCGCCAGGTTCAGTCGTCTCGTGGAGGATCAGCGCGAACTCCTCCCCGCCGTACCGCGCGCAAACGTCGGACTCGCGGGCGCCGGTGACCAGGATCTGGGCCAGTTCCGCCAGCACCGCATCGCCGTTCAAGTGCCCATACGTGTCGTTGACCTGCTTGAAGTGGTCGATGTCGATCATCAAGAACGCGATCGCATTGTGGTGGCGGCGGGCTCGCTGCATCTCCTGCAGGAACCGCTGCGCGAGGTGCCGCCGGTTGGGCAGCTTGGTGAGCTCGTCGGTGAGGGCGTTCTCCTCCTGGGCCTGGAAGAGCTGGGCGTGGCGGATGGCGATCGCCGCCTGGGAGGCGACCCCGTTCAGGAGGTCCGCCTGGTCTTCGGACAGCTCTCGCCATGCGTTGAGGTAGAGCTCCATCGCACCCATCAGCTGCCCCGACCGCTGGATGGGAACGACCAGCACGTGCTGCGGGTGGCCGCCGGTGTCCAGGCCTGGGGCGGTTTGCTCGTCGAGCTTGACGACCAGCGGACGCATCGCGGACAACGCCGAGCTCAAAGGTTCCTCGTCGATCTTGCGCATCCCGCCGCGGGCGCGTGTATTGAGGTTGTAGGAAGCCTCGCGGTACATCTCGGTCTTGCCGGTTCGGACCAGATACATGGCGCCGGCGACCGCGCCCATGATCCGGCCGGCGTGGGTGAGGGCGACGTTGAGGACCTCTTCCAGGGCCAGCGAGGAGTTGACCGCGGACGCGATCGCCAGCAGCAGGGCGGCTCGATCGCGGGCGCCGCTCTCGTCGGCCAACGCAGCTTCGAGCTCGCGGGCGGTGCCGCGATTCCGCATGAGGGAGACGGTCAGGAGGATGAGGGCCAAGACCAGAAAGACCGACGTGATCAGGAGTACGGCTGCGAGGTCCAAGAGTCACTCCTATGGGGCCCGGAGGTTGCCATAGGTTAACGCGGCAAACTTCGACTTGGTTCTATA
>Ga0209806_1000616_pt1 | contig 24373 bp, 20 predicted proteins | sample GraSoiAngelo_152_FD_186166 | JGI IMG/M metagenome (GOLD analysis project Ga0209806, IMG submission 186166) | Grasslands soil microbial communities from the Angelo Coastal Reserve, California, USA - 14_1009_12_30cm (SPAdes) (version 2) | ecosystem: Environmental > Terrestrial > Soil > Grasslands ... | reverse complement strand
GTTCTGGTGGTTCAGCCGCAAGCACGACTCGGGCATGGATCCGATCTGGGACAACCAGTTCCGCCTGCACTTGCGCAACGTCTACAAGCTGATGGGCGCGCGGGCGCCGGCCCGGCTCTTCCAGCCGATCATCAAGCGCGCGCCGGCCCCCGAGCGAGGTGTGCCCTCGGCCGCCATCAGCCCCAAGTCCAAACACGACCCGGCGTGGGCGTTGGCCGGCTACTACCTGGTCGGTTCCGGATTCGGTGCGCTGCACCGTCCGGCCGGTTACGTCGAGCGCGTGTACTACGGCAACGATGAGAACAACCTGTATTTCCGGATCGACTCGCCGCGCTCGGGACCCGAGCTCGAGCAGCAGAACATCGACTTCTGGCTCTACGTCTCAGGCCCACCGGCGTTGGACGGAAAGGGGGAGCTGCAGCTCCCGCTTGCGAGGTCGGCGGTGGCGGAGCTGGGATTCGAGCCCGCGTACGTGGTGCGGATCGCGCCGCGCTCACAGGGCGCAGGGATCACCGTGGCGCGGGTTCTCGAGCCGCAGACGACCGCTGCCGCCGACTCGAGCTGGGACGCCGACGATCCGTTTGCCGTCGCGATTCCTTTCGCAAAGCTCGGCAAGCACACGGGAGACGCGATCGAGCTTGTGCTGGTGGTGAGTCGGGAAGGCCGTGACATCGAGGTCGTGCCGCCCTCGGGCGCCCTTGGCGTCCGTGTGCCTGGCCAGGCGCGTGCGGTCGAGGTGGAGCACGCCAAGCATCTCAAGGTGCTGGTGGCGACGGCGGAGCTTGCACCCTTCGCGAAGCTGGGCGGAGTCTCAGACGTGGCGGCCTCACTGTCGAAAGAGCTGCGGCGGATCGGCCACGACGTGCGCGTGGTCCTGCCCCGCTACCGCCAGGTCGACATCGCGAGATACGGCCTGCGCCCGGTCGCCACCGATGTCAAGGTTCCGCTGGGCACCGAGGTCATGCCCGCCACGATCTACGAAGGCCGCCTGAACGAGCTGGTGATCTACTTCGTCGATTGCCCGCAGCTCTATGACCGTGACGGGATGTTCGGCTTCGGGGATGACGACGCCCGCTCCGTCTACTTCAGCCGGGCCGTGCTCGAGATGATGCCGGCCCTCGATTTCTTTCCTGACGTGGTCCATGTCCACGACTGGTACGGGGCACTCATCCCTAACCTGCTCGACCGCGTCTATGACTCGGAGCCTTACGCCGACATCGCCACCGCCCTGACCATCCACAACCTCTCGGCCCAGGGCATCTTCGGTTTTGGGGCGCTCGTGCTCGGCGGTCTGCAGGAATGGGGGCTGATCCGGCTCGGCATTCCTGGTCTCGACAACGTGGTCAACTTGCTTGGACGCGGCATTCACTTCGCGGACGTCGTGAACACTGTCAGCGAGCGATACGCAAAAGAGATCCAGACGCCGGAGTATGGCGAGGGCCTCGACGAGCTGCTGCGCCGCAACACGCAGAAGCTCCACGGCATCTTGAACGGCATCGACTACGAGACATTTGATCCGCAGCGGGACCCCAACATTCCGCACCACTACTCGGCGGATGCGCCGCAAAACAAAGCGTTGTGCCGCGCCGCTCTGCGGGCCGAGCTTGGCCTCGAGGATGTCAAAGGCCCGCTTTGCGCGATCGTCTCGCGCTTCTACGACGTGAAGGGTTTCGACCTTATCGAGCAGGCGATGCCGGAGCTCGTCCAGCTTGGCCTGCAGATCGTGGTCATTGGCACCGGTGACCGGCGCTACGAGGACATGTTCCGGCGGTGGGCGTCAGAGGTGCCGCGGCAGGTTGCGGTTGCGGTCGGATTCGACGCGGCGCTCGCCCAGCGCATCTACGCGGGAGCGGACATGCTGTGGATGCCATCGCGGTTCGAGCCAGGTGGCCTGGCCCAGCTCATCGCCCTTCGCTACGGAACGATCCCCGTGGTCCGGACAACTGGAGGCCTGGCGGACACGATTCGTGACTTCGACCCTGCTTTGCAAACTGGGAACGGATTCCGCTTCGGTCCGTATGACGCATGGCAGTTTTTTGCGGCTGTGGTCCGAGGCGCGGAAAACTTTCGGCACCCCGCGGTGTGGGCGTGGCTGGTCCAGCACGCGATGAAAGAGGACGTCTCGTGGTCGAGGTCGGCCCAGAAGTACGTCCAGCTCTACCTGGCCGCGATGGCGTCCCGCCGCGAGCGACGCGGCGTGGCCGCGGCGGAAACCGGAACGGCCTCCGCCGCCCCAGTCGGGGAGTAGACCAATTCCGCATCGCTGACGCCAGACGTGCGTCTCGATCGAAGGAATTCGGCACGTGTGGCGTCAGACGTGCGGAATCGCGATCCGGTGCGGAGCGACCTTCAGCCGCCCCAGTCGGGCAGTAGGCGTAGCTGTTCCACCCGGCGGGCTCCTGGCCCATACGCGGTGTTGAAGTAGTCGATCACCATCCGGCGCGCGGCGAACTGCGTCGCGACGTTGCGGATCGAGGCTTTCATCATCTCGACCCACCGGCGCGGGATCCCGGCCTCGTCCCGGTCGTAAAACGCCGGCACGACCTCTCGTTCCAGCAAGCGGTAAAGGCCCTCGGCCTCCGCGACGTCGTCGATGTCCTGGCGGTCCAGGGTCGCACCCGACGGGATTGCCCAGCCGAGCTCGGGGCGATAAGCCTCGTCCCACCATCCGTCCAGAATGCTCACGTTAAGGGCGCCGTTCGCTCCGGCCTTCATCCCGCTGGTCCCGCTGGCCTCGAGGAACCGGCGCGGATTGTTCAACCACACGTCCGTGCCCTGGACCAGGTGCCGGGCGAGCGCGATGTCGTAGTCCTTCAGGAAAACGACGCGGGGCTCTTCGCGGGCCATACCCACGATCCCGGCCACGATGTCCTTGCCCGGCTGGTCGGCGGGATGCGACTTGCCGGCGAAAAGAATCTGCACGGGCCGCTTCGAGTTGCGCAGAAGCTTCGCGAGCCTGGCTCGGTCCCGGAGCAGCAGGTTCGCCCGCTTGTAGGGAGCGAAGCGACGGCCGAATCCAATGGTCAGCGCGTTGAGGTCGAGCTCCCTCGGCGTCTCTGCTCGTTCGTCCGTGAAAGCGAACAGCCTCCTCTTGAGCTCGCCGTGGACAGCCCATAGATCCGCGGCCGGAATCTCGTGGACGGCGTGCCACCGGCCGTCGGCGGGATCCAGGTCCCACCAGTCGGGGCCCACGTAGCGGCTCAGCAGCCCCGCGATCTCGGGCGCGACCCACGTCGGCATGTGCACGCCGTTCGTCACCGAACCGATTGGGACCTGCGTCTCGGGCAGGCCGCGCCACGCGTCCTTCCACAGGCGGCGCGACACCGCGCCATGCAACCGGCTCACGCCCACCGACTGATCGGCCAGGCGCAGCGCGGCGTACGTCGTGCACAACCGCTCGCGCGGATCGCCGGGCCGCTGCCGGCCCAGGTCCATGAAGCGGTCGAACGAGATGCCGACCTGGCTGAGGTACGGTCCGAGCTGATCCCAGACCAGGCCGGAGTCGAAATAATCGCTGCCCGCAGCGATCGGCGTATGGGTGGTGAACACGATGCCCGCGCGCGCCACGAGTCGTGCCTCTTCGAGCGTCATCTGACGTGAAGCACGCAGCTCGCGGATGCGCTCGATCGCGCAGAGAAAGCTGTGGCCTTCGTTCAGATGGAACACGCCGGAGTCGATCCCCAACGCGCGCAGAGCCCGCACGCCGCCGATGCCAAGCACGATCTCCTGGCGAAGGCGGCGGTCGGGCTCGGGCACGTAGAGGCGGTCGGTGATGTTCCGCAGGTCCTGGGGGTTCGCCTCGAGGTCCGTGTCGAGGAGAAACAGCGACACCCGCCCGACCTGCACGCGCCAGACGGCGATCCGCACGTTGCGGCCGCCGATCGGAGCCTCGACCTCGACGCCCGCCACCTTGCGCACCGGCAGCTCGGCTCCCCGGTTTTCGTAATACACCTCGATCTGCCGGCCGTTCGCATCGATGTCCTGCCGGCCAAATCCCTGCCTGTACAGCAGGCCGACCGCGACCAAAGGGAGCCCCAGGTCGCTGGTCGCTTTCAGGTGGTCGCCGGCCAGGACCCCGAGTCCACCGGAATAGATCGGCAGGCATTCGGAAAGACCGAACTCGAGCGAGAAGTACGCGATGGCCAGCGGCGCCTGGGCGTCCATGAACCGCGGATGCCGGTCGTAGTACTCCTTGTAGGCGGCTTTTGCGCCCTCGAACGCCTCCTGGACCTCGGGCCGCGCCCACGCCCGCAGAACGCCATCCTCGCCCAGCTGGTTGAGCAGCAGCACCGGGTTCTCACGTGTCGACTTCCAGAGTTCAGGGTCGAGCGCGCGAAACAGAGCCTCGATTCGGGGTTGCCATGTCCACAGCAGGTCGTAGGCGAACTCTTTTAGTTCTTCCAGCACGGAATTAAGATCCTAGTGAGGAAGGGGATATGAAGGCGGTGGTGATGGCCGGCGGCGAGGGGTCGCGTCTGCGACCGCTCACCAGCAGCATGCCCAAACCGCTGGTGCCGGTTGCGGGCCGGCCGATCATGGAGCACATCCTTCTCCACCTCCGCCGGCATCAGCTGCGCGACGTGGTGGCGACGGTGCAGTACATGGGCGCCTCGATCCGCAACTACTTCGGCGACGGCTCTGAACAAGGCGTCGCCCTGACCTACTCGGTCGAGGATTCGCCGCTGGGCACGGCCGGGTCCGTAATGCTGGCGCGCGCGCAGCTCAACGAGACGTTCGTCGTCATCTCGGGTGACTCGCTGACCGACATCGACCTCGGCGCTGCGGCCCGTTTTCACCGCGAGCGAAAGGCACTGGCGACCATCGTTCTGAAGCCCGTGCCCAACCCGCTCGAATACGGCGTCGTGGTCGTGGACGAAGGCGGCGCGGTGCAGCGCTTCATCGAAAAGCCGAGCTGGGGCGAGGTTATCTCAGACCTCGCGAACACCGGAATCTACATCCTCGACCCGGCGGTGTTCGAGTTCTTCCGGGCCGGCGAGGTCACCGACTGGTCAGGTGACGTGTTCCCCAAGCTGCTCAAACAGGGTGAGCACGTCTTCGGCTGGATCGCAGACGGCTACTGGGAAGACGTGGGCAGCCACGCCGCTTATGTCAAGGCCAACTTCGATTGTCTCGAGGGCAAGGTGAAGGTCCAACTGCCCGGCGATCGCAGCGGGGAGTCGGTCTGGATCCATCCGGACGCAGAGATTGATCCGAGCGCGCGGGTCGACGGGCCTGCGCTGATCGGCGCGGGCGCCAAGGTGCGCGCCGGCGCATGGGTCAACGGCCCCGCTGTCATCGGCGCCTACACCATGGTCGATTCGGGAGTGAAGATCTCGAACTCGATCGTCTGGGACCACAGCTACATCGGGCTCAACTCGCGCCTGCGCGGATCGGTCGTGTGCCGGTCGGTGACAGTGAAGAACGGCTGCCTGCTCGAGGAGGGCAGCGTGGTCGGCAGCGACGTGACCATCGGAGCGGGGTCGACAGTCAACGCGAACGTGCGCATCTGGCCCAACAAGGAAGTCGAGCCAGGGGCCGTGGTCCATGAATCGATCATCTGGGCAGGCTCCTGGAAGCGCGGCCTCTTCAGCTCGTACGGGCTGAACGGGCTGATCAACATCGAGATCACACCTGAGTTCGCATCGCGGCTGGGCGCCGCGATCGGCGCGCTGACGCCGAAGGGGACCGAGATCGCCTTCTCGCGCGACTACACGCGATCCGCGCGCATGATCGGTCGCGCGCTGATGTCGGGGATGATCTCGTCTGGCACGCACGTGATCGACCTCTCGGTGCTGCCTGCACCGGTGTGCCGCTACTGGGCCCGCCACAACCACGTGTCGGCGGTACACGTCCAGACATCGCCGGTCGATCCCCGGTCCGCCGACGTCCGCATCTTCGATGACCACGGACTCGACGTCGACAAACGGAGCGAGAGGCGGCTCGAAGGCCTGTTCTTCCGCGAGGACATCCGGCGCGTGTCGCACTACGAGATGGGCCGCATCACGCGCCGCGACAGCCAGACCGAGCGCTACCTCGAGGACACGCTGGCCAAGCTCGACCTGGAGGTCGTCCGCGGCGCCGCTTTCAAGGTCGTCATCGACTACAACAACGGCGCGGCGGCGATGGTGCTGCCGCAGATCCTGCGCGAGCTCAACTGCACGGTGATCCCCCTCAACGCGGCGCCGGCCGAGATCGTGCTGGAGCAGGACGACTCGACGTTTCGGGCCCACCTCCAGGAGATGGGCGTGATCACGGCCGCCGTGAAGGCGAAGCTGGGCGTGTTCATCGACACTCCGGGCGAGCGGTGCTTCATCGTTGACGAAACAGGCGCTGTGCTCGAGCACGATGCGGCGTTTGCGGTCCTGGCTCAGCTGGCGCTGAGCAGCAAGCCCGGTATGGTGCTCGGTCCCGCTTCCACGTCGCTCGCCTTCTCGATGATCGCCGAGCGGCTGGGCAGCCGCTTTGTCCCGACGAAGATCACACCCGGAGCAGTGCTTCGCGGGGCGCAGCACGCCGAGGCCGTGCTCGCGTCGGATGGCGCGGGGGGATATTGCTGGCCGGATTTCGCGGTCTCCTTCGACGCCATCTTCACCATCGCGCGCGTGCTGGAGCTTCTGGCGAAGAGTGGGGGATCGATCGGAGCGCTGCGGTCACGCATCCCGCAGGTGACGCATCGCACCGCGGTTGAGTTCTGCCCCTGGGAGGTCAAGGGACGTGTGATGCGGACGATGATGGAGCGGCACCTCAAAGACCGCGTCGACCTGACCGATGGCGTAAAGGTTTTCGTGGATGACGGGTGGGTGCTCGTCGCGCCGGACGCCGATCGCCCCGAGTATTTCGTCATCGCCTCGACCCTGGACGCCGGTCACGCGCAGAGACTGGTGGACGAGTACTCACAGCTCGTGCGCTCGGTGGTGTTGGAGGCGGCGCCGCAGGCAGAGGCGGTCGTCGAGACCTAGAATCGGATCTCTGCCGAGCGGGCGTAGCTCACCTGGTAGAGCGCAACCTTCCCAAGGTTGAGGTAGCCGGTTCGAGGCCGGTCGCCCGCTCCATCTTTCGCCCTTTGCGTAGCTGCCGCAGGTCCGCGTCCGGTTTTGAATCAACGGTTAATCTCCAGCGTCGGTGGAAACGGTGAACCTGTCACTGCGGGAGGCTCGGCGCATCGCCATCCGCGCCCAACGGCTGGCCGGCCCTAGGCCACCCGCCACGGCTGAGGGCCTGATGGAGATTGCACGCTCCATCCGGGTCATCCAGATCGACTCCATCGCCGTGGCCGGCGCGCCGACACAGTATCTCGTGCCGTTCTCGCGGCTGGGTCCGTACGACCGCGCGATTCTTGACCAGCTCGTCTTCGTGGACCGCCGGCTGTTTCACTACCTCGCACACGCCGCATCCCTTGTCTTGACAGAGGACTTCCCGATCTTCGCCGGCAGGATGCGGCAGTACTCGACGCGCACCGATAGGTGGGCGATTCGGGTGGCCGAATGGATGGAGGCCAATGCGCACCTGCGTCAGGAGGTTCTCAATTCGATTCGGCAAGGTGGGCCGTTGCGATCACGCGATCTCGCGGACACGTCCACCGAGAGCTGGCAGTCGACAGGTTGGACCGGCGGCCGCAATGTCAACCAGATGCTGGAGCGGCTCTGGGTGGAAGGGGAGATCACCGTGGTCGGGCGGGATGGCAGTCAGCGGCTGTGGGACCTCGCGAAGCGCTGGTTTCCCGCCTGGACGCCGCGCGAAAGACTGTCTGAGAAGGTGCGCTCGGACCGCGCCGTTGAGCTTTCCTTGAGAGCCTTGGGAGTGGCCACCGAGGGTCACGTTTACCTGCATTTCACGCGTTGGGACTACGACGATCTCAAAGGCTCGTTAGGGCGGTTGGTGGATCGCGGCGAAGCCATACCCGCGAGCGTGGCCGGCCGCCGCGGCTTCTACCTCCATCGAGACCACGTGGACCATCGAACTGCGCCGTGGCGCGGGCGGACCGTTCTGCTGTCTCCATTCGATAACTTGATTGCCGATCGGGCGAGGACGAAGATGCTCTTCGATTTCGACTTCGGGATCGAGATCTACGTGCCGGCCGCGAAGCGCAAGCGGGGTTACTACGTCTTGCCAATCCTGTCCGGCGACCGCCTCATCGGATCTGCGGATGTGAAGTTCGATCGACACGCGCGCCGGTTGGTCGTCCAGAAGCTCCTGTTCGAAGAGGGTTTCGCCATGACCGCCGCGGTCCAGCGTGCGATCAACGAGCTCGAGACATTCGTCAGCGCCCCGGCGCCCGGCTCCAAGTTGAATTCTTAACCCGGTTGACTTAGTGTCCTTAAGGTCCGACGTCCGCTTTTGTGGGGGTGTATTCATGCGACGACATCGACTGCTCGTGCTCACCATTCCTCTACTCCTCATCAGCCTGACACTCGGATCGCCCACCGCGGCAGCGGCCCGAACCTCATCCCACGGCACCCAATCCGCATGGGCCTACGCGATGAGCGGCGTGACAAACGGGGTGACGAACGTCTTCGCCACCACGCAAACCAGCTGCTACCGACCCGAAGTCCCGTACGGGGCCAACGCAGGGCCGAACGACGGCTACAGCGGCGAGACGGCCTGCCCTCCCTCGGGAGCGACCACAGGCGAAAACACCGGCGACCTGGCCCCTTATCCAACCCAGGTGGGCAGCAATCCGGGCTTTGCAACCGGTCCGCCGGTCGTCGCCAAGAATCATTCCGAGTCCGACATCAGGGTCGATCCGACCAACCCGCGCCACCTGATCGGCTCGGTCAAATGGTTTGCCAGCGCCGAAGGCTACAACCACCTGCTCGGTTTCTACGAGTCCTGGGACGGCGGCGCGACATGGCCGGTGCAGGGACACATACCCGGCTATGAGGGATGGACCGACAACACGGATCCGGTCGGGGCGTTCGATGGGTCCGGCAACTACTACGAGCTGATCCTGCCGTACCAGTTCTTCTACCTGGCCGGCGGCTCGCACAGCTTCCAGATCAACCAGAACAAGGAGCCCAACCCGGCCGTCCCGGCCGAGGTGATCTCGGTTGCAGTACGCCCTCACGGCTCGACCACGGCCACGCAGTGGATCACGACCCATAACGGCGGGCCTGACTACGTGGCTCCCTATCCGGCCAAGGGACGCGAACCGGACAAGCAATGGATCACGATCGACACCAATTCGAAGAGCCCCAACTACAACACCATCTACGCGATGTGGGCAATCTTCGATGGGGTCAACAGCAAGCCGCTCGTTTCCACGGCACAGGCGAAAGCCGACGGCACACACACCGACTGGTCCGCGCCGCAGATCCTCCCCACCGTCAACAACACGGCGAGCGACACCTACCTTCTTCCACACGTGACGCCGGACGGCACGGTCTGGACCTCGGTGACTAACTTTCCATCGCAGCACGGCAAATGCTGCCTCACGGTCTCGACGGACAAGTCGACCGACGGTGGCCGGACATGGACTGCGCTCCCGATCGCGATCAAGAACGTGCTCTTTCCATCGTTCGTCGGCGGCTACGCGAACACCACCTTCACCGATGGCATCGACAACACCTTCGCCACGGGGACGACGCTGGTCAACGGCCACTATCCGCTCTACATCGCCTACAACCAGGAGGGGAACTCGATCTCCAACGTTTTTCTCATCGCCTCCTATGACGGCGGAATGACATGGACTGCGCCGATTCTTGTCAACGACAACGCAAGCGCAGTCGACGAATTTCAGCCCAACCTCGCGGTCTCCGCCAACGGCACGGTCAGCGTGAACTTTTACGACCGGCGCCTCGCGTGTCCCGCCAAGGGATCGGATGATGCCGTTGGCGCCGGCCTGGCGCTCGACACGACAAACGTGAACTTCTCTGGGACGCCTCCTTACGGAGCGAGCAATTACTGCGTCAACACGAGCATTCAGTTCTACACGCCGGCGCTGACGCCTAAGGGGCACAACATCCGGCTCAGCCTCCACACGTGGGATCCCCAGCTCAACTCGCCGCTCCGGTTCTGCGTGTGCTCACCCTCGGCGACCTTCATAGGCGACTACTTCGGCAACATCACAGCCGGTTCGACCGACTACACGACCTCGGTCAGCACATTCGACGACGGCTCGAACCCAGGCCACTACCAGCAGCAGGTCGTGGCCAGCGTCGCGATCCCGTAGGCCGCGCAAAACAGTTTGCATTCCGGGGCTCCCATAAACTGGGAGCCCCGTCTTTCCGCGAAGGAGAATCTGCCCATGGCCCGCAGTCCGCTGCTGAGACGTCTTCAGGCCCTGTTCGAGGATTTCGAGGAGGCCGAAAGGTCGGGCCGTCCGCTCCGAGCGGTCCAGGAAGAGCGCAGGCAGATGCGCCTGACCCGCCGGGACTTTTTGAAAGTCACCGGAGCAGCAGTGGGCGCGGCGGCGTTCAGCGGGCCGGTTGCGGCACTTGCGGCGACATCCAAACCATCAGGCACCCAGGGTCGCATCGCGATCATCGGTGGAGGCATCGCCGGACTGAACGCCGCGCTGACGTTGCAGGACGCGGGCATCACATCGACTGTCTACGAAGCCTCGAGTCGCGTGGGCGGCCGCATGCACTCCGACACGACCTCGTGGCTCAACGCTCAGACCAGCGAGCACTGCGGAGAGCTGATCGACAGCAAGCACAAGACGATTCTTGGCCTGGCGAGCCGCTTCAAGGTCGCCACGGTCGACCTCCTGGCGGCCGAGCCCGTTCATTCCACCGAAACCGACTTCTTCTTTGGCCAGTACTACACGGCGACCCAGGCCAACGTCGACTTCGGCCCCGTCTGGAACGCGGTCAAGAAAGACCTGACCTCGGCGCCGTTCCCGACCCTTTACAACACCTTCACCCAGGCCGGCTTCGACCTCGACCATCTCAGCCTCCACGACTGGATCGAAACCCGCGTGCCGGGTGGTCACGGGAGTCCGATGGGCCAGCTCCTCGACGTCGCCTACAACATCGAGTACGGCAACGTCACGCAGGAACAGAGCTCCCTCAACCTGGTCTACCTGCTTGGCTTCCAGCCGGTGCCCGGCAACTTCCGGATCTTCGGCGCGTCGGATGAGCGCTATCACATCGTGGGCGGAAACGAGCGCCTGCCGCTGGCCATCGCGTCTGCGCTTGCGCCGGGAACCGTGCAGCTCAACACGGCGCTCACGGGCATCGTGCACAACGCCGACAACACCTACACCCTCAGCCTGAAGACCGGCAGCGTCACGACCGCCAAGACTTTCGACCGGGTCGTCATGACCATACCGTTCTCCGTGCTGCGCACGATCCTCGCCTCTGACGCGGCTTATCGCGCGGCGGACTTCATCCCGCTGAAGCAGACGGCGATCACCCAACTTGGCTACGGCAAGAACGCCAAGCTGCAGCTGCAGTTCAACTCGCGCTACTGGAACTCGTCCGGCCCCTGGGGCATCGGCAACGGCGCCACATACGCCGACACCGGCTACCAGAACACGTGGGACGTAACCCGCGCGCAGGACGGCGCGACCGGCATCCTGGTCGACTACACGGGTGGCGGGGTACCGCTGGCATCGTTCACCGGCAACGCCTCGGACCCCAAGGTGGCAAGCCGGTTCGCGAGAACATTCCTCAGCCAGATCGAGCCAGTGTTTCCAGGAATCACCCAGCAGTGGAACGGCCGCGCGACGCTTGACGTGCCGTTGGCCAACCCATTTCTGCTCGGCTCGTACTCCTACTGGAAGGTCGGCCAGTACACCCAGTTCAGCGGGTACGAAGGGGCGCGGCAGCCCGATCCCGTCACCGGGAAGTGCCACTTTGCCGGAGAGCACTGCTCGACCAACTTCCAGGGCTTCATGGAAGGTGGGGCTGAGGAAGGAGCGCGCGCGGCGAACGAGATCCTGTCCGACTACAAGGCAGGGATCACGACCTAAGACGGCGCGGACTGTACGCGGTCCGGAATGCGCAGCGCCATGGCGCCCCACGCCATCGCCGCTGCGGCGGCGATCCCGGGGATGAAGGCGAAGAGCGCCTTGCCCGAGGCATCCCAAAGCGCGCCCGCGATCAGCGGTACGACAAATGCGGTTGCGTACTGGAGCGTGAAGATCGCCGCGCTCATGCGCGCCACGTCGCCGGCCGGCGCCACGCGTGGCGGCAGGCTCAGCACCACCACGAACGCCAGAGCGGTGGCAAAGCCGAGGACAAACGCCCAGCCAAGCACGCCGGCGCCGGGCGTCAGCACGAGACCGAGCTGGGCCATCGCCATGATCGCGGCCGATCCGATGAACCCGGCCCGGCCGGTCAGCAACCGCGGCCAGAGCGCGACGGCCGGCGCGGTGAGCAGCTGCGATCCGTTCAGCAGGGCGAGCGTGGGGGAGATGAGGTTGTGGCGCCCGGTCTGGTCGAGAAAGTCGGGGATGTAGGCGTTAGCCCCGAAGTACGCCGCCGAGGCCATGCCCATCACGATCCCGATTCGGATCGCCTGGCCCTGCCGCCAGTCCGGCCACCAGCGCGACGGCGCGGCGACCCGAGAGGCGCGCTTGGGCGCCGCCAACCCGATCGTGATGGTGCTGAGCGCCACCAGCACCGACCACGTTGCGAGCGCCCACCGCCAGTCGCCGTGTGTCAGCGGCAGCACGCCGAACGGTGTCGTCAGCACCGTTGGCAATGTTTCGCCGATCAGGATGCCGTTGCTGTAGACCGCGGTGGCGATCGCGATCCGGCGGGGAAACCATTCGCGCACGAGGGCGGGAAAGGCGGGCTGGGTCACCGCGACTCCGAGGCCCATCAGGAACGTGGCGCTGAACAACACAGGAGCGCTGGGGCCGAATCCGCGCAGGGCGCCGAACACGGCGATCGCGCCCAGCCCCGTTACAAGTGCGCCGCGGATGCCGAGCTTGGCGATCAGGAGTGAACCTGGAACCGCCGCGATCGCAAGCAGCAGCACCGGCCCCGAGACCAGCGCACCGACCGCTTTCTCGTCGAGGTGCAGCTCGCGATGGATCAGCGGAATGAGCGGGGGCACCGCGAGCATGGTCAGCCGCAGGTCGATGCCGCCGAGCCAGAGCATGAGAAGGCGCACCCAGTCGGCGCGCGTCAGTCTCAAGCGATCTCGACCATACTGGTGGCCGTGCCGGGCCTACTGATCGTCACCGCCGCCGGACCAGAGGAACCCACCCGCGCGAGCGTGCCGTTCCACATCGCGGTCAACGGTGCAAAGCCGGCCGGCACCGAGGTCGCGGTCGCTCTGGCGGGCGACTCCGCCGAGCTGGTCAAGCCCGACGTGATCGCCAACGTGTTCGGCCTGGGCCTGCCGCCGCTGCGCGATCTGCTCGACAAATGCCTCGATCACGAGATCCCGGTCTACGTTTGAAAAGGGTGTGCTGAGGCCCGTGGGGTCTTGCCGGAGATGCTCACCCCAAACATGAAATACATCACGCCGCCGGACCTGGTGCGCCTGACCATGGAGGCGGATAAGGTCCTCAGCTTCTAGTGGCGCCGATTGCCGCGAGCGCGCTGGGGTTCTCGAGCGACGACAGGTCTCCCGGGTCCTTGCCGGTGTAGACGGACTTCACGACCCGGCGGAGGATCTTGGCGTTGCGCGTTCGCGGCAGGTCGTCCACGAAGTGCACGGCCTTAGGCCGCAGCGGTTTGCCCAGGGCTGTGGCTACCAGGTCCTGAAGCTCCACGGCCAGCTCCGAGCTGGCCACCTGATTCGGCCGGAGGATGACGAAGCACACCAGCGCCTCGCCCTTGAGCTCATCGGGCACGCCGATCGCGGCCGCTTCAGCGACCGCCGCATGTCCCACCAGCACCGACTCAACCTCGGCCGGCCCCAGTCGCTTGCCGGCGATCTTGATCGTGTCGTCGGACCGGCCGAGCACGTACCACAGGCCATCCTCGGGATCGACGTAGGCCCAATCCCCGTGCACCCAGATGCCGTCGTAACGGCTCCAGTACGTCTCGAGATACCGGTCCTTGTCGCCCCAGAAGCCTCGGGTCATACCCGGCCACGGGTTGCGGATGACGAGCTCGCCGACCTCGCCGCGAATCGACTGCCCGTCGGCGCCGAAGACGTCCGCCGCCATGCCCGGCACCGGGCCTGCGAAGGAGCACGGGCGAAGTCGCGTGATCACGTTGCCGCAGAGGATGCCGCCTGAGATCTCCGTGCCTCCTGTGTAGTTGATGACCGGGATCCGGCTCCTGCCGACGTGGCGGAAATACCACTGGAACGGCTCGGGGTTCCAGGGTTCACCGGTCCCGCCGAGGATGCGCAGGCTCGAAAGGTCGTGGTGCGCGGGCACCTCGTCGCCGTGCGTCATCAAGCCGCGCACAAGGGTGGGAGAAACACCGAGCACCGTGACCTTGTGCTGCTCCACCATGCGCCAGAGCCGGTCGGCCGCCGGATAGTCGGGTGTGCCTTCGTACAGGAGCATCGTCGCGCCCAGGACGAGCGTCCCGAAGATCAGCCAGGGGCCCATCATCCAGCCGAGGTCCGTGTACCAGAACACGATGTCGTCGGGCCCGACGTCGAACCCGTGCGCCATGTCCTGGGCCGTCTTCACCGGGAAGCCTCCGTGCACATGCAGGGTGCCTTTGGGTTTGCCCGTGGTGCCGGAGGTGTAGATGATCATCAGCGGGTCCTCGGGGTCGAGCTCTTCCGTGCGAGCCCGGTCCGGGTGGTCCTCCAGGAGCACCTCCCACACCAGGTCGCGCCCGTGGGTCCATGGGATCTCGCGCACCACCCGGCGATGGACGATTACCTTCTTGACGGACGGAGCGTTGACGAGCGCTTTGTCCGCGGTCTCCTTCATAGGGATGACGTGGCCGCGCCGGTAGAAACCGTCCGCGCAGATGAGCACCTTCGCATCGCCGTCGCGCAGACGGGTCGCGATCGCCTCCGGCCCGTAGCCCGAAAACAGCGGGATGATAACCGCGCCGATCTTCGCCGCCGCGAGGACCGAAACTGCTACCTCAGGACACAGCGGCATGAAGATCGCGACCCGGTCGCCCGGTGCAACGCCCAGCCTGCGCAGCGCGCCGGCGAGCCGCGACACCTGCTGGTCGAGCTCGGCATAGCTGAGCGTGCGGACCTCGCCGGGCTCGCCTTCCCAGATGATCGCCGTCTTGTCATGGAAGTCGCCGTCGCGATGTCGGTCCAGGCAGCTCTGCACGATGTTCATGCGACCGCCGACCCACCACCTCGCCCACGGCTTGCCCTGGGACAGGTCGACCACCTTTTCGTAAGGGCGGAAGAAAGCGATGTCGATGTCCTTGATTGCGGCGTCCCAGAACCACTCGATGTCATCGTCGGCGCGCTTCAACAGCTCGTCGAAGGTCTCAATGCCGTGCCGGTCCATGAACCTCTTGAGCCGGCTCCGCTCGACGACCTCGCGGCTCGGTTCCCAGATCACGTCCCCGATCACGACCGGTTGCATGCGTTTAATTGTCGCTACAAGACCATGGGCGAGCTACCGGACGACTTCGCGGACAGCCTGGCGCGGATCCTCGATCCGAACGACCACGAGGCCGCAGCCGAGATCATCGAGGCGGCAACCATGCTCGACGACGTCGGTCTCCGGCGATTCATGCTGCTCTTCGCGGCTCGAGTGCGCGATGCAGATGGACCGGTCAGCGCCGAGGAGCTCCGAACGTTTCTCCAGCAGGCCGCACGCGCGAGGCGCTGAGCCGTTCCTTGATTCGCTCGGCGTCCTGCAGCAGGAGCCAGTAGTTGTTCCACGCGGCGCGCGCGACGGCCAGCGCCAGGTGTGGCCGGGCGCGCAGGCGCACGGCCCGTGTCGCCTGGTGCTGCGCGTAGCACCAGCGGTCCCAAGCGCGTTCGACCGTCGACTCGACCAGCTCCATCCACGCCGCCTCGTCACCGCTCGCCACAGGAGGGGGAAGGGTGAGCACCTTCCACCTGCGGTCTTCGCGAACGATCGTGAATACCGGCTGGCCGCTCGGCCGGTTGGCGTGACGAACCGGGCGTGGATTCTTCGGGTTGGCCGCCATCAGCCGCTGCTGCACGGCGAAGACCAGCTCGTGCGCAGCGTCGAGTGTTGCGGATGGCAGCGGTGGGTTGCGGCGACCGAGCCGGATCTGCAAAGCCCGAATCGCCTCGCGAAGTCGAAGCGGGGCTTCGCTTTCGTCGTGCAGCCGCAGCGTCTCTACGTCATCGAGCAGATGATCGGACTCGGCGAGAAGGATGCGTCGCTGCGTCTCCGCGGCCATCTTGCGAGCAAGATAACCAATACTTGACAGCCGTCAAGCAGCTGTTTACAGGCTAGGCGATTTCCAGTAGCCGCTTGCCGTTGCCGACCAGCACCTTCTCCAGCACGCCGTTCGGGATGTCGAGACCCTTCAGCTCGTCGAGGCAGCGCTGGGGCTGGATGAACGGATAGTCGCTGCCGAAGACGAATTGATCCTGCAGCCGGCCCTTCATGTCGCGGATCACCTCGGTCGGTATGTAGCGCGGCGCCCAGCCCGAGATGTCGATGTAGATGTTGGTCTTGTGCAGCGCCATCGCAAGCAGCTCGAGGTGCCACGGGTAGCCGAAGTGCGCCGCGATGATTCGCAGGTCAGGAAATGCGGCCGCCGGCGCGTCCAGCCAGATGGGCCGGGCGAAGTCGATCCGGATGCCCTGGCCTCCTGGCTGTCCCGCGCCGATCCCGCTCGTGCCGGTGTGAAAGAGCGTGATCAGGCCCAGCTCCTGGCACTTTTCGTACAGCGGCCAGTGCTTCTCCTCGTTGGGTGCGAAGGCCTGGAGCGATGGGTGCAGCTTGACGCCCTTGAGGCCCAGCTCGGCGATGCGGTCGAGCTCGGCCACCGCGCGCTCGCCCTTGAGCGGGTCAACGCTGCCAAACCCGACGAAGGTCTTCGGATATTCGCGCACGGCCTGGGCGACCAGGTCGTTGGGGACACGCGGACGCCCGGTGGCTGTCTCGGCGTCCCAGGCGAGCAGCACCGCCACCACGTCCATCTCGTCGTACTCGCGGGCCAGCTCCTCCAGCGACTTCCGCGCCACCTTGGAGCGGAAATACGACTCGGCCGCCTCGACGTAGCCCTTCATGGACACGTCGAGCCATTCGGGCGTCGGCAGGTGGACGTGAAAATCAATCGCCTGCAAAGCGAGACTTATAGTTTCACGGCCCCGGGGTCCGCCGCAGATTCGCGGCATCGGCGGCCGGAGCCAAGGAGACGACGAGCACGCGAGAGAGCGCATCGCGCAGATGCGTGACCGAGCGCGCGCAGGAGTCGACGCCGGCTTCAGCGCCCTCCAGGGGCCCCCGCGAAATCGCAGATTTCGTGGGGTCGGACGGCGCCCGGCCGCCTAGGCCGCGAAGATGCAAGGAGCCCGGGGCCGCGAAACTATCTGTGATGGAAGCGACGCTTCTGGTGCTGGCGGGAGGCCGCGGCCGCCGCATGGGCCGGGCCAAGCCGTGGATCGAGGTGGGGGACACGGTCCTGCTTCGGTACGTGGTGGACAGGCTGGCTCCAGCGTTCTCCGAGGTGATGGTCTCGTTCAGCGAACCGGAGCAGATGGAGCAGCTGGTCCCGTACCGCGTCGTGTTCGACCGCAAGCCGAACGCAGGTCCGCTCGCGGGCCTGGAGGCGGGTCTCCTGGCGGCGCGTCGTGACGTCATGTTCGCGGTGGCCTGCGACATGCCCTACGTCACGCAGGGTGTCGCCGAGCTCGCCGTCGCCGCGGCCCGGACCTGCGACGCGGCGATTCCCCGCCACGACGGGCTGTACGAACCGGTGTGCGGCGCGTATCGCAAAAGCGCGCTGCCGGCAATCGTCGGCGCCCTCGACGCCGGCAACTTCGCGGCGCATGACGTCGTGCAGGACCTGGACGTCACATGGCTGGAAGGCCTGGAGGTCGCGCAGTTCGACAGTCTCAACACGCCCGCCGACCTGGAGCGCTTCCATGCCGCTCTTTCGGCGCAGCGATAATTGGTCCACACGCATTGAAGATCGTCGTCACCGTCAAGCAAGTACCAGACCCCAATTCGAACTTCGCGCTCGAGTCGGACAACACAATCTCCCGTGAGAAGGAAGCCGTCCTCGACCCCGGCGACGAGTGCGGCGTCGAAGAAGGTCTCCAGCTCAAAGAGTCGCTCGGCGGCGAGGTGATCCTCGTTTCGATGGGACCGGAGCGGGCCAAGGACGCGATCCGTAAGGGCCTGTCGATGGGGGCTGACCGCGGAGTGCTCATCTCCGATGCGGCGCTCGCGGGCGCCGACGCTCTGCTCACGGCAAAGGCGCTCGCGGCCGCGATCAAGCAGGAGCAGCCGGACCTCGTGATCTGCGCCACCGAGTCCTACGACGGCAGCACCGGCATGGTGCCGCCGATGCTCGCGGAGCTGCTCGGAATGCCCCAGCTCACCTTTGCGAAGAAGGTGGAGGTCGACGGTTCGAGTGTGAAGGTCCACCGCCAGACCGCCGACGGCTACCAGGTGGTCGAGGCGGCAACGCCGGCGCTGATCACCGTCACGGCCGCGATCGCCGAGCCGCGCTACGCGTCGCTCAAGGGCATCATGGCCGCGCGTTCCAAGGAGATCAAACAGGTTTCGCTCACCGACCTCGGCGTGGAGAAGAGCGAGCCGGCCGAAACGATCGAGGCTGTGGCCGACGCCGAGGTTCGCAAGGCGGGCGAGGTGATCGAAGACGACGGCACCGCCGTCGAGAAGATCGTGAAAGTTCTCGCCGCCGCAAAGGTGCTTTAGGTGGCGAGCATCCTCGTTTACGCGGAGCTGAGCGAAGGCAAAGTGGTCTCGACGACGCTCGAGCTGATGACCAAAGCGCGGGAGCTTGGCGACGTGTATGCGGTCGCGCTGGGGTCTGGCGCGAAGGCGGCGGCCGCCACGCTCGGCAAGCACGGGGCCAAGGTGGTCCACGTCAACGAGGACGCAGCTTTCGACGACTACATCGCAGAACCCGCCACCGACGCCCTCGCGGCGCTGCACGAGCAGCAGAAGCCCGACCTGATCTTGTTCGGCTTCACGCCCGACTCTCGCGAGGTGGCGGGACGGTTGGCCGCCCGCCTGGGCACGGGTCTCATCTCCAACGCCGGCGACGTGAGCGCCAGCGGCGGCGGCTTTGTCGCGAAGGTGCCTTACTTCGGCGGCGCCAAGATCGCCTCGATGAAGGCGAACGGCAAGCCGGCGATCATCCTGGTGCGGCCGAAGTCGTTCGAAGCCTCGGAATCGGGCGGCGCGGCTGATGTGAAGCAGCTCGACGTCAAGGTCGCGCCCGAATCCAAACGGGCGCACGTCACCGAGCGCGTCGTGGAGGCGTCGGAGAAGGTGAAGCTCGAGGATGCGCGCGTCGTGATCAGCGGGGGGCGCGGCATGGGCGGGCCGCAGAACTTCCCGCTCCTCGATGACCTCGCCAGCGCGCTGGGCGGCGCGGTGGGGGCGAGCCGCGCCGTCGTCGACGCGGGTTGGGTGCCGTACTCGATGCAGGTCGGACAAACCGGCAAGTCGGTGCGGCCCGGTGTCTACATCGCGGTCGGCATCTCGGGCGCGATGCAGCACACAGTCGGCATGAAGACGTCGAAGATCATCATCGCCATCAACAAGGATGCCGAGGCTCCAATCATGAAGATGGCGGACCTGGGAGTCGTGGGGGACGCGTTGAAGATCGTGCCCGCACTCACGGCCGCGGTCAAAGCCAAAAAGAACGGATAAGGCTGAAGCACTAAGCCTGATTGCCGAGCGCGTGGAGCGCCGGCGGGACCGGGATTTCGAAGGCGCCGACGCCATCCGCGATCGGCTTCGTGCGGGCGGGTGGGATGTCGTCGACACCGCCACGGGGAGTGAGCTGCAGGCGATCAAAGCCCCGGCCGCCGTGCCGTCGCAGGCTACGCCACGCGCGGTCACCCTGCTCACCATGGTTCATGGATGGCGCGCCGACGCCGAGCGTTGGCTGTTCGCCGTCTTCACCCAATGCAAGACAGATTTCGAAGCGATCGTGGTCGACAACTCGGGCGACCCTCGGATCGCGGGCTGGCTCGCCGGGCGCGCCGCCGAGCGCCTGCGCGTGATCACTCTCGACCCACCTCTTGGTTTCGCGGCCGCGGTCAACGCGGGCATCGAGGCGGCCGCAGGCGAGGTGGTCGTCCTCTTCGATCCGGGCGTGGAGCTGACAGGCGATGCGATCACTCCGCTGATTGAGGCCCTCAACGATCAATCGGTGGTCGTCGTGGGGCCGTTCGGTCTTCGAGGTAAAGGAACTCTTAAGGAGTTCGAGTCCAGCGACGGGCCGGACGTTGATGCGATTGAGGGCTACTGCATGGCCTTTCGCCGCGCCGATGCGGTGGCCTTGACCGGCTTCGACCCCAGGTTCCGCTTTTACCGGATGGCGGACGTCGAGTTCAGCTTCCGCCTGCGAGACCGTGGCGGCCGCGCCGTCGCGGTGCCCGGCCTCCCAATCGAGAAACACGAGCACCGGCTGTGGGAATCGACCGAGCCCTCAGAGCGCGACCGGCTCTCGAAACGCAACACGTACCGGTTCCTCGACCGCTGGCGCGGTCGCGAAGACCTTCTCGTCGCTAAGTAGGATTCTCGCGATGGGCGACGACTACGCGACTCGGGTTGAGGACCTTCGGGCGCGACGCAAGAAGAACCTCGCGATGGGCGGAGCGGAAAAGGTGGCGAAGCAGCACGAGCGCGGCAAGCTCACGGTCCGCGAGCGCATCGACCTGTTCTTCGACCCGGGCACGTTCGTTGAGCTCGGCCTCCTCGCCCAGAACCGAGACGGTTCGGACACCGCTCCCGCCGATGGTGTGGTCACGGGCCACGGCGACGTCGACGGCCGCCAGGTATGGGTCATCGCCTACGACTTCACCGTGATGGCGGGCTCGATGGGCGCCGTCGGCGAGCAGTTCAAGGCGGCTCGCGTGCGCGAGCTCGCGCTTCGCTATCGGAAGCCGATCGTTTGGCTCCTCGACTCCGCGGGGGCGCGGATCCAGGAGGCGTCCGGCTCGACCTTCGCGGGAACCGGCTGGCTCTTCGCCGAGCAGGTGTACATGTCAGGGGTCATCCCGCAGGTCGCGGCGATGCTCGGTCCGTGCGCCGCCGGGACCGCGTACATCCCCGGACTCGCCGATTTCGTGCCGATGGTCAAGGGGACGTCCTCGATGGCGCTCGGCGGCGCGCGCCTGGTCAAGGCGGCGACGGGGGAGGACGTCAGCGACCAAGACATGGGCGGATCGCAGGTCCACTGTTACGAATCTGGCGTCGGCGACAACGAGGTCGAGAGCGACGCCGACTGCATCGCCACCGTGCGCCGCTTCCTGTCCTACCTGCCGTCGAGCAACACGGAGGCGCCGCCGCACACGGAGACGGGCGACCCGGCGGACCGTCTGGTCGAGGGACTGGACAAGATCGTGCCGGCCAACCCGCGCGCCGCCTACGACGTACGCAAGGTGATCAAGGCGATCTTCGATCACGAGTCGTGGTTCGAGGTCAAACCCACGTGGGCGAAAAACATTGTCGTCGGCTTCGCGCGGGTGGCGGGTCACGCGACGGGCGTGGTCGCCAACCAGCCGATGCAGAAAGGCGGAGCGCTGGACTCCGACGCCGCCGACAAGGCGGCGCGCTTCATCCGCATGTGCGACGCGTTCAACGTGCCCCTCGTGTATCTGATGGACGTCCCGGGTTTCATGGTCGGCTCGCAGGTGGAGAAGGACGGCATCATCCGGCATGGCGCGAAGATGCTCTACGCCACCTCTGAGGCAACCGTGCCGAAGGTCACGATCGTCATGCGCAAGGCATACGGCGCCGGCTACTACGTGATGTGCGGGAAGGGCTACGAGCCGGACACGATCGTGGCCTGGCCGTTCGCCGAGATCTCGGTCATGGGTCCCGAAGGCGCGGTCAACATCATCTTCAACAAGCAGGTCGAGAGCTCGGACAATCCCGAAGCCACACGCGCCCAGCTGATCGAGACCATCCGGTCCCAGATCAACCCGTACCTGGCCGCAGGTTGGGCGATGATCGATGACGTGATCGACCCTGCAGAGACGCGGCGTGTGATTGTGAAGACCATCGAACAGTCGCGGGACAAGAAGATCGACCGTCCGTGGCGCAAGCACGGAAACATCCCTGTATGAGCGGCCCGGTCGTCATCAGCGCCGCGCTGACCGGCGTGCTGGCGACCCGCGAGCAGTGCCCGGCGATCCCCTACACGCCAAAGGAGATCGCGGACGAGGCAAAACGAGCCACCGACGCTGGTGCGGCGATCGTGCACATTCACGCCCGAACTCCGGAGGGCGGCCCGGATTGGACCGTGGACACGTTCGCCGAGATCCTGGCTGAGGTCCGCTCTCGGACGAGCGTCATCATCAACTTCTCGACGGGAGCGGTCGGCGTTCCCGCCGAGGAGCGGGTGGCGCACATCCGCGAGCTGCGGCCCGACATCGGCGCGCTGAACATGGGGTCGATGAACTACGCCATCTACTCCGAAAAGAAGAAGACCTTCTATCACGATCACGTCTTCGCCAATCCCTTCAAGGACATCCGCCTCTTCCTCGAGGCGATGAACAGCGCCGGGGTGCGTCCCGAGCTCGAGTGCTTCGACACTGGCCACATCGCCAACACCGCGCCGCTGATCGACCTGGGCGTGCTCAGGGCGCCCTATCAGTTCAGCCTGATCATGGGAGTCCTCGGCGGCATCCCGGGCAGCACCCGCCACCTGGTAAACCAGGTCGACACCCTTCCACCCGGATCGCACTGGCAGGTGATCGGCATCGGACTGAATCAGTGGCCGCTGGTGGCGGCGGCGATCGCGATGGGCGGCAACGTCCGTGTCGGGCTGGAGGACAACTTCTACGTCGAGGCGGGCAGCATGGCGAAGAGCAACGCCGACCTGGTGGAAAAAGCGGTGCGGCTTGCCCGCGACGAGGGGCGCGAGGTCGCCTCGGTCGAGCAAGCCCGCCAGATTCTCTGTTTGAATGCGACGAGATGACTGAGGTCAAAGCAGAGTTGGTCGGCAACGTGTGGAAGATCAAGACCGAGCCCGGCGCGCAGGTCGCCGAGGAGGATGAGCTCCTGATCCTCGAGTCGATGAAGATGGAAATCCCAGTCACCGCGCCCCGCGCCGGCACCGTCAAAGAGGTCCGGGTGAAGGAGGGAGAGGTGGTGAAGGAGGGCCAGGTCCTGGTCGTCCTCGAATGAAACCAGCGCAGCTCCTGCTGGCTTACCAGCGACTGATCGAGAGGGAGCGAGAGCTGCGCGACGACATCGAGCGCGTGGAGTCGCTGCTCTCCGTGAATCCGGACGTGGTCGCCGCCGAAGAGGCGCTCGCCAACGTACGTGCCGAGCAGCAAGCCCTCCAGCTCCGCCTCCGCGAGTCCGACCGCGAGCGCGAATCGCACCGGACGAGACTGCGCTCCCGCGAAAAGGAATTGATGAGCGGCCGCATCCGCAGCCCGAGCGAGCTGATGCAGATGAGCGAAGAGGTCAAACACTTGAAGGCGAGCTTCGAGGAGAAGGAGGAGGCCGAACTGCATCTGATGGAAGAGGGCGAGCTGGCCGAAGCCGCCGTGCTCGAATCAGCCGAGCGCCTCGACGAAGCGCGCACCCGAGCGACGTCCGACGAGCCGACCTTGCGGCATGACCTTGCTTCCTGGCAAACAGAGCTCGAGGCGGTGCAGGCTGACAGCGCCGGGATATGGGCGCAGGTTCCGTTGGCGGCCCAGAACGCCTACCTCCGCGTGCGCGCGCATCCACCCGTCGCGGAGGTCGACCGCAACCAGTGCCTCGCCTGCCACGTCACGGTGACGTCCTCGGGTATGCAGGCGCTGCGCAAAGGCGACGGGATCGTCACCTGCGAAAACTGCAGCCGCATCCTGGTGATGGCCTGAAGGTCTTGCGCCTTTTCACCGACGGCGCCTCGCGCGGCAACCCCGGCCCGGCCGGCCTCGGCGTGGTCATCGAAGATGACGTGGGGATGCGCCTGAGAGGGCTCCACCGCTGGCTCGGCGTGACAACCAACAACGAGGCCGAATACCGCGCTTTGATCGAAGGCCTTAAGGCAGCCCAGGAGTGGAAACCGGACCGGCTCGAGGTCTATCTCGACTCCAAGCTCGTGGTCGAGCAGATCAACGGCGGGTACCGGATCAAGGCGCCGGAGCTGCTGCCGCTGCACAAGCAAGCGAAAGAGCTGATCGAGAGGTTTCCCGAGGTGAAGGTGGCGCACGTCGAACGGGCCAAGAACCGCGGCGCCGACCATCTCGCCAACATGGCGATCGACGCCCACGTTAAGAAGACCAAGTTCGGCGGGTAGACTCTATCCGGGCCGAGGCGGACGGGTGACCGCCGGCGAAGTAAATAGCGTTGGAGGAAAGTCCGGGCTCCACAGAGCAGGGCGCTGGGTAACACCCAGTCGGGGCG
>Ga0209806_1000614_pt1 | contig 24426 bp, 19 predicted proteins | sample GraSoiAngelo_152_FD_186166 | JGI IMG/M metagenome (GOLD analysis project Ga0209806, IMG submission 186166) | Grasslands soil microbial communities from the Angelo Coastal Reserve, California, USA - 14_1009_12_30cm (SPAdes) (version 2) | ecosystem: Environmental > Terrestrial > Soil > Grasslands ... | reverse complement strand
GAGGCTGGGGTCAACGAGAGGGGCATCACAAATCTGCGTCGCTGGAGCTAGTTTCCGGTAGGAGGAGTGGTGTGGGTGGCGGCAGCGGGAGCACTCGTCTTCACCGGTTTTCGCTGGGTCTGTGACTTTTGCGCTTGCGATTTTGCTTGTGCCTGGACCTTGGGCTGCGCGGCCATGGCGGCTTTCTGCTGTGCGAGCTTCTTGCGGTTGAAGTCGCGCACGATGCTGGCTACGTAGAGGCGGGTCTCACGATAGGGAGGCACGCCTTTGTATTGCTCGACGCGTTGCGGTCCCGCATTGTAGGCCGCCAGCGCCTTGATCAAGTCGAAGTTGTAATGTTCCAAAAGCTCACGCAGATAGCGCGTACCGCCATCCACGTTGGCCGCGGGATCGAACGCGTTCGCTACGCCGAGTTTCGACGCGGTTCCAGGCATCAGCTGCATGAGCCCCTGAGCGCCCTTGGGAGATACGGCGTGCACCTTGAATCCGCTCTCAGCTCGAATGACACTATTCAGCAGATCCGGATCCAGACGATACCGGTCGCTGGCTGCGCCAACAACCTCCGCGACATCCACCCGGCCCGAATTCGCAGGCGCCGAAGTTTGTGCTGGAAGTGCAGCAGGCGCGGGAGTCGATGATGCTGCAGACGCCGGAGCGGGGCTGGAGCCCGACAAGATAGAGACAGCTTCAGCGCTGTTTTTCTCCGGTGGAGGTGCGGGCGTTAAATCAGGCTCAATGCGGTCGATCTCCGCTGTGCGCACGTCGACGAAGCTCGATCCATCGGGCGTCAGAAAAAGTCTGGTCGTCTCCCCCAGAGGGGCGCGGCTCTCATGCCGGATGGTAAAGCCGTTGCGAAGGATGGCAATGTCGGTGGCTGAGGCTTGGGAGATGAGCAAGCCCAGCGTAAGAACGAAACCGAATTTTATTTTCAGACCCATCAGCAAACGGCTACAAGAGACTCAAATCCCCCGAACTCGTGCGGGGATGCGATTCGGTGGGAAGACCCGACATTACGTCTCGACCTCAGCCCCGGCCAGCACCGGCTCCAAAGCGGCGGCTACGCCATTCTGGTCGTTCGACCGGGTGAGCTTCCAGCCCCGGCTGCGGAGGTCTTCCGACGCATTTCCCATGATAACCGGGTATCCGGCAAAGGCAAGCATTTCTATATCGTTGTAATTGTCTCCGATGGCCATAACCTGCCCCCGAGGGACGCCCCGATATGCCGCCCAGCGCTCTAAAGCGTGGCCCTTAGAACAGCCTTTGTTGAGGATATCGACAATGGAGAGATCGCGCGCCGGATACTCGGTGCGCAACACCGTGATCTCCTCTGCCAAATGACACCCCTGAAGCGCGGCTAAAGCCTGGTGCATTCGGGCAATTGGCCCACAAAACATGGCCTGCACCGGGTCAATGACCAAAGAATCCTCCACCGGAACCTTGAACTCGATGTATTCCATGTTCTTCTCGAGCCAGCGCCGGATGCTCTTTTCGATCTCGTTCATGTGCTCAAGCACGATGGAACCCTTTCCGCGCTTATCAAAGGTCAACACGGTGTTGCCGCGAAATTCCAGCATGACCTGGCAGAGTTGGCGGCAGACCTCGGCGGGGAGCATATCGCGATAGAAAGTCTCACCGGCGAGGGAACGCGTGATCGCTCCATTGGAGCTGATGAGCCAGAGATCGAAGCCGAGTTGTTGCGCGATGGGCAGGGCGAAATCATGGCGGCGGCCGGTGACGAGCACAACTTCGATGCCCACCTCACGAGCGCGGCGCAGGGCGGTCATATCTTCCTCGGATACCTGAAACTGGGAGTTGAGCAGGGTACCGTCGATGTCGAGCGCCAGCAGGCGGATGGAAGGCGTGTGCACGATCGATTTTAACATCCAGAACGAGGGTTCCGGACGGTTACGTGGGTGGCCGGACGCGCCCACGCTGCATGCTATATTGCAGCACGCGCATGGGAATTTTCAGTGCATTGTTGAATCCCTATAGCTTCCTTTTGGTAGCTCTGGCGATCATTCACTTTATTCGGAGACGCCCGGATACTTATTGGCTCTACATCATTCTCTTCCTGGGGCCGCTGGGCGCGGCGATTTACCTGGTGGTGGAGGCGCTTCCCGATCTGGGACTGCTGCGCCAGTCGTTCAAGGTCTTTCCGCGACGCAAGCGCATCCATGAACTGGAGGCGGCCGTGCTCGACAACCCTTCCGCGGGAAACTACGAGGAACTGGCCGACTTGTACATGGAAGACGGAAATTTCGCGAAGGCGCGGGCCTGCTATGACCGCGCGATTTCTTCGCGAACCGATTCGCCGGATCCGTTTTACCGGCGGGGCGTGTGCGAAGTGCAACTCGGCGATTTTAATGCGGCGGTCACCGACCTGGAGCGCGTGGTGCAGAAGGAACCGGGGTACGACTTCCACCGGGCGAGAGGCCTTCTCGCTCACGCCTATGCGAACACCGGGCAACCGGCGAAAGCGGATGAACTGTTTCAACAGGTCACGGTGATCTCAACCTTGTCGGAGACGTATTACAACTACGCAACGTTTCTGGCGGCGCAAGGAAGGACCGCAGAGGCGCGCGAGTGGGCACAGAAAATTCTCGCGAAGAAGCCCACCATGCCGGGCTATCTGCGGCGGCGCGAGCGGCCCTGGTTCCGCAAGGCGAACGGTTTGCTATTGCGGCTGAGAGCAAGCTAGTCAGCACGTCGCGCAATTCTAACTTCAAATCTTCTGAACCCAGGGTGTGCCGGTCGCTCGGGCGGGTGACTCCATCGGCACAAAGCCAAGTGATATTCTTTGGCTCATGGCCCGCCTCACGCATCTCGAATGCACTCGCTGCGGCCAGCGCTTGAGTGCGGATCAGCCGCAGACCGTGTGCCCAAGAGATGGCGGCGTGCTTTATGCGCGCTACGACCTGGCGGCCATCCGTCAGGTGGTTTCGCCTGCGCATATCACAGCGCGCGTGGGCACGATGTGGCGCTACGCGGAGGTGCTGCCCGAAGTGGAACCGGTCTCTCTGGGAGAAGGCTTCACGCCTATGCTCCCCAGCCGGGAATACGCGAACATCTTTATCAAGGACGAGGGACTGAATCCGACCGGATCGTTCAAGGCGCGTGGACTCTCCGCCGCGATCACGATGGCGAAGCACTTCGGCCTGAAGAAGCTAGCCATTCCTTCCGCTGGAAATGCCGCGGGCGCGCTGGCCGCGTACGCGGCCGCTGCCGGACTGGAAGCGCACATCTTCATGCCCAAAGATGTGCCCATGGCAAACCGGATCGAATGCGAATTCTACGGGGCACACATCACGCTGGTGGATGGTCTGATCAGCGATTGCGCGCGCATGGTTGCCGAGCGCAAGGAGAAGGAAGGATGGTTCGACGTCTCCACGCTGAAAGAGCCCTATCGCGTGGAAGGCAAGAAGACCATGGGCTACGAAGTGGCCGAGCAGTTGGGCTGGCGTTTGCCGCAGGGAATTATCTATCCCACCGGCGGCGGAGTCGGCATGATTGGAATGTGGAAGGCTTTTGACGAGATGGAGCAGTTGGGCTGGATTGGCCCCGAGCGCCCTCAGGTGGTTGTCGTACAATCAAGCGGTTGCGCGCCAATTGTTAAAGCTTGGGATGAAGGTAAGAACGTTTCGGAGATGTGGTCCCACGCGGCCACCAGGGCATCAGGCTTGCGAGTTCCGAAGGCGTACGGGGACTACATTATTCTAGAGATACTGCGGAACAGCGGCGGGGTGGCGCTCTCGGTCACCGACGAAGAAATCATGGATGCTGTGCATCGCTGGGCGCAGGTGGAGGGCATTTTCGCGGCGCCCGAAGGGGCTGCGGCCCTGGCTGCTTACCGCAAATTGCGCGGCAACGGATTTTTCAGCTCCGGCGATCGCGTGGTGCTCTTCAACACCGGCACCGGGCTGAAATATCTGGATACGATCGAGGACGAAAAAGAGGTCGCGCACAGAAAGCTGCCAACGTCGCGCCAGATCGCAGGGATCATCGGGCCGTACTGAGTGCGGCGATTGGAGCGCGAGCGCCGGTTCTCGGCACGCAGGTTTGCAGCAGAACCGATTGCCTGCATCCGATATAAAGAGAAATTTATGACGGACCGGCTCTATTATCACGATTCGTTTCTGCACGAATTTGAGGGTGAAATCACGGAAGTTGTTCCTGTGGCGGAAATCAATGGGCGCCATGGTGTGTACCTTGATCGCACCGCGTTCTATCCCACCAGCGGCGGACAGGTATACGACACGGGGTGGTTGTCCACGGGGGAGGGGAGTTCCGCAAAGCTGCGCGTAGCCGAGGTCGCCGAGACCGAAGATGGCCGGGTGGTGCACTATATCGAGGCCGACCGGGCGCCGGAGCGGGGCACGCGCGTTCGCGGCCTGATTGATCCCGCACGTCGGCGGGACCACATGCAGCAGCATTCCGGGCAACACGTGCTCTCCGCGGCCTTTGTCCGACTATTCAACTTGCCTACCGTTTCGTTCCACATGGGCGAGGATGCGAGTTCGATTGATCTCGACACGCCCACCCTCGCTGCGGGCCAAGTGGAAGAGGCCGAGGCGCTGGCGAATGAGATCGTGCAGGAGAATCGTCCGGTCGAGATCAAGTATGTCACGCAGGCAGCGGCGCAAGAGCTTGGATTGCGTAAGCCTCCGCGGACCGACAAAGACGAACTGCGCCTCATCGACATTCGAGACTTTGATCTGTCGGCTTGCGGCGGGACTCACGTCAAGAACACCGGCCAGATCGGCTGCATTCTGCTTCGCAAGATGGAACGGGTCCGGCAAGGCTGGCGCGTGGAATTCGTGTGTGGCCAGCGGGCCGTTGTCACGGCGCGGCATGATTACACCACGTTGACAGAAGCGGCAGCGTTGTTTTCCGGTCATATCTGGGAGGTTCCGCAGCAGGTGCGGAAGGCGCTCGAGGAGATTCGGTCAGCGAACAAGACGACTGAGCATCTGCTGGAAGAGGTGGCCGAACTGCAAGCGGCCAGTTTGCTGTCGGAAACGACGCCGGTTAATGGCCGGAAAGTGATTGAGCGCTTGTACCGGGATCGCGATCTGTCATTCATTCGGCTCCTGGCTCAGAAGCTCACGCGCCTCGAACTCAACGTGGTCGCGTTGTTGGGCGCCGCATCCGGGCAGGCTTCCATCGTTTTTGCCCAGTCGAAGGGCATGCCTTTCGATATGGGCGCGCTGCTTAAGGAGGTGCTGGCGAAACTGGGTGGGCGTGGCGGAGGCAGCAAGGATTTGGCGCAGGGTGGAGCGCCCCATGCCGAAGGTCTGGAGGCCGCGCTTAACGAACTTGCCCGGAAGCTGCGGGATTGATTCGTCAGATGCCTCGGACCTGCATTGCAAGCAGGGAACTGCTACATTTCTCGGAGCGGACCTGATCTTGGATCAAAAGCTCATCCTCGTAAATTTGCTGATCAAGCTCGGCGTGGCCGCGGCGGTCTCGAGCACGCTGGTGCGTTCGCGCGAGTTCAAAAAACTTCTATTCCGCGAAGAGCGCAGTACCCGCCAGAAGATTTACCTGACACTCTGGTTCAGCATACCGATTGCGCTGGCGGTCTGGATTCGTTTCATCCAGAAAAGTTTCCTCGCCGGTGACCTGTCAATTGAAACCGTGCTGCTGCTGGGCGTGATTGGCGGGCGTCTCACGGGGGTACTGGGCGGTTCCTTGATGGCGCTGCCGGCCTTACTGCATGGGGAATGGCTTACGCTGCCCTTTAACGTGTTGTGCGGCTTCGCCGCGGGACAGCTGCGAAACCTGGCACCCGACAAGGAAGACGTCTGGTCGTTTTCCCCTTTCATCGATTTGAGCATCTACCGCTGGATCCGCCGCAATCTCCCCAAGCCGAGATTCGATTGGCAGATCATGTTTTTCGCGACCATCGTCGGCCTGCGCTTCGTGCACAGCGAATTGTCACGGGCGTTTCCGCGGGCCACCTTCAGCCTGGAGAGCCACAATCTGTGGGTGCAGCTGGCCATCTATTCGACGTCCATCCTTGTAATCGGCACGGAACTGAAGATTTTCAATGGCGTGCGGATTCAGATGAAGCTGGAGGAACAGCATTTACTCCTGCTGCAGGCGCGCATGGAGGCGCTGCAGAACCAGATCAATCCGCATTTTCTCTTCAACACTCTGAACTCGGTTTCGTCGCTGGTGAGGTTCGATCCCGATACGGCTCGCGAATTGATCATCAAGCTCGCTACAATTCTCCGCCGCTTGCTAAGCAGCTCAGAAGCCTTCGTTCCCCTGCGCGAGGAAGTGGAATTCATCGACAACTACCTGGACATTGAAGTCGTGCGCTTCGGGCGTGACAAGCTGCGGGTCGTCAAGGAACTCGAGCCGGAATCGCTCGAGATGATGGTACCGGCCATGCTGCTCCAGCCCCTGGTTGAGAATTCGATCAAGCATGGGCTCTCATCGAAGGTCGAGGGAGGCAGCATTTACCTGCGCAGCCGTCTGGGTGCGAAGGCGGTGATTATCGAAGTGGAGGACGACGGTGTGGGAATGGGCGCCGCGCAACTGATTCAAAAGCCCGATGGACTGGGCGGAAGCGGTATCGGCATGGCCAACGTCGCCGAACGGCTGAAGGTGTTGTACGGAGATACGGCGCGGATGACCATCGACAGCCATGGCGGAAAGGGAACGCTGGTGCGTTTGCGGCTACCGATCCTCGAGGAAGGTTCCGGATTTCCGGCCGCACTCTACGAAGAACGCTCCAGCACCCGGCGGTAAAACTGCTCATATTGCGGGATGATCCTGGTGGAGCAGAAGCGGGCTTGCGCCGAGGCTCGTGCCTGCACGCCCATAATGTCGAGTTTCTTTTCGTCCCGGAGCAGATCGATGGCGTAGCGCGCCATGGTTTCGATGTCGCCGACCTCGGCCATGAAGCCGGTTCTGCCATGCTCGATAACTTCCGGCAGACCGCCCACGCGCGTGGTGATGGGAACCACTTTGCAGGCCATCGCTTCGAGCGCCGCCAATCCAAACGATTCCAGCTCGCTCGGCAGCAGCATCACGTCGGAGATGGCGAGCTTTTCCTGCACCCGGTCCTGCTTGCCGAGGAAGATGACGTGATCGTGAATCCCTTTCTGCACCGCCAGCCACTCCGCTTTTGAGCGATCAGGTCCGTCTCCGACCAGCAACAGTTTGGAAGGGACCTCCTTGCGGACGCGATCAAAAATCTCCACCACATCGGTCAGGCGCTTTACCGGACGAAAGTTCGACAGGTGAACCAGAATGCGCTCGCCGGCAGAGGCATACTCCAAGCGCCGCTTAGGGGCTTGGGCGTCGCGCAGATACACATCGCAGTTGACGAAGTTGTAGACCACCTCGATGTGATTCTTGACGTCGAATTCCTTCAGCGTCTTCTCGCGCAGATATTCGGAGATGGCCGTTACCCCGTCACTTTCTTCAATGGAATAGCGCGTGATCGGGAGATAAGAGCGGTCGAGACCGACCAGCGTGATGTCGGTGCCGTGAAGCGTGGTTACAAAGGGCAGCTTGCGACGAGTGGGCCCGTGGCAAAGCATCTGGCGTGCGAGCAGCGCACTTACGGAGTGTGGAATCGCGTAGTGAACATGCAGCAGGTCGAGGTCGTAGAGTTCGGCCACCTCGGCCATCCGGGTGGCGAGGGCGAGGTCGTAAGGCGGATAGTCGAACAACGGATAGCGTGAGACTTCGACCTCATGAAAATGGATATGGGGCTGAGGCTCTGTCAGGCGGATCGGCTGCGCGTAGGAGATAAAGTGGATGTCGTGTCCGCGCTGCGCGAGCTCCAGGCCCAGTTCTGTGGCCACCACACCACTTCCGCCATACGTCGGGTAACAAGTGATTCCGATCTTCATGGTTTATTCCGGCCCCGGAGGTCTTTAGGTTCGATGGTCTTGACACACGCGCGATTCAGATTTTACGCGGGTCCCACGAGAATTGGGGAAAGCGGGTAGTTGCCTGGATCGCTATTGTCCGGCCTTGCGCTCGAAGACGTTGGCGCGGAGCGGATCGACCTTATCCAGATGATCCTGCAATCGCTGCTTGGTGGCCGGGGTCATGCCCATAAACTCAACGCCATTGCCAACGCCGGGATCGCTGGTGCGCACCACGGCTGAGGTTGAGATCTTTTCCTCGTCAATCCAGAACTCCACGCGCAGGGTGGTGCCGACCGCCAAGGGAAGGATGGTCTCCACGTAGCAGCCGTTGCCGCTCACGTCGGTGGCGTTGACGCGCATGGGAGTTTTGACGCGCTCATCGCGCAGTTCCAGCGGAAAGGAAACCCGGTGCCGCGCATAGCGGCGCCGGTTGTTGGGCTCAGAGGGCGGAGCGATCTGCTCGGGCGAGAGCTCGCTTTTCCACGGGCAATCCTGATCGGCGACGATTTCAACCCCCGCCTGCATCTTCTGCAGAGGACCGCCATCCATAAACCAGATCACCTTGCAGCGAGACTTGCGATCGCCATATTGAACGCCGATTACATCGCCGACCTTCAATTCATGTTCAAATCCTGAGAACAGCGCACCGGAGCTGCTGATATTGCGCGCGCGTACGTGCTGGGAAAAAGTCTGGCCGCTGGCGGCCATCCCCCACACTCGTACGGAAAGATCAGCGGTGATGCGCGGAGCCGGTCGGGTTTCGCTCATGGGCTACAACACACGATTTACGTTCCGCTTATCATAGCGTGACTTCGCCCGAACGGCAGTTACCGAAGTTACCGGGTTGGTTCGCCCGCAGGTACCGTCCGCAAAAGGGAATTGATTTAAAGGCTACAGATCGCGATAAGAGATGAGCTGCACCCCGCGTTTTTCCAGTGCAGTGCGGGTGTCCGCGGACGTGAGCACCGCCAGTTCTTCCACGCGGGATTCGCGCAGGCGGGTCGTGATTGAGCGCAGGTCGGCATCCAGATATCCGGGATGGCAGACGAACTCCCAGGTGCCCTCCGGCATATTTTCGGCAATGTTGCGAAACAAGTCGGGATTCAGATGGCCGGTCGCGACGATGCCCAAGGTGCCATCGGGCGTGCGTAATCCCGCCTTAGCCACCGCTTTCCGAAAGTATCCTGCCAGCCCATGCAACGTTTTCACCTGCGCGTAACGCTTCCAGAGTCCGCGTTGCAGGCGGGCAAAGTTCGCCGCGACCACCTCAAAGGGATTGCGGATGGCGGTCACGCCACAGGTGCGAGAGGCACGCAGGATCCCTTGTAGTGCGGCGGGAAACATGTGTGTGTGTTTGTGGGAATCGACATGCGAAACAAGTACACCATAGGCCTGCAGCTTGCGAATCTGCGCAGTCGTTTCCGCTTCCACCTGGTCGGGATCAATCCTGCCCGACAGCGCGCGGATCGCAAATCCACTGATTCCTTCGCGAAATGAATTCCGGTCTTTGCCGTCAACCAGGTTGGGAAGGCGGCCGGGATCGATAAGCGGTTTGCCATCGACCAGCACCACGTGACAGCCCGTGCTCAAAGACGAACGGCCTTTGGCAAGCTGCACCGCATCGTCGAAGGCCAACGAGTTCGCCATCAGAGTCGTGGAGGTGAGCACACCGCGTTCATGAGCTTCGACGATCGCCCGATTGACACCGGCCGTGAGCCCGAAGTCGTCGGCATTGATGATCAATCTGCGCACGCGAGCAGTGTAGCAGCCGAAAGTGAGGATGGTTCCAAACAGATGGTCCAGTCTTGGGGCGGTTGAGTTTGACCGCTCTTTCGAGCACCGCGTATACTCCAAAACAGTACGTTTCAGGCGCACTCTCCTCAATTCGTTGGGCGATCCGACTCTAACGGCTCACAGCGAAAAAGGTGCGAGGGCGGTTAGCTCAGCTGGTTAGAGCGCCTGCCTTACAAGCAGGAGGTCGCAGGTTCGAGTCCTGCACTGCCCACCAGTGATCTTCAGAAAATCGAACGCCCGGCGGGCGCGTTCAGCTATTTCATTAAGATTGATGTCGGTCGATGTGCATAAGTCGCCGCGTTCTGTCCAAATGAATATTGGTATTCAGCGCGAGCTGCGTTCCGGAATGGTGCTGACTGCGGACTACTTGCGCAACATCTCCACCCACACTCTTTTGGCACTCGATACCAACCACGTAGGGGATGCCCGCTTTCTGAACATGGGCGCAGCTACCAACGCGATCGCCGCCACACTCACGGCTTGTGGCGTGGCCACTATCGACGCCGCGATCGTCAACTGCCCCGGCCTTCATTCGACTGGCGGAGCTACTATTGTGGACTTCGCTGCCAATGGACTGGATTCCGGCTACTCTCTGTGTGGCGGTGGACCGTGCCCCGATGCGGCGTTCGGGGGCATTGCCAATGGCGCCAATGGAACAACCGCTCTGGGCGGAAACCAGATGCTGTTTCCCATCGGGCGATCGGTGTTGAACGCTCTTCAACTCTCCTTGCGCCAGGCAGTTCACAATCCCATCAAAGGAATTCGCTACTTTAATCTGCAGGTGTCCTATCAACTGTCACGATACGACTCGCAGGCAGCCGATGGCGATTTCATCAACAGCGCCTGGAACTATGCGAACCCCAGCCAGTACTTCGGTCCGAACGGGCTCGACCGCACTCACCAGATTTCTTTCGGCGGCATCATGGACCTGCCGATGCACTTCCGTGGCAGCGTGATCGGTCATTTCTACAGTGCTCTGCCTACGACCTTGACGCTTGCGCCGACGGGTTTGCCGGGAGGAATGTTTGTGACGGGCGTAAACGGGGATGGTACCGGCGACGGTTATGCGCCCAACGGCGCCAATGGCACGCTGGGAAGCATTCTTCCTGGCACAAATCTCGGTTCCTACGGCCGCGGCATCGACGGCAGCAACATCAATGATGCGATTAGCCGCTACAACCAGACTTTCGCTGGCAATCCTACGCCTGCCGGACAGGCCCTGATCAATGCCGGACTTTTTACTGCCAGCCAGTTGAAACAGCTGGGCGGCGTCATGCCTTTGGTGAATCAGGCGCCGGGAAACCAGGCGAATAATGCGTGGCTGCGAGATTTCGACCTTAGCCTGAACTGGACGTACAAGATCAAAGAGCGGGTGGAAATCCAGCCGGGAGTAAGTTTCTTCAACCTGATGAACTTTGCTAACTACGACCCTCCCAAGAACACTCTCAGCGGAGTGCTGAGTTTGGCGGGTCAGCCAAGCCTTTCAGCCCAGGCGCCTGTGATCGGAACGGCAAACGGCACGCCGGGGCGGCAGCCTGACAGCCTCAGAGTTGGCTTGGGTTCAGGAGTATTTGGCCTGGGGTCTCCGCGGGTCTTGGAATTTGGACTGAAGATCAGTTTCTAGACAATTTGAACAAGGACACGAAAGCAGGTGAACGAAAACGTCCAGCGAAAGCGGGCGAAAACAGCTTGCATAAATCCAAAGAATTTGGGTAGTGGGCTGTTTTAACAGCTCACTACCAGAATTTGTCATTCCGAGCGCAAGCGAGGAATCTCATTTTGCCCGGACCTCGATAATAGGCAGATTCCTCGCTGCGCTCGGAATGACAAGAATCAAACCTGCCCGTCGCTCCACTAACGGAGGGATTGCTTCCGCGCTATTTGCCCGGATCTCCTGCGGTCGGCTCGGGGCTCGGCACGACGGCGGTGGCAGTGTCGGAACTGAACCGGTTTGCCTGCAGGCGGTATCCGGTTCTGGTCCGAATGTGCGCCTTCCTCAGTTCATCCCCAACTAGCCTGACCTGGATTGACCGCCAACCGCGATTTGGATTGGCGCGGGGATAATAACTGATGGAGTACAGATGAGCGAGGTCGTCGCGGATGGAAGCAAACGCGCGCTTCTCGTCGCGCCAGTTCTTGGCGAAGTAGGCCTTGCCACCGGTGGCCGCGGTCATGCGCTCAAACACGGCTGTTGATACCGGCTCCAGCTTGGCCTGCTGTGTACTGATCATGTAGACCGAAATACCCGCGGATTGCGCGAGTTCCGCCACGTCCTCGGGCGGCACGACACTCGAATTGTCAGGCCCGTTCGAGAACACGACTACAACCTTGCGGCCCTTGTACTGCGAGGCATCCCGCAGGGTGAGCAAGAGAGTGTTGTAGAGGGCCGCTTCGTCTCCGGCAACCGTGTTGCGAACGCCGCGCAGCACTGCCGAACGGTCCGGAGTCAGCGGGGCGACTCGGGAAAGGTCGCGGCTGTAGGAATACATAGCGATTTTGTCGGCGGTATCAAGGGAGCGCACGAAATCAGCAATCGCGTCTTGCGCGAACACAAAGCCCCGATACATGTAGTTGCTGGTGTCGAAAAGAATAAACACATTGGCTCCCGCCACCAGCGAGTCGAGGGATGAGCCCGTGACCGTGGTCGGTTGCTGCAGCGCGGCAGCTTCCACGTGGTCGGCGGTGTTCTCGGCCTTGGCATCAGCCTGGGCCAAGTCGACCAGGGCGCGCGCAGGACCGTTGCCTTCCGCGAACGTAGCCAGCTTCTCAGGAATGCCGTCCTCGTAGATGGCGAAATTCTCCGGATGCAGTCCCGTGATGTAGTTCCCATTCTTGTCAGTCACGGCCACGTTGAGTTGCACCAGGTTGACGACCACCCGAATGTGCGACCCGCGTTCTTGTGCCGAGCTTCTCGTTCCCGAGCCCGAGATCAGAATCAATACCAGTGCCAGACCGAGCGCCAGTGTTGCCATGCGCTTGGATCGGTTGGGAGCCCAACTTCCCACATGAGCGTTCATTGAAAATCTCCACTTCCATCAAAAACAAAGTTAAGGTAAGGACGGTTTCGGGTCTGGGGACAACGAAGCGACTTTGCTGCGCCGGAATTCGTCGCCGGTCTCGTGCAGAGCGCGCACCAAGGCCGGCCAGTCTTCGAAGTCCGTGGCAAACACGTTCTCCACCATGCGCCGTGTCAGTTCCGGCACCATCAGGTTCAGCGTTTCTGCAGAAGAGCCAGTCTCATCCGCCAAGCGTGCCCAGTACAGGTTTCCCGAGTCCCACGATTCCGCAAGCAGCCGGCTCGAATATCCTGCAAAGGCGGGCACGGGCGGAAGATTCAGCAGTTCGCGTCCGTAGGTTTGCGCGAGCGCCGGATGCGGCACGCCGAAGTCACGCGACAACCGCTCCCAACCGACTTCGTCAGGATGCTCGGCCGCCAGCTTGTCTAGTTCATCGCTCGCCGGTCCGGCGGAGTTCGTGTGCTCTGGAAAGCGTTGGCGGTATTCGGCGGCGAGATAAAGAGTATCCGCGGGCGTCACGCAAAGCAGCGCGTTTGCAGGCACGCCGGAAACCAGACTACGTTCCACCTGCGCCGATCTCTGCGGTGTCATGCGTTCTGCGAGAATTGCGAGAACCTTGCCTCGAATATCAGAATTCGCACTCGAGGCGCTGACGAGTTCTTCTCCAGACTTCTGATAGAGCGTGATCGCGTGCAGCTCTGTGCCGTCCACTCCCCACCAGCGCGGCAACACTGCGCTCGTCACCAAGCCGGGGACGAGTTCCCGCCATATCAGAGCCTGGACGTTCTGGGGAACGATGAAGTCCTGCTCGATCTCGGCGAGCGCGTACGGCAAGTCAGCAAGCGACCCAACCAGATGAGCCCCACCCCCAGCGGGTGAGCCTTCGCCAAACAGGTGCGGAGCCTGCCACACCGCCTTGATGCCGCCCACCGTTTCCGCGGAGAAGTCATGAGAACGGACCAGCAGCGGATTGTTATGCAATGCTTGCGCGCCCGGCGGTTCGTAGTATGCGTAATTCAAGCCGACCAGCGTGTCTCGTTGAAACATGGCGAGATCGCCGAGGCCATCTTCCAATTGATTCCTGCTTGCCGAGGACGTGAGCACGCGCGTCAGGTCGGTCCGCATCTCGGAGTCCGTGTGACTATTGTTGTAGATCCCGGCCGCCCACTCGCTCCGCTCGCTCCCCTTAAAGATCGGCCGTGGCATCTCGAACTCGCGCAGTTGTTCTGCCAGTGTTACCACGCCCTGGTCGACGGTCTTGCCCTGCATCTTCTCTTGAAGCCCATTGCCAATAGCGTACAGTGTGTCGAGCGAGAGGAGCCGCTGGCTGTCAAGAACCGAACGCATGTTGTTCGCGATGCGATCATGCATCCGTTTGCCTTCCGCACTGCTCGGGCGCGGGCCAGCAAGCAGTTCGATGATTTCATCCTGCGACGTCCTGGGTTTTCCCGTAGCGACCCGCAACAACTCTCGCAACGAAGCTTCGCCTGCTTCATAGACCTGCGCGCCGGAATGAATCTTCACGAACGGTTTAAGCACGGCCTGCCATGATTCGTTGAGCTGGCCTTGAGGAATCTGCCGCTGCCGTGCCAGGATCTGCCACAGGCCAACATTGCCCTGCATGGTGCCCAGCGCATTGCCACGGAGCGCAGTGTTGCCGATGCGATCCACGCTCTCGGCGACCTCGAGGAAAAGCGCCATCGAGCCGTCGGTTAGCTCAGGAAACTCCGCGAACAATCGGTACTGATCGCTGAACAATTCGAACTTGTGTGCCAGTAGCTTGACCGTCTCAGCAGAAAGCCGATGTTGCTGCGGGCGGCGGAGGTCCATTTCGCTTGTAACCAAATAAATCTGCAGTGGTCCAAAATCGGTGGTCGCGCGCGAGAGCGCCATCATCGTCTGCAGCAGTTGGTCGGGACTGTTCAAACGGTTGGCGCGTTTTCCCCATTCCCGGACCAGCTTCGAATCACTCTTCTGGCGGAGAATCTCTTTCCACACGGCAAGACCGCCGGGGATATGCGGATCTCCATTCGCCTCCCATTGTTGACGGGTCACCAGCAAAAGCAGTCCAGGAGCGGGACGGAACGCACCGCGCGTGGCCGAAGCCGAAGCATCATTTGTGCGGAGAGCTTCGTAGAAATTCCGCAGCCGGGTCCCCTCGGTGAAATGTGCTTGTTGGGCGCGCGTGGCTCGCGAGAGAACATCGAAATAAGCGGCTAGCCAGCCGGTATCTTTCGAGACTAATTCAAAGACAAACTCTCCTGCAGACTCAGGACTGGCGCCGACCAGGCTCTTCCACGCTGCCTCCGCCTTTTCTCCGCCGGGCACGAGCACCCGGCCCGATCGAACACAGATGTAACCGCCATAAAAGTCCAGCACCGCGGAATTGGGAAGCAACTTCTTGAGTCCCACCGACTGCTTCAGGAAACCGCGCGTTTCTGGATCGAGCCGCGAAAAGGCCCAGTAGAGTCGCGACATGGCCGAATCGTGCAGCAAGGTATCGATGAGATCTTTGCTGTAATGCTGCTCGCGCTTGTTGCCGGCCCCCATCCAGTCGGCCTCGGTAAAAATCAAAGGCACGCGCGATGCCGGGAACCGATATTCGAAGGGGGCGCCGCCTTGCAGGGTTTGCTCCAGCGCCGGCAGAGGGAATCCCGAGTCGATGGTGAGAAACGCACGCTCCGGGTCCGAAGTTTCGAGCGAGGTGTCGCGCTTGCCGCACTCCTGCCGCACGCGGTAGCCGAGCAGGTGCAGCAGATCCTTCGAATCATCGCAACCGGTGACCCGGATCAGCTCGCCTTGGCCGGCAAGGGTCGTCAACTCCCGAGCTTGCTGAACGTACCGGTTCAAAAGGATCAGAAACTCTGTGGGGTGGTTTCCGCCCTCGTAGCCTTGCATGTAGACATTGCGCGCCAACAGCGGCAGCACGTCTTCGCGAGAAATTTTCTGGCTGATTCCAGCCATGCGCAGAAACGAGCGCAGCGGTCCAGGAATGCTGATCTCCGAAGTATCACTGGTGGCTTTCAAAGTGTTCGAGGGCGGTTCATCGGAAGCCGAAGCGCACCATGCGCAGAGGGAGCCGAACACACAGAGGAGGACAACTAGCGGCAGGAAACGTGGGCGGAGAAGAGAGCTCACGGCTGGAATCCTCTTGGACCCGAGACGTCGCGCACCTGAGTTGGCCGGCGCGGAAGGGAGAGGAATTGAGTTTGAGACCCTGACCTGGTTGTTCCACGAACCTGACGAGATTGTTAGGTTGCCGAACCCAGGTTTCCGCCCACTCCCAGAAGCGTGCACCCCGCGGTCCCCAAAATCTAGTGCGGCAAAAATAAATCAAAGTTCCCGCTTCTCCAAGTGTTTTCTAGGAGAAAAACGATTAAGTTGTGTAAATTTTGGCCGTTGGGGTAAACCGACGGCCCGGGACTGAGAACCAATTTCGTCGAAAGAGGCGAAGTGCAAGAGCTTGCGGGAAGGCCTAAGTTGGACGAAACAGACGATATGTTGCCGTTTCCACCGCGCCGCTATCCGTGATCGTCGACGAACAAATGGCTGCGCCTACGGCCAGCCCTGCAGAAAGTGAACTAAATTCCTGTATGACCCGGGTTTCGAGCAGCCTAGTATTTGACGATGGCCGCGAACGATTTTGGATCTAGACTGGCGCCTCCCACCAGCGCTCCATCAATCTCGCTTTCGGCCATGAGAGCCTTTGCGTTCTCCGGTTTGACAGAGCCGCCATACAGAATGCGAAGCTGCTCCGCGAACTCTTCTCCGAAGCTTTTTGCGGCTTCTGCCCTGATCAGAACGTGTGCATCGGCGGCCATCTGCGGCGTCGCGGTCTTCCCGGTTCCGATGGCCCATACCGGCTCGTAGGCGACGACCAACTTGCGCGCCTTCTTCCCCGAGATCGCATGAAATGCGCGCAGGCACTGCCGCCGCAACACATCTTCGGTCAGACCGGCTTCGCGTTCTTCGAGCACCTCGCCTACGCAGACGATCGGAATCAGACCCAGTTCCAGAGCCACTTTCAGTTTCAGATTTACGACATCATCCGTCTCTCCGAAATACTGCCGCCGCTCGGAATGCCCGATAATTACGTGCGTCACCCCAATTGCCAGCAACATGCTGCCGCAGATTTCGCCGGTGTAGGCACCCTCTTTTTCCCAGTGCATGTTCTGCGCGCCAATCGCGACATTGGAATCCTTGCCGGCCTCAAGCGCGGCTGGAATGTCAAGAAATGGCGGGCAGATGACGATCTCATCGCGATCGTGGCTGGCGACCAGCGGAAGGAACTCGCGGAAGAAAGGCTGAACTTGATCGGGAGTCTTGCACATCTTCCAGTTGGCGGCGATTACTTTTTTTCTCACGGAGAGTTCCTCTCGATCTTCAGGGGAGATAGGGCGCCCGACTCATGCAACTTCCCGAAGGCTGCTGTGTAAGATCGCAGCGTGGGAACATCGAAAAAGACGAAGCGCACCTGCATTACATTCGTAGCGGCGAGCAATGCTTCAATGGTGGCCGGCACCGCGACCGCGGCTGCTTCCGGGACTGGATAGCCGAACGCTCCGGTCGAAATCGCGGGAAATGCCAGGGACCGGATCGCGTGGTCGTCAGCCAGGCGGATGGATTCGCGGTAACAACTCGCTAGAGTCTCAGCGGGAGGTGTGCGCGTGCGATAATAAACGGGACCGACCGTGTGGATCACGTACTTCGCAGCCAGGCGTCCACCGCCGGTCACGACTGCTTTGCCCGCCGGAAGATGTCCGATCTCATCCGCGATCTTCTGGCATTCCTTCAGAATTGAAGGCCCACCCGCGCGATGTATCGCGCCGTCGACTCCGCCGCCGCCCAACAGAGACGAATTGGCGGCGTTGACAATGGCTTCCGTCGTTTCCTTGGTGATATCGGCGGGCCCGTGGAAGTCCAGGGTCTTTCCGCGTTCGAACGATAACCGGACAGCGAAGTCGTCCACCCGAGTATCCTTCGCCTAACGCTTGTCGGTGAGTGCTTCCACGCCCGGCAGTTTTTTGCCTTCCAGAAATTCCAGCGACGCGCCGCCGCCGGTAGAGATGTGGGTGATCTTGTCCGCAACCCCGGCCGCCCGCACCGCCGAAACCGAATCGCCTCCGCCGACAATCGAGAGCGCTCCGGGATTATCCGCCACCGCGCGCGCCACTTTGAACGTGCCTCGCGCGAACGGGGAAACCTCGAACACACCCATCGGCCCGTTCCAGAGAATGGTGCGTGCCCGCGCGATCTCCTCTTCGAATATCTCTATCGTCTTCGGCCCAATATCCAAGGCCATCAGATGCGACGGAATGGGCTGCCCCTGTTCGACCTTGGTGACGTGCGCATTCGCGTCGACCTTGTCCGCCGCTATGTGATCCACCGGTAAGAGCAGTTTCAGTTTGCGCGTCTTTGCTTCCTGCAGAAGATGCTTCGCCAGTTCGAGCTTGTCATCCTCGACCAGCGACTTGCCAACCGGTTCCCCGAGCGCCTTGAGGAAGGTATACGCCATCCCGCCGCCGATGATCAGAGAGTCGACCTTATCCATCAAATGGGTGATGACAGGGATTTTGTCGCTGACCTTGGCCCCACCCAGGATGGCGACGAATGGTTTTTCCGGATGATGCAGCGCGCGCCCGAGATATTCGAGTTCTTTCTCCATGAGGAGCCCGGCAGCCGCTTTCTGCACGAACTTGGTCATCCCCACGGTCGAAGCATGGGCGCGATGGGCAGTTCCGAATGCGTCGTTCACGTAGTAATCCGCCAATTGCGCGAGCTGCTTCGAGAAATGTTCATCGTTGGCTTCTTCTTCCGCGTGGAAGCGGAGGTTCTCGAGCAAAAGAGTCTGTCCCTTCTCGAGTTTGCTGGCGACTTCCTCAGCTTCCGGCCCCACGCACTCCGGGCAGAAACCGACGTTCTCGCCCCGCGCCAGTTCCCGGTCGAGCAGCATGCGCAGCCGTTCTGCCACGGGCTTGAGACTCAGCTTGGGATTGGGTTTGCCCTTGGGCCTGCCGAGGTGCGAGGCCAGAATCAGGCGAGCTCCGTGGCGGAGCGCGTATTCAATGGTTGGCAGCGTCTCGCGGATGCGGGTGTCATCCATCACGCGTCCGTCTTCGAGTGGGACGTTGAAATCCACTCGCATGAAGACCCGGTGATCATTCACCGAAAGATCACGAATCGAAAGTTTGGACATGGCTGGTCCTTGGTCAAGCGTAGCGCTGGCATTGTGCTGGCTATGGCGCACGGTGTCCTACTTCCTCAGCGCGCCGCCATCGTAATCGGGATGGCGGCGCACCGGATTCTACAAGCCCTTGGAGCCCAGGTAATTGATCAGATCCCGTACGCGGCAGGAGTATCCCCACTCGTTGTCGTACCAGGAGATTACTTTCACGCACGTTCCGCCGACCACCAGAGTCATTTTGGCATCCACGATCGAGGAGAACGGGTTGCCCTTGAAGTCCGCCGAAACCAACTCTTCTTCCTCATAGCTCAGATAGCCTTTTAAGGATCCGCTTTCCGAAGCTTTTTTCAAGGCGGCATTCACCTCATCCTTGGTGGTCGTTTTTTCCACGAACGCAACCAGGTCGACTACCGAGACGTTCGGAGTGGGAACGCGCATCGCGAAACCGTCGAGTTTTCCCGCCAATTCCGGGATTACGAGCTTCAGAGCCTTCGCCGCTCCCGTGGAGGTCGGAATCATGGACAGAGCAGCGGCACGCGCGCGCCGCAGGTCTTTGTGCGGGAAGTCGAGAATCACCTGGTCATTCGTGTAGGAGTGAATGGTAGTCATCGTCCCGCTGACGATTTTGAAATTATCGTGAACGACCTTCGCGATCGGAGCCAGACAATTAGTCGTGCACGATGCGTTCGAAATGATGTGATGCTTCGAGGCATCGTATTTGTCATGATTCACGCCCAGCACCAGGGTGATGTCTTCATTCTTCGCAGGCGCCGAAATGATGACCTTCTTCACCGGCCCGCGCAGGTGCTTCTTGGCGTCATTGGCGTCGGTGAATCGGCCCGTCGACTCGATGACGACTTGGGCGCCAACGGACTCCCAGGGAAGTTTTGCGGGATCTTTTTCTGCGAACACCTTGATCGACTTGCCGTTAACCTGGATGCAGTCCGATCCGGCTGTGATCTTGTGCGGCAGGTTGCCGAGAATCGAATCATATTTCAGCAGATGAGCCAGGGTCTTCGGATCGGTGAGATCGTTGACCGCCACGAATTCCAGGTTGGAATCGTTCAGAGCGGTGCGTAACACGTTGCGGCCGATGCGCCCGAAGCCATTAATACCAACTTTGATTGCCATGTTGCCTCCGTAAAATGATGACAGAACTCCCCGGACCACTCCTCGATGTTTTCAGTAAACCATTGATGTTATCAGGGTCAGCGAGTTAGCGTAAATGATGGACCGCACACTCCAGTTGTGATGTCTGCACCGGCGCAGTTCGGAAGCAGGCGTTCACAATGTAATCTCCAAAAACACATTCTTGTTGCTCCAAAGGAAGGGCATGCGCATCAGCCAGTACTTTGCAGCCAGCAACTTCCGCGCTCGCGGCCAGTCTTCCGCCGGCAATACGCGCGCTTGGCCGGGAAACTCTGGACCGATAATTCTTCCGCGTATTGTGCTGGGAGCCACGCGCACGGTCGGATTATTCCTGATTCGCTTGAATTTGCCGGAATCGTTTCGCGTCATTGCGTAGATCTTGCCATCTTGCTCGGCGAACCAGACCGGCGTCTGCACCGCCAGACCGTTTTTCCGGAAAGTTCCCAGGCTGAGATATTTCTGATGTTGCAATTCGGCAGGGAGTGCTGACGGCATACAGTCATCTTATTCCTATCCAGGTCCGGTCCGCAGGCATAGCATAGCGGCTTAAAGCTCTTCACATTGCCCGCAGCGCGGTCCATGTGTTACAAGCCCTACATGCGGAAATGGATGAGCGACCGCCTGAAGCGTCGCAAAAAGAATCAAGAGAAAAAGCCCGCCGAACCCGCGCAGGCGCCCTTACAACCCGCTTACTTTGAGGCAGGCTCCGAGCCCACCGAATCGGCTCAGCAATCTATGTCCGAACCGGAACCGGAATCCGAAGCGGGGATGCTGGAGACGCCCGAACCGCAAGAAGCGCCGATGGCAGCGCTCGCAACCGAGGGCGGCTTGCCTCGCCCAGCACAGAACCGACCTCGCCGGCGTCGAACCAGGGGTGGTCGCGGCCGAGGACAAAAAGGTCAAGCTCGTGCCGCGAGCCAGGCGGCGGCGCCCGCGTCGGCATCAGGGCACGCGCCGGCAGCGCTGGAAGTGCCCGTGCCCGCAGCCGAAGCGATCACGCAGCCTCCGTCCCCCGCCACACCGCGTCCGCCGAAAGGCGCGGTGATTCTCGCCATCGGCCTTCCCGGTTCCGGCAAGAGTTCCTGGTTCAAGCGCAACAACATCACCCCGCTTTCCAGCGACATGCTTCGCAAGGTGCTTTTCGACGATGCTCAGGAACAACGTTTTCAGGACCTGGTTTTTTCGAATTTGCGTTCCATGCTGAAGGCGCGATTGATTGCACGGCGTCCGTTGAATTATGTGGATGCCACCAATCTCACACCGCACGAGCGCGCCAGCTGGGTGAAGCTTGCCAAAGACTATGGTTACGAAGTGCAAGCGGTCTACTTCGATGTCCCGCTCGAAGTCTGCCTCGAACGCAACCGGCGAAGGCAGCGATTCGTCGACGAAGACGTCATGCGGCGCATGGCGTCAAAGCTCAAGCCTCCGACGTTCGAGGAAGGCTTTTCCAAGGTCACAGTCGTGCGAGTAAAAAAGAAAGACGATCAAGCCGCCAGTTAGAAGGAACGCTGCTCTCTCTAAAAGGAAACGCCGCCCGAACATGGGCGGCGTTTCTGTCTGTGGGGCGACGGGCGTCCCGCCCGTCGTCGGGCGAAGCCCGATTCTCCCTAGTTCTTACCGATGTCCACCATGGCCTCCGCCAGACGAGGCGTGTCCACCACCACCTCCGCCTCCGCTATGGGAGCTGCCTCCACCACCACCGTGGGATCCGCCGCCACCGCCGCCTCCGCTACGATATCCACCACCACCGCTATACGATCCACTGCCACCATGGTAGGACGGAGCAGACGGAGCCGATGCACGATACGAGGGTGAGCCTCCTCCATAAGAAGGCGATCCACCTCGATATGAAGGTGCGCTGGAGGAGGGCGATCCGCCTCGATATGAAGGTGCGCTGGAGGAGGGCGATCCGCCTCGATACGAAGGACCAGATCCATAGGATGGACCCGAGCTGCGATTGGACGGCGGGGCGCTGTTTCGCGGCGACTGGCTGTACCGCGGCGAGTTGCCGGATCCGCCACCATAGGGTGAAGCGCTCGACGATCGCCCGTATCCGGAACTACTGCTCTGGCTAGTCGGCCTTACCGGCCCGGTGGAGCGAGGCACGCTGGTCGTCGGACGATTTCCATACGAGCCCTGACTTCCATACGAACCCGGACGAGTATCCGCTCGCGTGCCCATATTTGGCGCGCTCATACTCGGCGTGCTCGGGCGCGGAGTGTAACCCGCTGGTGGACGCGGCACCGGGTTCTGCGCTGGTCCAGCCGAGAAACCGCCGCGCGAGGGGGATGTATTCGTCGGCGCTCCGGAGAAGCCGCCTCGCGATGGAGACGTATTCGTCGGCGCCCCCGAGACGCCGCCTCGCGACTGAGGTGCGTTATTCATCGCCGATCCGCGTGAGGGTTGGCTGCCGCTCATCGGTGGCCGAGGAATATTGCGAGCGATCATCGAATTGTTATTGCTTCGTCCAGCCTCCGAGTTGCCCATCGCAGGCCGCTGCATATTGCTCGCGCCTGGCTGAGCACCTCGCAATGCTGGCGAGGGTACCGCTCCCGATGCGGTCTGTGGTCCGTGCGGAATAATCCGCGACGGAGTCAGGGGAGAAGATCCCGTTCGTCCTGCCATTGTCCTCTGGCCATTTGCAGCACCGAACTGAGATCCATTTCCTCGATTGAAGCTAGGCGGTGGCGTCATGCGCGAAACCACGGGACGCATTCCGCTCCGTGCCGGAGGAGCCGCTGCCAGCTGACCGGCGTGCGCTCCGAGGATTGCATTTCGAGTCGGCGTGATGCCAGGGCGTCCCATCGGAGCATTGGCCAGGTCTCGTGCCGAAACTCGGATCGCGGTTCCACGAACCGCCATGCCGTTTTGCAGCGTCCGCGTAGGAGCGGCCGTGAATCCGCCCGGCGCATGCAGGTTCGCGTAGTGAACGCCGCCCGCACCAAACCGCTGCGGAGCATGGCCCCAATAATTATTGATGTTCACGATTCGCGTATTGCTGATGTTCACGCCGCGGAAGTACCCGAACCCTCCGCCATACCACGGGTAGAACGGCTCACCCCAGCCCAGCGCGCACCATCCCAATCCGCCGCCGAATCCGAAGCCGAAGTTCGCGCCCCAGCCCGGGCCGCCAAACCACGCCACCAGCGCGGGTGCGTATACCGGGCGCTCATAGATCGGTCCCGGTGCCCATCCCCAGTAGCCGCCCGTATAGACCCAGCGGCCGTAGTGGAAGGGAGCATATCCCCAGGGCGCGTCATCGACCCAGGTCCAGCCCCATGGCTCAACCCAGATCCAGTGACCATACTGATAAGGAGCCCAGCCTGGCGCCACCGAACTCGGAACCCATACTGGCCCGTAAGGCGGAACTTCGCGCCATACGCCATTATCATCAAGGTCTTCATATCCCACAGTTCCGGGAGCTACGTAGCGCGCGGAGAGGGAAGTATCTTCACGCTTGTCGCGCACTGCACACCAGCTGTCAAAGCCGTCATAGGGCGGCGCTTCGGCCGTGGTGTGCGTCATCGAGTTTCCATCGGTGAAGCGAACCTGTTCGTTCGAATGAACACGAACTCCCGGTCCCTGACCGGTGGCGTCTCCTTCACCTTTGCGCACTGTGACGACGCTGGCATCCCCATTCGGATCGACGTCAAGGCGGTAGTCGCCTGACTTCTGAATCGTGAATGCCATGTTGGGAGTGTCGACCTCGTAGATCTCGCCACCAAACAGGTGACGGACATGCAGATCCAAGGTTCCCTGGTGGAGTTCCACCTGCACGGTGTTATCGCTGACGTTGGTCAGCGTGAGGCTTGTCTCAGAGCCCATGCGCATCAGGCCGGTGCCGACGTTCAGCTCGGCGCGCGAATCTTTATCCGTCCACATATTGTCGGCAATCGTCAGCGGACGATTCAGAGTTCCCGCGACCCAGTCTTCCGTGCCACGTGGCTGAACGGAAACCGACCCCGACATGTACTGCAGACGCACAGCCCTCCCGGGAATATTCTGCTGGTTCTGCTGGCTCTCCGGTGCGGCCGCTTGCTGTTCCTGGACCGGCTGCTGCTCGTCAACCGTCGGCTGATCCTGGGCTGGCTCGTTATCATCCTGCGCCCAGGCGAAAAGCCCCATCAGGAACAGCGCGAGAAACATTGCCAGAGTTACGCGCTTTAAATTTTTCATGGCCCTACTCTCCTTCACCCGCCCCGGCTGGCTCGGCCGAGGACCCCCAAAAGGCACCCACGTCAGAAGCGGCTGCGCGGGCGTCCCATACCATTGCTGCCAAACATGGAAACCCGGCTGGAGGACTTAAGTTGCGGTCTGGAGGACTTAAGTTGCGGCAAATGTGGGGGTTGTCGAGATGCGGGCACCTACGCAGGGGTTGCCTCTGGCGAGGCGGAAT
>Ga0209806_1000612_pt1 | contig 24455 bp, 16 predicted proteins | sample GraSoiAngelo_152_FD_186166 | JGI IMG/M metagenome (GOLD analysis project Ga0209806, IMG submission 186166) | Grasslands soil microbial communities from the Angelo Coastal Reserve, California, USA - 14_1009_12_30cm (SPAdes) (version 2) | ecosystem: Environmental > Terrestrial > Soil > Grasslands ... | reverse complement strand
GGATGTTTTGCATCGAGACTTCGTAATTGTTGAGGAAATTACCAGCAGCGAAGACGCGTGGTTGCGACGTACCTTGCGCGAACACGTGGATCGTACCGCGAGTCCTCGCGCTGCGCGACTGTTGTCCAGGCGGGGCGCACTGCCGATGTTGCGCGTACAGCCAATCCACCTGCAGGGAACCGTGCACAGCACCTGGGAACCGGTTCTCGCGCGATTAAGACCGGAATTCACTTCGTTTACGGACCAGCGTGAAGTCGCTGCAGTGGTCACACATGCCGTCTCAATTTAGTATTCTCAAATATCTCAAATTAAGGAGGAATGTTTCTTTTTCCGCCCGTTATTTCGCTATAATCTGGGCGAGTTAACCGCCTATGGATTTTGATCAACTGACCACATTCGTGTACGTAGCAAAGCTAAAAAGTTTTTCTCGTGCCGGCCAGAAAGTCTTCCGGTCACAATCTGCAGTCAGCGCACAAATCCGCCAATTGGAGCAAGCCTATCGCGCAAAGTTACTCGATCGCTCCGCAAAATCCGTTGAACTGACACCTGCCGGCGAAGTGCTCTTTGATTACGCCGAAAGATTGCTCCGTTTGCGTGACGAGTCCGTCCAAGTCGTCGCGGATCGCGGCAACGTTGTGCAAGGCCCTGTGGTATTCGGCGCCAACGAGGCGACCTGTTTGTATCTGCTGCCTGAAATTTTCGCGGAGTTCCAACGCAAGTATCCGCTCGTGCACATCAGCATCTATCGCAATTTCAGCCACAAAATTTTGCAGCGCGTGGAAGATGGTTCGGTGGACGTTGGCATCGTCAGCCTGCCGCTGAAGTCGCCGAACCTCAAAGTCCATCACATTTATCGCGACCGGCTGCGCCTGATGGTGAGCTCGAAAAATCCACTGGCAAACCGTTCCAAAGTTACGCTTGAAGAAGTAGCCAGCCAACCGTTGATTGTCCCTCGCACCGGATTTACCCGGCAGGTGCTGGACAAATTGTTCCGGCCGTTCCGCGCACGGGTGCACGTTGCCATGGAACTTCCAAGTATCGGCATGATTAAGAAATTTGTCGGCGCAGACGCCGGAGTTTCCTTCATCAGCGAAAGCTTCGCAAAGGATCAGGTGAAAGCCGGCGAAGTGAAGCTTCTCAGCGTGGACGGTGTCGATCTATGGCGCGAGTTGGGCCTCGTTTACCGCCGCGATCGTAGCTTGCCGCGCGCCGCGCAGGCCTTAATCGGCTTGATTCGCGAGCACAAGAAATTATCGGAACATCCTGAAGCAAGCTGAACTCTTTCCGTGAATAAAACGAGAAATCAATGGACGTCGAAGTCGGTGCTGGAAATTGCGCGGGCAATCACGTTTTCCTGAATCTGAATGAGGTCACTGTCGGCATAGGTCATCGCCAGCACCGTGAACACGTCCTTGCCGCGCGCAACAACCACCAGCTTTCCCGACCAGTCGTGGTCGTCGGCCTTCCCTCGATACTGATACTCCACGGCTGGTAGTCCGCCGACCGCCGTTTTGCGCTCCGATAAGCGCTGGTAGTTGGAGTAGACCCCATGCAGCCGCTTTTCCACACCCGCGGCGGCCGCATCCAAAGGCTCTTTCGTTTGCTCCTCGCCGACTACCATCAGGGTTGATTCGTTGGATGTGCCCATTGCCACGATCGCGTTTGGCAGGCCGCCGCGCGCTTCCTCGATCAAGCTCCAGCTCGGCGCTTTGTACATGCGGAAGCCGTGAGTGTAATTCGTGTAGAGATTGCCTTGGATCTCTTCGCGGTTTGCGGGAACTTCGGGCTCTTTCGGCGGGGCAGGCGATGCCGTAGCCGACGCCAGTCCATTAGCGACTACCACCGGAGATCCCTTAATCGCCGGCGCAGGGAGATTGGCTGCCGCTGTATTCGCGGGAACTTCGGGCTTCACAGCCGCGTTCCCTATTTTCGGCCGTGCTTTATCGCCTTTCCCCGCCGGGCCCGGATCTGCCGTTCTTGCGCTCGCATTCGCTGGTGTGGCCGAAGCATCGGAAGACGATGCGACCGCTGGCTCAGCCTGTGGTTGTGAACCGGCGTCGGGCTTGGATGGATGCTGGGCCGCATCTTTCTTCCCCGCGGGGGGCGTTTCCGGTTTTCCTGCCGGTGTTGACGGAACAATGGACGCGATTTTGTCCTTTTCGATGAGCTCATATCCAAAGTCGGTTTTGATCTTGAACATGTTGTCTTCGTAGGCGACAATCACGCCGTAAAGCTTCCTGCCGTCTTTGAGGCGAATCTCATCCGCCCGTGCGGAAAGAGCAATCGCGGAGAACGTCAGAACAGTGATCGTCAGCAAAAGGGGGCCGCGCTTATGGGGGACAGCCATAGAGAAAGTATCCCGCCGCTGAGCGCGGCCCGCAACCTTCACACTCGCGGGGGTGTCCGTCGTGCTACCTCCGCCAGCAGCGCCCGCGTCCGGGCTACTAGCCGCTCGAGTTCGTTTATCGTAGTGCTGAGGCGTGCGCGCAGGGGTTCGGGGAGCTGTGCGTGAATTTGCTGCAGCGCTAGCGCCTCGGCAATCATACGAATCTGCCCGCGGCTCCGCGGATTCAATCGCTCCCAGAGCCGGCGCCTGCTGCTGCGGTTTCGCCCCAGCCACTCCTCGCCGGTTCCGGCCGGGCGCCCGGTCTCCGGTTCTGTCGCTGGCGCTGGGTTTTGTTTTCTTGGCTGAATCATGACGCACCTATGGCGTTCGCGGGATGGCTTCCGTGAGTCACCACTCACGAATCAGCGGTCACTTTTTCAACGCTTCCAGCTTCTCGCCGTTGATCTGCCCGTCGTCCTGGACGCGACCGGTCACGCGCATTAAACGTGTCTCAAACACCAGACCGCCATATCGATCGTAGGCATCGGGGAAGAGCACCACTTCATACACGCCCCGCTGGTCCTCGAGCGTGACGAACATCATGTTGCGATAGTTTTTTGTTCCGACGTGGCGGTACGTCACCACCCAGCCGCATAGGGTCACGCGTTCCCCGCGCAGGCCCGTTAGTTCATCGCTCCAGGCTTCGCCGTTGCGCGGCAGGAAATCGAGCGGGTGTCCGCTCACGCAGACTTCCAAAATCTCGCGTTCGTATTTTAACTTTTGCTCGATCGTATATTCCGGCGCGTGCATTTCCGTCAGCGCCGCGTCAATGGCATCATGTGCATTCGCAGTGACAAACAGTGTTTTTGTGTTCTCCGTCAGCTCCGCCGTTCCTGATCGTGCATTTTTCCCACCGGCTTGCAAGAAATTCCAGCGCCACAGCATCGTGGGCCGCGTCATATTACAGACCTCGTCGAACGCACCGCACTTGATCAGGGCTTGAATTTCATCGCGTTCGACTGTCACACGGTGCAAAAAATCCTCCAGAGAGCGGAACGCGCCAGCTTCGTCCCGCATGCGCAGAATAGCCATGATCGTTTCGACGCGCAGGCCCTTCACCTGCATCAGTCCAATACGAAGCGCGTGTGCTCCGTTTTCGCCGGCCTCGACCGTGTATTCCATCCGCGAACGATTCACCGACGGCAGCCGCACCGCGATGCCCCAGCGCTTGGCTTCTTCCACATACCCCGACACGTGATAGAACCCCGCTCCCGCGCTGCACATCGCTGCCAAGAACTCCGCTGGATGATGCGTCTTCAGATACGCCATGCGGTAGGAGATGTCCGCATACGTCGCGGCGTGCGCTTTGCAGAAGCCGAAGCCGGCGAATTTTTCGACCATCATCCAGGTTTCGTTTCGTTGGACTCTCGTCAATCCCATCATTCCTGCAGCTTTCATGAATTTCGCGAGCAATCGCTGGCGGTCGCTCCGGCCGGAAACTTTTGTAGACGCCCGCCGCACAAGGTCGGCTTCGGCCAGCGACATGTTCCCGATGGCCTGTGAGATTTGCATTACCTGCTCTTGGAAGATGCATACGCCAAGTGTGGTGCCGAGAATGGGCTCGAGTCTTGGATGAGCGAATGTCACGTTTTCCTGTTTGCGCAGCCGCTTCACAAATAATTCTTTCGACCCATACTCCGCCGCGCCTGGACGGATCAGTGCCAATGCCTGTGCCACTTGCTCAAGGGTGCGAGCTTTCATCGTTCGCAGCAATCCGCGTATGGCCGGCGATTCGATCTGAAAGATTCCGATCGTTCGCCCTGCGGCGATCACGTCGCACGTCGCGGGATCGTTTTCCGGTAGGGCGTCAAAATCGATCTCCCGCGGTTTGGGACACGGTGTCGTTCCATCCGGCGCTATTGTTGTGTTGTCAGTGCCCCCGTTCTTAGCTTTCTCCACGTTGTCCAGTGCCAGCGACAGTGTCGTGAAGCCGCGCTGTCCGAGCAGATCCATCTTGATCAGGCCAAGCGCTTCGATGGCGTTCATATCGTACTGCGTCACGACGATCCCTTTTGTCGCCCGTTCCAGCGGCGTCAGCCACGTCAGCGGGCGCGCAGAAATCACTGTGCCGCAGGGATGAATCCCCAGATGCCGTGGCAGGTTGTCGAGCCGCAAGGCTACTTGCAGGACCGTTTTCCAGGGCTCGTCGTGCACGGGGAGGTCGCGGCACTCCGGCAGATCGCGAATCGCCGAAAGAATGTCGCGCACCGGCCGATGCGGCAGCCGCTTTGTGAATCGGTCCACCTCTCCCGGTGACACGCCAAACACTTTGGCCACTTCGCGCACCGCGAGCCGCGCGTGCAGGGTGATGAAACTCGCGATCATGGCGACGTGTTCCGCGCCCCAACGCTGGTACACATAGTCGAGCAATTCATCGCGCCTCGCACCACAGATATCGATGTCGATGTCCGGACAATCGCCGCGCTGGTCATTCAAAAATCTCTCAAAGTACAGCCCCCATCGTAACGGGCACACGCGCGAAATTCCCAGGCAATACGTGACCATGGAGCTCGCCGCCGAACCGCGCGCGACGGCGGGAATGCCGCGCCGCCGCGCTTCTTCCACGATGTCCAATACCAGCAGGAAATACGGCGCCAGGCCCCACTTTTTGATGACCTCCAATTCACGCATCAGCCGCGAGCGCACTTCTGGTGTAAATGAGTGATAGCGTTTCAATGCGCCCGTGAGGCTCAGCTTTTGCAAATAGGAATCCGGCGTATGGCCTTCTGGAACGGTAAACTCCGGAAAGATCAGTTTCCCCAGCTCGAGTTGCAAGTTGCAGCGCTCGGCGATTTCCAGCGTTGCTCGGAGTAATTCCGGATGATCAGGGAAAAGTTTCTGCATTTCTGCCACCGGTTTGAACCACGCCTTGCCGGTAGTGATTTCTGGTGGCGCCACTGTCGTCAGCAAGCCGCCTGTGCGGATGGCGTTCACCGTGCGATGATGCAAATGCTCCTCGGGCCGGAGGAAGTGCACATTGTTTGTCGCTACCAGCGGCACGCCCAGTTCGTGGCCGAGGCGCTCAGCCTCGCGCAGCGTTTGTCCGTCGCCCGGTGACAGATGCTGCACCTCGATATACAAGCGATCGCCGAAAATCTCCTTGAGTTGTGAAAAGTGAGTGGCAATTGGTGACTCCTGACTCGTGGAAGAGATTCCTTGCTCCTGGCAATGGTCGTCTCCCTGAGTTGTTTTTGTAGGGGCGGGACTTGCCCCGCCCGCCCTCTTCTTTTCGTTTGTCATCCTGAGCGAAGCGAAGGATATCAACTGCAGATGGTTCGCAGGTGCCAATGCGATCACGCCGCGGTTGTGCTCCGCCAACTCCTCGAATGTCACCGGTCGGCCATCGGTTTCCGGGGAACGAATATTTTGTGACGGCTTGGTGGTGCCCAAATGCCGCAGCGTCACGAGTTGGCACAAATTGCTGTAGCCTTCCATGTCCGCCGCCAGCAGCGTTAGAGGCGCACTCGACGAATGTCGAGTTTTGCTTTTGCAATTTCGAAATGGCTCGCTCGAAACATAAAATTCGACATCCAACACCACGCCGACGATGGGATGGATGCCTGCTTTTTTCGCTGCTTGGTAAAACGAAACAGCGGCGTACAGCCCGTTCGTATCCGTCAGCGCCACGGCAGGCATTTTCTGCTCAACCGCTGCCGCGACGATTTCCTCCGGCGACCCCACGCCTCGTAGAAAGGAATAATGGCTATGACAATGCAGATGTACGAACACGGGAGCCCCACATGGAAAGGGAGAAGGCATGTCCGCCTTTCGGCAGCCCTGCTTGTTAATTCAAATCAGGTAGGGAAAGGGAAGGAAAAACTCACCAAATTACCTCGATAAGCATGGCGTCGAGAGCACCAGCCCATTCGGCTTGGTCGCGTAATGCTCGCGCAGCTCGAGGCCTTTGCCGTAGAAGACGGCGTTCCAACCGTAGCGGCCGCGCACGGAATCGAGGCCGCGGTTCAAGTACCAGCGGCGGTTGGCGTTGGTGTCAAAGAGCTCGTGCTGGCGTTTATCGGTTTCGAGGTTCGTCACGCTGACGCCGACTAGGCGCACGGCCACGCGCCGCGTGAACAATCTGCCAAAGAGGTCCTTGGCGGTGACGAGCAGTTCGCGCTCGTCGTTGGTTGGTTTGCTGATCCGCACTGTCTGGTGCGCCAAAAATTGATCGACATAGCGGATGCGCAGGCCGATGGTGCGCGCCTGCTTGCCGTATTCGCGCAAGGTCGAGCCGATGCGCTCGCTGAGATATTCGATCAGGCCGCCGAGAAATTCCGTGTCGATGGTGCCGCCTTCGATGGTTGTTTCGCGCGAAACGGATTTCGGCGTCGAGGGCAGCAGCACTTCGCGGCCATCCAGCCCGCGGGCGCGTTCCCAGATTTGCTGGCCGATGGCTTCGCCGAAGGCAGCCTGCAACGCGGGCTTGGGCACCTGGCGCAGCTGGCCGATGGTTACGATGCCGCGCTCGGCCAGCACCCCGGTGTGCACGTGGCCGATACCGTGGAGCTTTTCCACCGACAGCGGCGTCAGGAACGCTTCTTCTTCACCGCACGCGATCACGCGAAAGCCCCGTGGGCGCTCCAGCCGCGACGCAATCGACGCCACCACCTTCGTTCGCGCCGCGCCAATCGAAACGTTCAGGCCCGTGCGGCCAAATATCTCCGCCTGCAAACGCCGCAGCGTGCCTTGGTAGTCCGGATACAGTCGCTCGGTGCCTGCAAAATCGAGGTAAAAGTCGTCCAGTGCAGCGGTTTCAACCGCGGGCGTGTAAGTTTCAAGGATTCGCCGCACGCGCTCCGCAAAATCGGCGTAATGCTCGTATTGCCCGGGCACGACAACGGCTTTCGGGCAGATGCGCAGCGCTTCGCGAAAACTCATCGCCGTGCGCACTCCGCGGAACTTCGCTTCGTAGCTCGCCGAAGCCACTACGCCGCGCCCCACCAACACGGGCTTGCCGAGCAGCCTGGGATTCAGCACTTGCTCCACCGAAGCGAAAAACGCGTCCACATCCACGTGCACAATGTTAGGAATTCTGCGGCTGGAGTTTTTGCACATTCCCAGCCACGCCCAGGCGGACCACGGATTTTTCTCCGCCGCCGTTTCCGTGCGTGGTGTTTCTGCTGAGTCCGCAGGGCCCGGGCTCTGTGCCCCGGTTTCCTGTCCCGTGCCCCCGTATCGCGGGTCTTCCTTGTCCTGAGACCCGCACTGTCGGTTGAGGGCGGCCCTGCGCTTCTCCTCATCCGCAGTTGCTTGAATCACATTGATGGCCTCAATGGCGGGGCCGGTAAATACGTTTTCAACACAGACGTCCATGGCGGCTCCTCATAGGGAAGCGGGCAACTTATACTGTCATCCGAGCGGTATGGACGGAGCGGAGCGCGTTTTTGCGTCACCGATGCGTCTTCGGGATCGAGGGATCACCCTTTCGAGTCGACCCCTCACCCCGCTTACGGCTCGGAACTTTCAACGGGTGGCGGCCGTCTCGTGAGAGCCTTGACGGCAATGGAGCCGACGCGCCACCCGTTTCCCGTTTCCTCTACCGCCCGCACTATAGGCGAACAAAAAGCGAAAGTCAACACTTTTCATTGCTACTTCACTGAGGTTCACTGAGGCTCAAAAAATCCACGCTAAGCTACCCCTTGACACTCGACAGGAACCGATGGCATTCTCTTGTCGAATGCCGAGGGGAGAGATGAAGCAATCTACCGATCTTCTACAAGGGACGCTCGACTTGCTGATCTTGAAGTCGCTGGCGCTTGCTTCCATGCATGGGTGGGGAATCGCCGAACGTATTCAACAAGTATCGAAAGACGCGCTGCAAATTGGACAGGGGTCCTTATATCCCGCACTGCACAGATTGGAATACAAAGGCTGGATCAAAGCCGACTGGGGTGTTTCCGAGAACAATCGTCGCGCGAAGTTCTACTCGCTTACTCGTGCAGGGAAGAAGCAACTACAAGCCGAAATGGAAGATTGGAATCGACTGACAAACGCAATAGCCCTCGTGCTGGAGCGAGTCTAACAGGCCACGAATGCTCGCCGAATTTCTAACACGTCTCCGGTTTCTGGTCGCACGCAAGGCTCCCACCGATGTAGATGAGGAGCTACGATCGCACCTCGAACATCTCATCGAGACGAACATAGCCGCGGGCATGTCGGCTGAAGAAGCGCGGCGACAAGCGGCAATCGCTTTCGGAGGGGTTGAACAGACACGCGAGGAGTGCCGTCAACAAGCGCCTGGATGGCTCGCGGAGACTGTTGCCCAGGACGTGCACTATGGCTTACGCATGCTCCGGAAAGATCCCGGCTTCACGCTCGTGGCTGTCCTGACCCTAGCGCTCGGTGTCGGCGTGAACACAGCAATGTTTACGGTGATCCGAGCAGTGCTCCTGAAGCCGTTGCCATACCGTGATCCGGGCCGACTGGTGCGTCTCGTGCTGACGGTCCCCAATCGCAACGTAATTGATCAAGCGTTCAACGAAGTGCGATTTGAGGAGATGCGAGCCACCGCTAAGTCCTTCAGCGAATTGGGAGCCTTCGGACCGCTAGAGAATTTCACTCTTTCCGGTGGCAGTGAGCCTCAGGTTGTGAATGCCGCTCGCGTCTCCGCGAATTTCCTGGCGATTCTAGGCACGGAGCCCATGCTTGGACGCAGCTTCCTTCCAGAAGAGGACAAGCATGGAGGGGATCCTGTGGCCATGATCAGCAGCGAGTTATGGTGGCGCCGATTCAACGGTGATCCACACGTTGTCGGTAAATCCGCCACCGTTGATGCCGTCCCGTACACAATTATTGGCGTCTTGCCCGCGGGTTTTGTCTTTCCGACGGCTGACGTAGACATTTGGGTGACCCGCCCGTCCGAATGGTCTGCGCTTCCATCTGGAGCTTGGCGCACGGTAGGTTTATTGAAGGGTTTCGCCCGCTTGAAGCCGCAAGTCAGCTTCGAACAGGCGCGCGCTGAGATGAATGTACTACAACGACGCTACGCTACCGCTCATCCCAATCCCAATGACGCAGATCCACGTGTAACCATGAACGTAGTGCCGTTGAGGAATCAAATAGTAGCCAATGTCCGCCCGATGCTCTGGATGCTGTTTAGTGCCGTGGGGTTTTTACTTCTGATCGCTTGCGCCAACGTGGCTAGTCTGTCTCTTGCACGGGCGACGACTCGCTCCCGCGAGTTCGCAGTAAGGGCAGCCATAGGTGCCACGCGCGGTCGACTCCTTGCCCAACTACTGGCGGAGGGCCTGATACTTGCGACCATTGGAGGAATTGGTGGTCTCTTCTTGGCGAAATGGAGTTTGCATTCCATCGTCCGCATTGAGGCTCTTCATCTGCCGCGCGTCGCAGAGATTCGCCTGGACAGCATAGTCCTCGCATTCACATTGGCGCTTTCCATCGCGACTGCCGTTCTATTCGGGCTTTTCCCGTCCCTCTCGGTGTCGCGGCCTGATGTAGCGGGGATATTGCGGGGGAATGTTCAGGGAGACCATGCAGCATGGAAACTGCTTGCCAGTCATGGGCTGCTAGTAATAGGACAAGTCGCTCTATCGACGGTGTTGCTCATCGGGGCAGTGCTTCTTCTGAGGAGCTTCGCTCGCCTGCACAGCGTCGACCCAGGATTTCGACCATCGAATCTCCTCACCGTAAGAATCGCTCTACCCCGCGCACGATACGACACAGACGTAAAGAAACACGCTTTGTTCCAGGAATTGATGCGGCGCTTGGCAGCCATTCCCGGCGTACGCAGCGCCTCCGCAGCACTCTCGCTTCCCACGAAAAACCCCTTGTACACCAACATAATGAAAGTCGAGGGAGTCCAACTCGCCGACCAGGATTACGGGCTGTCAGACATACAACTGCAGAGCATTACACCAGGATATTTCGAGAGTTTAGGCATTCCGCTGCGGCAGGGCCGCGAATTTACCGAACAGGACAACGTTTTGGGAGCCCCACCGGTGGTGATACTTAATGAGAGCTTGGCTCGCCTCCTCTGGCCTGACTATCCGCGAGCCATGGATCTGATTGGTCGGTACATTTGGGAGGGTGCCGATAAGATGATCGGCGAGCTGAAGATTGTAGGCGTAGTAGGCGACGTGCACGAAAGTGGGCTGACCAGCCAACCTCGGCCCGAATTTTATGTACCGTTTGTGGTCCATCCTCCCCAAAAGGTCTACTTGGCCGTGCGCTCTCAGGCCGATCCGCTGAGCCTGGCCAACGTCGTTCGCAGCCAAGTGCTGGCGATTGATAGCGACCAGGCCATCTCAGACGTGCATACGATGGAAGACGTAATCGATGAATCTGTAGGACAGCAGCGCTTAACAATGCTGCTAGTCAGTTCGTTTGCTATCCTCGCCCTGCTACTGGCCATCGTGGGGATTTTTGGCCTTGTTGCCTACTCTGTATCAGTACGAACGCAAGAACTAGGTATCCGACGGGCATTGGGGGCACAGCGGAGGGACATCCTGGGGCTCGTGCTCGGCCAAGCCTTTACACTCGCATTTCTTGGGGTTGGGCTCGGCCTCGTCGCAACATTCGCGCTAACGCGACTGATGAAGGATTTTTTGTTTCAAATAAGTGCCACTGATCCGGCTACGCTCGTTGGAATAGCGCTGCTGTTTTTTATCGTGGCCTTGCTGGCCAGCTTCATTCCGGCTGAGCGGGCAACGCGGGTCGACCCAATGACGGCCCTGCGCACGGCTTGATCGCGCGATATGCCTTTAATCCCGGCCCCTAGCCTATCGAGTTAAGAGAGCCCACTTACGCACACGCGTCAATGTTCCTCATGCCGCCACTGAATCGCTACAAGACGGTGCCTTCCGCAGCTGTCACTGCCATCTTCGTGCTGGCGGGTTGCTCGGCAAGGAAGCCCATTCCTCCAGCTTACGCTCAGTTTCGGCTCGAGTCTGTAAGGGGTGATTCCGTTCTTCTTACGCCGCCTATTCCGGAGGGCAAGAATGAGTGCGCGATATTTAAACTAACGCTCAAGACCAGTCCTGCGCCCTCGGGTGTTCATTGTTCCGCGGAGAGAGGTCATTTTCGTGTCGAGCAAGCAAATAACGACCCCAGTTCTGTCCACATTACACTGCCAGCCCTAGCGACATGGCTCGGCGATTTAGAAGGCGGCTTCGGCTCTGATGGTAAGGATGAAATCGCAGCACTGTTCGCACTTCTGGGTGATTTAGACAAACTGCAGGAAGCAGGGTGTTTTCCGGACACCAAGCTCTCGATTCGTGATTTCATCCTGCAAAGCCTCCCCATGAAGCCAACCGACAGCCTATTCAATTATTACGGTTACCTCGCAGATCACAGTGGACTGAACCTCAAGCCTGGGATGCACTTAAAGGTCGAGCACGCCTATTTCCGACCCGCTGAAGCAGGAGAGGAAGAGCACACCGCCAAGCTTTTCCTTGGGATCAGCACCGCGTACTTCAACCTGCAGTTGACCAGTGATGGCAGGATTCGCTTCCGTCAAAATGGGACTGCCAAGTACGCACCGCCATCTCTGGTTCACGGGGTACATGATGAGATCTCAGACCTCGCCATCAGTTCCATTCCGCAGGAACGTTACTTCCGGTTTCTTTTCAAGACATATCTCGTGCCCCAAAAACACACCCGCTCCACAGCTATCGTTGGAGCAACGAAATCCAGCCAATTAGATGAACTGGACAAAGAACTTCGCGCCCATCCTGATGAGGATTGCAAAAATACCGCAGCAAACTACGGAGCCGTCTGTTTTGGGTTCGAAGGGTTCGTTACGCTTACCCCGCAGGTCAAGGTAGAGTTGAACGGAAAAACCAAGTTCATTGATTCGGGAACAAGAATCAAGGACCTTTTATCCCGGTCACAAGCAGACGGCCTCAAATCTCTTAAGATCCAGCGGCAGTTTCTCAATTCCTACTATGATCTGCAGTTCGACCCTGCCGACCCCAATGTGTTATCACTCGCGCTTGTAGCTCGTGATCGAGTGACTTGGTCCAACAGCGCCCGAGCGCTTCATTGAACCAGGAGGAAGGGTGTCTCCTATCCCACCATGATAAAAAGACGGCGAAAAGTCAACGGTCTCACCCGAACTCCTTCGCGGCTAGCAATTGGACTCAGTGATGAAAAAGGGCACATTTGTGGGATGGACAGTCGTCCCTGCCCATCATAAATCAACGACCAGGAAACACGAAAACGGTGAACGTTCCGTTTGATCACGCCGAGAAGAAGACCGCGGCAACCTTCGCCGGTCCGGTAAGCCTAATCACTTTCGGAAGGGAGCAGTATCTTTGGCATGCTGATCGAAATGGCGGCATCGCCGACCCTGACGGGCCGGGGTGAGGTCCACCGTGACCGTCGGCCCGTTCGCGAATTTCTCGCTCCCCGCCGCTTCGGTACGGTCGTCCGAGGCGTCATCTCCGCTGCTAGGCTCGGCTCGAAATGAAGATGCGGCCATTTGCGGAGAAGTGTGATAATGTCCCTAAGTAGACTCCCGAAGTAGAATTGCCTGAATTCCTTGAAGGGCGAGCTTTGCCGTTCTCCCTCCATTGATTTCAGCCAATTTCAGGCTAACGCCTCGTAGTGTCTGGGAAGTGGCACTTTACCAAGATCCTGCGCTCGTAGTGCTTCGAAGAGTACAGGGAGAATTAAAGATGAAGAGTTTATTTGTGGGCAACATGAGCTTCCAGACCTCGGAGAGCGAATTGCGCGAGCTGTTTGCACCGTTCGGCCAGGTAACGCGCGTTCACTTGGCCATGGACCGGGAGACCGGGCGTGCACGCGGTTTTGCTTTCGTCGAAATGCCCAATGACGCGGAAGCGACGCAGGCCATGGCCGCCCTGGATGGGAAAGAAGTTGGCGGGCGCAATTTGAAGGTGAATGAAGCGCGCCCTAAGGGCGAAGGCGGCCCGCCACGCGGTCCGAAGAACTTTGGCGGCCCGGGCGGAGGCGGCGGGCGCGGCAAGGGCGGCGGACGAGACCGTTTTTCGAACGAAGACTACCGTGAGTCGGCACGCCAGCCCCGCGAACCGCGCTGGTAGTTTTCTTTTCCATGAATAGGCTGGACGGCAGGGACCAGGGCCCTCGCCGGACTCTGCTTTAGGAGAGGCTTATGACCACGACATTCCAGAAGCGGCAGAAAGAAATGAAGCGCATCGAGAAGCGCAAGATGAAGGAAGAAAAGCGCGCGCAGCGAAAGCTGGATAAGACCAACGCTCCGGAAGTCGAACATGATCCCGCGTCCGATCCAACCATCGACTGGAATCACAGCAACGAGATAACTTCACACGAGTGACTTTGCCGAGTCTCAGCCTGGGCCTCGCCCGGTGAAATTCCTTCTCTCATTGGCCGGATGCAGGGACAGTGCTGTCTCTGCAGCGGCGCTCGAATGAATTAGCAATCCATCCTGGCTTCTGTATAATTTTCTTCAGCAGTCGAAGACAGCTTTCACGGAGCTTTTCGCCAATCTTGGCGAAGAGGAAATCATGCCGCCAGGTCGCCGAAGTCTTTGCGCAATCATTTTGTTTGCCGCGGTCGTGGCCTTTTTGATCGTTGCTCCAGCGGTCGCGCATGCAATCCTCCTCGAATCAAACCCTCCTCTGAAGAGCGCGGTATCGGGACCAGATGTTCCCATCAAGCTCCGCTTCAATGTCCGCATCGATGCGCCCCGCTCCCGACTGACGCTGATCCATCCGGACGGCTCCGCGAAGGCGCTCGAAATCAACAAGCAGACTCCGGCGGACACGCTCTCGGCCGAGGCCACCGGCTTGGCTCCCGGCGCCTACCGCCTCCGCTGGCAAGTACTGGCCTCCGACGGTCACATTACCCGTGGTGAAATCCCCTTCACGGTCACGCCCTCCTGATCGACGTTCATGGCTCGCTTACTTCAAGTCTTCGGCTTCCTCTCCGTCCTGTTCCGCGGGGCGACGCTGACGTTTCAGTCTCTCGCGGTTGGCGGCATTGTTTTTCTAATTTTTGTCGTCCGTCGCGCCAACGACGATGTGGTGGCGATACAAGAAGCCTGTCTACGCTCGATTCGGCGCTCGGCGATCGCGCTGGCGGTGATGCAGATTTCCTACGTCCTCGCCAACTCGCTGATTCTGAGGCAGTCCGCCGACATGTCCGTTCGCGAAATCGCCGGCGCGAATTTCGTTCTCGCTGGTGCAATTGGTTTCGTGGCGGCCTTGAACGTCATCGCACTTACGACCGCAAGACGCTCATCCGGCTACACTGCTTTGCTTCTTCCCGCGGTCGCCATCATGGCCTCCTCGGTCATGACCAGTCACTCCGTGGCTCGCCTGGATTATCGTGTGCCGCTGGTCGCTTTCACCGCCCTGCATCAAGCGGCGACGGCCTCCTGGCTTGGCGGTTTAGCGTACCTACTGATCGCGATCCGGAGAGCCGCGACTCCGGACTTCGCGCGCCAGCTCAGCGCCAGGTTTTCGCAACTCGCGCTGGCGAGCGTGGCCATGCTCGCTTCTGCCGGTTTGGTGCTGGGTTTTGCCTACGTTGGCTCATTCAAGGCGGTCTACGGAACTTCCTACGGCGCCATGGTCGCCACCAAAGTGCTTCTCTTCGGCCTTCTCTTGTTTCTCGGAGCGCTCAATTTTCAACTCGTCCGCCGCGGACCGGCCAGCTCCATTCTTGCCAGCCTGAAGCGTTTCGGCGAAGCCGAAATTGGCATCGGCATCACCGTGATCCTTACTGCCGCTTCGCTGACTTCACTCCCTCCCGCCGCGGATCTCACTCACGACCGCGTCAGCGGTCAAGAAATCTTCGCCCGCATGTCTCCACGCTCACCAAGATTCGCCAGTCCATCTGTTCAAGAGCTGCCCGAAGACGCTTACGCCGCTCAGAAAAAAGCCTTCGAATCCGGCTCGCTCTCGACCGAATCCTACGTTCCCGGCCAAACCGGCACACGTCCGAACACCCCTGCCGAAAAGGCTTGGTCCGAGTACAACCATCACTGGGCAGGCATTGTCGTTCTCTCGATGGGACTGATGGCCCTGGTCGCGCAAGCGGGAAAAGGCTCCTGGGCCCGCAATTGGCCGCTCGCCTTCCTCGGCCTTTCGGCCTTTCTATTTCTCCGCAGCGATCCCGAGACCTGGCCGCTCGGGCCCGTCGGCTTCTGGGCGACTCTTGCGGATCCAGAAGTCCTTCTGCACCGTTTCTTTGCGGTGCTGGTAATCGCTCTGGCGGCATTTGAATGGCGCGTACAAACGGGCCGCGTGGTCTCCGGCCGAGCCCGGCTGGTCTTTCCCGTACTGATCGCTGTTTCCGGCGCATTGCTCCTCACCCATTCCCATAGCCTCGGAAACCTCAAGGAAGAAGTCCTCGCCGAGCTAAGCCACATTCCGCTCGCGATTCTGGCTGTGACCGCGGGATGGTCGCGCTGGCTGGAACTTCGCCTTCCCTGCGAGAATCAAACGCGAAACGTCCTGGCCCGCCTCTGGCCACTTTGTATTGCGCTGATCGGAGTTGTCCTGCTGAACTATCGCGAAATGTGATTCGCTAATCGAGCATATTCCCAGCAGGTACCATCCCGAGCGAAGCCAAGGATCTCAAGCGCTCCATGCCTCAGTTGAAAAGTTTGACCAGGGGTAGGTAGTTCCGGCTGGAGGGTAAAGCTGGAGGGTAAAGCTGGTTCCGGGACCTGGACTCGAACCAGGATACTCAGCTCCAAAGGCTGATGTCCTACCGATTAGACGATCCCGGAACCGGTCCAACTAGTGTAGCAGACGCCCGCAAGTGCCCCCAAGCGCCGCCAGTCCACTGAATTTCAGGCCGGCTCATTTTCCGTGCCTTTCTCGGGCAGCCGGTGATAACGTTTCTAAGCTGGCCTGCGTCCTACCGGGCATACGTGGCATACGTGGCGCGCGTGGCGCGCTCGAAACCTTTTCAATAACTTGCGCGTAGAATAGACAGGGGAAATGCACGCATGAAGCGTCGGGTTATGCTCCGGGAACCGATCAGCGTGGCCTTGGAGACCCTGCGCGTTCACAAGATGCGCTCCTTCCTGATGCTCCTCGGAATTATCCTGTCGGTTTCCACGCTAATCGTGGTCATTGCCCTTATTTCGGGGGTAAACCGCTACATCGCAGACCGCGTTGCCAATATGGGCTCCAATGTCTTTCTGTTGACTCGCTTTCCCATCATCACCGACGTCGATGAATACGTGAAGGCGAACAGGCGCAACAAGAAGGTTACCTGGGACGATTTTGAAGCTCTGCGCGACAATATGAAGTTGCCACTGCGCGTAGGCGTGGAGCTACACATCGATGGGAAAGTGCGCGCGGGCTCGCACGCTCTCAATGACACGAACATCCGCGGCGTCACCGCCAATATGGTGGATATCGACATCGTTACACCCCGGGACGGACGCTACATCTCCGAGGGCGACGACCAGAGCCGCGCCCAGGTCACCATGATCGGCAACGACCTGGCCACCCAGCTCTTTCCGGGAGTCGACCCTGTCGGCCATGAACTGTTGATTGAGGGTCGGCCCTTCCTGATCGTCGGTATTGCGAAAACCATTGGCACGGCCCTCGGACAATCGCAGGATAACTTTGCGTATATACCGATCCAGACGTATTTCAAGATGTATGGGACCAACGACACTATCTGGCTCAACATCCAGGCGCGTGGAGCGGAGTGGATGGAACAGACACAGGACGAAGCGCGGGCCATGATGCGCGCGCGGCGCCATCTGCCTCCCAACGAAAAGGATAACTTTGGAATTTTCGACCAGGCGACGCTGATGGAACTGTGGAAAAAATTGACGGGTGTAATCGCTACGGCCATGGTCGGCGTCGTCTCTGTCTTCCTGGTGATCGGCGGCGTTGTTATCATGAACGTGATGCTCGCCACCGTCACGGAGCGGACGCGCGAGATCGGTATCCGTAAGGCCCTGGGCGCCCGCCACAACGACATTCTCCTGCAGTTCCTGGTCGAAGCGGCGGTCATGGCCGCAGTGGGCGGCGCCATCGGGGTCGGCGTCGCCTACGGAATAGCGGGCCTCACAACCGCAACGACGTCCGTACCTATGAATGTACCCATTGCTGCCGTTTTGCTCGCAGAGCTGATCTCTGCCGCCGTCGGCGTTTTCTTTGGCGTTTATCCGGCGCGGCGGGCGGCAAGCCTGCAGCCCATCGAAGCCTTGCGCCAGGAATTGTGAAGGCCATGGAAATCACCATGAGCATGAATATCGGCGAGAACGCTCGGATGGCGCTCAGTACTCTTCGTGAGAACAAGATGCGCTCCTTTCTCACGGTCCTCGGCGTGGTCATCGGTATCACCGCTCTTCTTTCCGTAGTCTCGATCCTCGTGGGCGTCTACGGTGACGTCAACGCCTATTTGTCCGACTACGGATCTGAAACCCTCTTTATCTTCCGCTTCGATCCCGGCATCCACACCGGCAGGCTGACTCCCGATGAACGCGCGCGCAAGCCGCTCACCTTGGAAGACGCCGAAGCCATCGCTCAATTCTGCCCTGCGGTTCGCGCGGTCACGGCCAGCGTCTATCCCCGTTGGGAAGATGAAGGTCCCGCTCGCGGGCCGGTGACCGCGCGCTATCGCGGCAAGGAAGTGTCGGGGATCGATTACAACGGGACGCTCCCTTCTAACGAAGAGGTTTTCAATTCCAGGCCGAGGACCGGGCGGTTCTTCAGCGACGCGGAAAACATGCATCGCGCCGACGTTGCCGTCATTGGTCCCGATATCGCCAAGACACTTTACCCGGATATGGACCCACTCGGGAAACCCATCCAAATCGATGGCGTCTCTTACGAAGTCATCGGCGTTCTTGAGCCACGCAAGGGCCAGCTCGTCAAGGATCAATCTGCGGACAAAGCGGTGATGGTCCCTTATCGCACTTACCACAAACACGTTCCTCAGGACGACGAAAATATGATCGGCGCCGTCGCCTACCCGGGCCATATGTCGGAAGCCGAGGATCAAATCCGCGGCGTGTTGCGCCGCCGCAGAAACGTGCCTTACAGTAAACCTGATAATTTTGGAATTTCCAGCGCGCAACAGATCGCCGATCAGTTTCGTCAGATTACCGCGTCCGTGGCGCTTCTGATTTCCGTCATCAGTTCCATCGGACTTCTTGTCGGCGGCGTCGGCGTCATGAACATCATGCTCATGTCCGTCACGCAGCGCACCCGCGAGATTGGCGTGCGCAAAGCTATTGGTGCGCGCCGCCGCGACGTCATCTGGCAGTTTCTGACGGAAGCGATTGTGCTCACCGGCGCGGGGGGCGTCATCGGCGTGTTGCTCGGCGGCGGCATCAGCCTGCTGATCAACCTGGCCGTACCCAGTCTGCCGTCATCGATTCCGCTCTGGGCTGTGCTGCTCGCGGTAGGCGTTTCCATGAGCGTAGGCCTCTTCTTCGGCATGTATCCTGCCATCAAAGCTGCCCGCCTCGATCCCGTCGAGGCCCTCCGCTACGAATAAATCATGCCGCCTTCGGCGTCACAAGCGAATCATGAAAATAGCCGCAACATTCTCATTGAAAGTAAAGGCGTTACGGCTATTTTCTGAGGAATGGCTTCTTCGCCGTTCCAGGTCGTAAGAAAGCGTGGATGACGCCGTAGCAGGCTCCGGAAAAACTGGAGCCTGCTACGGCAAACGGCTACTCGGCGTGCCCAGCATTAGAACTCGAAGCGAAGCGAGAGCTGTAAGTTGCGTTCGCCGCCACCAACGCCGGCCCCCTTGGTGGTCACTTTCCCGAAGGTTGAGCTGGTTGGGTTGAAGTTCACGCCGCCGCCGCTGCCGCCGCCCCAATTCGGGTGGTTGATGAAGTTGAACGCCTCAGCTCGGAACTGCAAGCGGAACCTCTCGTTAATGGGAATAGCCTTGAACAGCCCGAGGTTCCAGTTCTGGTATCCAGGCTGGTAGATAAGGTCGCGAACGCGCTGAGTGTTGAAAGTTCCAGCAGCCGGTTTGGCAAAAACTGAGGTGTCGAACCACTGGCCAGTGGTGCCGAAGGTCCCAATGATTTTGGGAGTGCCGTTGACGACGTAAAGCTGGCCGTTGATGCCGCACCCAAAGTTCGAGTCTAGGCCCACGCCCGCGTAGTCTTTAGCTTCGGCAACGCTGCAAGGCAAGCCGGTCTGGAACTGCGTAACGCCGCTAATCTGCCACCCTCCTAAAAGCTTGCCAGTCAACTTCGAGTGGTCCTTGAAGACCGGCAGGTCGTAGAGATAATTAAACACAAAGATGTGCCGAGCATCGAACTCTGACGGTCCCCACAACGAGCTCACATCATAAGTATTGGGCACGACGTCGCGCTGGTTGGAGCCGTTGTCCATGGTCTTGGACAACGTGTAGGAGGCGCCGAACTGTAGCCCCCCCGAGTAGCGGCGATTCCACGAGATCTGCAGTGAATTGTAGATGGAGTTGGCCACATTATCCGTTTGTCGAATAGAGCCGAAGCCCTTGTAGGGCCGGAGCGCGCTAATATTGACGCCAGGATTCGCTGCCACAACTGCCGTGGTCGGCTGGTTGATGTCGGCCTCTCGCTGCAGATGCAAGCCGCGACGCGCCACGTATCCCACACTCACGAGCGACTTCCAGAACATCTCGCGCTCGTAAGTGACATTCCAAGCCCAAGATTCAGGGGGCTTAAACGCTCGGCTTTGCGTTGTGACCACCCGCGGAATGTTGGCTGCGCCGCCAGCTCCGGGGTTGTCTGCCAAGCCGTTGGAAACACTGGCGTTTGGCTGGAACGGCGGATTCCCGCCGAGGAAGATCGAGTCGCTCACACCCAAACGGGTCGTGTAACGCCCCGCGCCGACGCGAAACACGGTCTTCTTGTTCCATTGGTAGGCGATGCCGAGACGTGGCTGGATTTCGCCCCACTGAATGTCCGAGTAATGGTCGGAGACACCCCGGAACAGGCGACTGAAATCGAACTGAGCTGGGTCGGCCTCGGGGACACGACCTTGGGCCGAAGAGGGGAACCCACTGCCGGGGATGACCATGCCGTTATAAGTATCCGCTCCGGTTCCCACAACAAGCCCAGTCTTTGGATCGATGGTGCCTTGGATAAGACCGGTGGTCGGGCTGATGGTAACCGCCTTGGCTGGATCGTAAAACCGCGGGTCAAAGACGATCATGTTGCCCCACAAGGCGTGGTAGGGAACTATCACGGAGTAACGGACGCCGAAGGTGATAGTCAGATTCTGCCTAGTCTTCCAGGAGTCCTGCGCGAACCCCTCCCACATGTTGGCGCGAAAGATGGTGTACGCGCGGTGGCCGATTTCAGAATAGGTGTCAAACAGTCCCAGAGCGGCGTTGGCGACTGCCACGCCCGTCCCGCCGGCACGGCCATCGGTGAACAGGAATTGGCCATTCTGGTTGTTCGTGCAAGTCGGGCAAGCTGACACATTGATCTCGTCATTGTCGTTTTCGCCAGAACGCTCCCAAAGACCACCGAATTTCAGCGTGTGATTTTGTTTAATCCAGGTAAAGCTGTCGGATATGTCATAGATAGGGCCCGCGGAGTGCGACGGATACGGCCCGCCGCTCAGACCCGAGAAGTTCGACAAATTCACGCTTGGGATGCGGTTCGGGATCAGTTTCCCTTGCGGGAATATGTATGGATAATTGAGGCCGCATGGCACTGTCGATTGTGCGCACGCGTTGGTCCGATCAAAGAAGTTCGCCGTGTCCACAGGTATCAGCACGACGTCCTCACTGGCGGTGACCAGAACCTCATTCACCATTCTGGGATTCAGGGTCCACGTATAGTTGAGGGAGCCGGTCTTATTGGGGCGATGGAAAAACTTCGGCGTGCGGTCGGTATTGCCGTCGAGTGGTTGGTACTCCAAATATGCGTAATTCATCGCCCGAAACTTGAGGCGCTGCTTCTCCGTAAGGTTTACATCCACGCCCACGGTATCCTTGCGTTGGTCAATAGTGTGAAGCTTCGCGGCAAACCAGTTGCCATTGCCGCCGATGAAGGTAGTGAGGTCGGGGATCGGCCACGCATTCAGAATACCGATGCCATTGGGGCTAAGCTGGTTTGACGGAATGATATTGCCGGGGAAGCATCCGCTCTGGTCGGCCACCGTGCACGCATTCGCCGACTGCGGGTCCTTTATGAGCACCGGGATCTTGGTGCCGGAAGCATCCTTACGAGTGACGAAAGCGTTGTTCGGGTTAAGTAGTTCGCTGAAATCCCCTTGCCGCATTTTGAGCGTCGGAACCGTTAGCAGACCAGCCGATCCAACCGTTGAGCCTGATTCCAAAAAGTGATACTTGACCCATTCTTCTCCCCAATAGAAGAAGACTTTGCTTTTATTCGTGTTGAACTTCTCGGGGATGAAGAACGGGCCGCCGATGTTGTACCCAAACTGGTTGTAGTGAAGGGGCGCGGCGAAGTGGGTAGCGGGGTTAGAGTTCCGCGACCAAGTGTTGGCATTGAAAGCGTTATTCTTAAGGTATTCATAGGCGGCACCGTGGAAGGTCTGCGTGCCGGTCTTGGTAATGATGCGAATTTGCGCGCCGGATGTGCGGCCGTACTCTGCGGGGTAATTCGAACCCAATATCTGGACCTCTTGCGTGGAGTCCACATCTGCTGCGCCGAGGCTGGTGCCGTTGGAGCGCGTGCGGGTAGCCGGAGCACCGTCGTAGGTGATCAGATTCTCTGGGTTCCGCGAGCCGTTAAAATTCGCTGGACCCTGGCTGAAAGCGAAGGTAAGGTTCGCCAGCGTTCCGGAGCGAGCACCAGGCACCAGCGCGGCAAGGCCAATCGGGTTTCTCCCGTTCAGCTCGAGCGAGTCAATCTGCTCACGGGTGATCAGCTTTTGCACCGCTGCTGATTCCGTCTGAAGCTGGACCGCCGATGCCGAAACCTCAACTGTTTGATTGGCGGAACCCACCGTCAGCGTCACGTCAATGACCAGATCCGCGCTCGGATCGAGCTTGTTGTCTCTGGTCTCGAATCTTTGGAAACCGGCGGCCTCGGCGATCATGGTGTAAAAGCCGGGCGGGACGTTCGTAATGACGTAATAGCCAGATTCGTTCGTTGTGGTCTGGCGTTCGACGCCGCTCTTGTTTTGCACGTTGACCTTGGCGTTCGCAATCGTTGCGCCCGACGGGTCCTTGATGAAACCTGAAATCCTACCGAGGTCCGACTGCGCGGACAGCAGTCCCGAACATGTCAGGGTCATGAAAAACAGCAGGGCAACCTTACGGTATGCGTTCTTCATGGTGAACTCCTTGTGTCGAATTAGAACTTGTCCCTTTGCCTTCCGGCCAGTGCCAGCAACTCCTTCAGTGGGAATCTAAGGTCTATCAGGAACCTGGTCGAGGGCATCTCCGCCAAGGGAATCGCAGGTAGCCTATCCCACACCCGCCCGAATGACAACTGCCTGTTTTTTTCTATGCCAGAGCCGCAGCCGCGCGGGACAATTACATCATCCATATGTCGGTGCTATCAGGCGTTGCGTGCATATTTGCGTACGGGAATCGTGTGTCAGTAGCGACGAATGAAGAATAACCTGCTTGCGCGGGAGCGTGCCTCGCTTGCCTCGTGCCCGGGCGGGGGATTTGCGAAGCCGCCGCCCTATGGCGAAACACGAACTTAGTACAAGAGAAATCAGCTGATCAGCCCGGAGTTTACGCTGTCCGGCGGTGTACGTGAAAGCAAGCTTTCTGCTAGATTAGTGGAGTTGTTTCCATCGCTGGGAGAGGTGGCCGAGCGGTTTAAGGCGCACGCTTGGAAAGCGTGTGTAGGTTAACCCCTACCGTGGGTTCGAATCCCACCCTCTCCGCCATACCTATTCTTCCCTGCATATTACTGCATTCTTGACTCCTTGCTACCTCCGTGCTACCGTTTTTCATCATTTATTTGGGATGGTGTCCAGCATGGCCAGCGTCTACGCAAGGTTCAAAGGCCCCCAGGGATGGGAGTATCAAAGGGTTGGAAAAGGCCGCCCGCCGAAGGGCGCGAAGTTCCATATTCGCTTCACAGACGCACAACAAGGCAAGCGGTGCTGGAGTCAACCCTTCGATACTCCGCAGCAAGCCCAGGAAAACGCTGATGGCGTGGCCCTGGCTACCCAAGCCGCTGCCCAAGGACTCACCGTCGCTGAATACCAGGACCAGACGAACGCAGGCCGCACACCGATCAAAGTCGCGGTAGAAAGATTCCTCAAGCTCCACCGCAATGATCGGCCAAAGACGGTTAAGCAATACAATCTCGCGCTAACGCACCTACTTGCCAATCTTCCGCGTGGCGTGCGGTTCATCAAGGACCTGGCGACCTCCGATGCGCTCGACACCTACGTGCAAACGCTACAGACCGAAGAGTACGCCGCCAAAACCATCGAGACCCGGATGGGCGTCATCTTCTCGATGCTGAAGGACAACAAGAAGGAAACTGCTGTTGAGTATGCGGCGCAACTCGTCAGCCTGCCGGAACCGTTGCACACGCGGCCCAAAGCCTACGCCGACGACGAGATTCCGAAACTGTTTGGCGTCATGACCGCCGAGGAACGCGTGCGTTACCTATTCTTTTTGCACACCGCCTGCCGCGAACAAGAAGTGCAGTACGCCACGTGGGACGACATTGACTGGAAACATCGCAAATACCATGTGACAGGTGACGGCAAAGAAGATGTCAACTTTGTCCCGAAGCATCACGAGGAACGCTGGATTCCGCTGACCACCGAACTGGTTGAATTGCTCAAGGAGCGGAAAAAGAATCCCCCCCATCGCCGCTGGGTTTTTGTGAATAAGGATGGAGACGCGGAGGGCCACTTCCTCCGCAAGTTCAAGGCCATCGCCAAGCGTGCCGGGCTGAACTGCGGAAACTGCAAAACGACGATCAAGCAGGGGAAATATCATCTGCGGAAGCCCACGGAGGTTACATGTGCCACAAGCCCGGTCTGCGAGAAACACCATCTCCACCGCTTGCGAAAGACCTGTGCGACCCGCTGGCTGCGGAACGGTGTGAACCTGATGGACATCAAGACTTGGCTTGGCCACAAGAGCTTGGAAACCACTGAACTTTATCTGTCCGACACCAAGCACATCGGCTCGGAAATGCAGGCCAACATCGATAAGGCCGGGACTTATTGAG
>Ga0209806_1000611_pt1 | contig 24477 bp, 19 predicted proteins | sample GraSoiAngelo_152_FD_186166 | JGI IMG/M metagenome (GOLD analysis project Ga0209806, IMG submission 186166) | Grasslands soil microbial communities from the Angelo Coastal Reserve, California, USA - 14_1009_12_30cm (SPAdes) (version 2) | ecosystem: Environmental > Terrestrial > Soil > Grasslands ... | reverse complement strand
CGGGGTGGGTGCCAACGCTGACAGGCTCGTTGGGCGAAATGATCGCACGGTCGCTGCCCATTTCCAACCGGAAGTTGCGCCAAGCCAGTGGGTGGTCACCCCGATATCCGAGCGCGCGGGAAGGGTGGCGTTCGATCATCGAGGCGACTGACAGGCGCTAAAGTCGAACGCGCCGGAGCAGCATCGCGTTCACCGCAACAATCACCGTCGACAAGCTCATCAGCAGCGCACCGGCGGCGGGTGAGAGGAGGATCCGCCACGCGTATAACACTCCCGCGGCGATCGGGATGGCCACGGCATTGTATCCGGTGGCCCAGAACAAATTCTGCACCATCTTGCGATACGTCGCCTTCGCCAGCCGCAGCGCCCGCACGACGTCCAGCGGGTCATTTTCGACAAGCACCAGGTCCGCCGACTCGATCGCCACGTTGGTGCCCGCTCCGATCGCGACTCCCAGGTCGGCCGCCAGCAGCGCCGGGGCGTCGTTGATTCCGTCGCCGACGAATGCCACCGGTCCCTCGCGTCGTAGTTCACGCACGATCCGGGACTTGTCCTGTGGCAGCACCCGTGCATGGTAGCGCTCAATTCCGAGCTCCTGCGCCACCGTCTTCGCCACCGCCTCGGCATCGCCGGTGACCATCACAACCTGTACGCCCATCTCCTTCAGCCTGCGGACCGCCTCGCGCGCACTCTCGCGCACCCGGTCGGCCAAAGCAAGGATGGCAAGGACACGAGACTCGTCCATCAACGCGATGACGCTCTCCCCCCGCGCGGCGGCCTCGTCGAGTCCTTTCTTCGCCGCCTCGCCTACACCGAGTCCCATCTCCCCGGCCCACTCGGGACGACCGGCCCGGTATAGGGCGCCGTCCAGCCGCCCCTCCACTCCTTTGCCGGCGACGGCGCGGAAGTCTGCGACCGCAGCGGTTCGGACCCCGCGGCGTTCTCCTTCTTCAACGACCGCCCGCGCCAGCGGATGCTCAGAAGACGCTTCCAGTCCGACCGCAAGGCGCAACGCTTCCTGCTCACCCGGCCCATCGGCGTAGACGCCGCGCACGACGAAGCGCCCTTCTGTGAGGGTTCCAGTCTTGTCGAAAGCCACGATCCGGAGATCTCGAGCGCGCTCGAACGCCTCACGGTTGCGGACCAGGATGCCGTGGCTGGCGGACAGCGATGTGGCATTCACGATGACGAGGGGGACCGCCAGCCCCAGCGCGTGCGGGCAGGCGATCACCAGAACCGTGACGGCGCGCTCGACGACGAATGCGATCTCGCGCCCCGCCGCAGCCCAACTCGCCGCCGTGGCGGCCCCGGATCCAATTGCTATCAACGTCAGCCAGTATGCGGCACGGTCCGCCAGCGCCTGAAAGCGGCTGCGCGACGCCTGGGCCTCATGCACGAGCCGCATCATCTGGCTCAGGGTGGTCCGCTCGCCGGTGCGGGTGACCTGGATCCGCAGCGCGCCCTCGCCGTTAACCGATCCCGCTACGATCTCATCGCCCCTCTCCTTCGCGACCGGGCGCGACTCGCCGGTCAAGAACGCCTCATTCACACTCGATGTGCCATCCCCGACCACGCCGTCCACCGGCACCTGTTCCCCAGGCCTCACCAGGACCACGTCGCCCTCGCCCAACTCAGAAACAGGCATGTCCTCAGTGCCGCGGTCGGTGACCCGATGCGCAATAGGTGGTACCAATGACGCCAGGTGTTCCAATGCGCGGCTCGCGCTCTGGATGGAGAGCATCTCCATCCAGTGGCCGAGTAGCATCACGTCCACGAGCGTCGCCAGCTCCCAGTAGAACGGCATCCCCTGCAGGCCGAGGCTCACGGAGAGGCTGTAGGCAAACGCGACAGAAATGGCCAGCGCGACGAGCGTCATCATCCCCGGCAGTCGCGCCGCCAGCTCCCGCCGCGCACCCTCGACGAAGGGCCAACCCCCGTAGAAGAAGATGACAACAGCCAGGACGGGAGTGATCCACTCCGATCCCGCGAACTGCACCGCACGATACCCCAACCACTGCTGGAACAGTTGCGCGCCGTAGAGGATAGGCAGCGTCAGCAGCAGGCTCACGAAAAACCGGTCGCGGAACATCTGTGGGCTGTGACCGGCATGCTTGTCGTGCCCGCCGTCCATGCTCTCGTGCCGGTGGACGTGACCTTCTGTGTGACTGCTCTTCTCGTGATGATGTGCCATGGCTACCACACTCAGGGCCGCTTCATCATTTCTAACATCCGTTGCATCATCTGGCGCATCTCGGGGTTATCCATGGCTTCCTGCATGCTGCGCAGGACCGCCGGGTCTTTCATCGCCTGCGCGCACGCCGACGCCATGGACTGCATGAACTTGGGATCGTGCATCATCTGCGCCATCATGTCCGCCATACCCTGGGGCCCCATCATCTGCGCCATCATCGGACTCATCGGCCCGGTCATGCCCCCTCCGAAGGCCCGCGCCAGCTGCACCCCTCCGATAATGAGCAAGATTCCCAGCACGACGCCTGCGGCAAACACCCATGCGGATCGCATCCCTCAACACCTCCGGTCGTTAGAGTGGCGCGGCCTTGGAAATCTATTCCAGCGTGAGAATTGGCCGATAGCCTAACAGCGAAGATGAACTGGTGCTGAGGCAGCTGACGGGAAGGCGGGTGACAAAATCAATCTGCGATGGATCGCGTCCAATCCAAGCTGCAGAGTGGCAAGCGAGAGCACGACGGTGCCGATGGCAGGAGGCCAAAGCTGGACTGGCGCAACAGACAGTCCCGACACGACACAGCACTCGATTTGAACTGTGGAGTGCGCAGGCATGGCACTACCGCCAGCAACTGCGCATAGGCCCATCACGAAAAGCACGAGTGGTACGATGACCCGCATCATACTTCTCTTTCACCGTAACCGCTTCAGATTTGCGTGTCAACGTTCTCATAAGGTTCGGTTTCATCCCATTTCAGCTACACGCCCGGTGAGGTCGATGCGCCGCCAGGCCCCGCCCCGAAATCGCCACGCCAGCGCCGCGGCCAGCAGGCCGATGTAGACAATCAGCCACAGCGTCGCCACAACATAGCCGCCTCCCAGCAGCTTCACGGAGATCGTCACACCCGGGACGAATACCGCCCACGCGATGACAACCCGCGCCCACATGGAGAACGCCGTGTCGCCCGCCGCGCGGAGGGCTTCGGTCAGCGTCATGGCCACGGCATCGAACAGCTGCCAGCTGGCCGACATCATCAGCATCGCGGCGCCGATCCTGAGCAGATCGGGCGTAGCCGTTCGCTGGTCAATGAAGGGAGCCATGAAGAGCCTCGGCAGCACGAGATACGAGAGGCCGACCGCGCCCTGCCAGACCCCGACCACCTTCGCGGTCAGGCGCACGACGTGCGGGACATCTTGCGGGCGGCCCGCGCCGATCGCCTGGCCGACGAGAATGGCTCCTGCGCTGGCGACCCCAAACGCCGGCATGAACGAGACGGAGTTGATCTGGAGCGCAATCATGAACGCGGCGAGCGTGGTGGTGCCGAGTCCCGCCACCAGGACATTAATGAAAAAGCTGAAGGCCAGGAACTCGAAGAACCAGTTGAGGCCCACGGGGAGACCAAAGCGCAGCAGGCGGATGAACTCCCCCCAGACCAACCGGACCCGCCGGAAGACGCGCGGCGCGCCGACTCCGGTCAGGAAGAACACAAAAAGGAGGGTGAACGCGATGCCTGTGGCGAGGGCGCTCGCCAGCGCCGCCCCTCGCACGCCAAGGGCCGGGGCGCCCAGGTGGCCGTTGATCAGCACCCAGTTGCCGAAGACGTTGAGCCCCATCGCCAGGACGCTCGCCACCGCCGGCAGCCGCGTGTTCCCCAGCCCACCGTAGAAGTTGTTCAGCGCCTCCATCCCCACCGCCGCCCCGCCGGTCAGCAGGCGCAGTTGCAGGTAGCCGCTCATCAGGCGATGGACCTCGCCCTGATACCCGATCATACGCAGGATCCCGGGCACGCTGGGGATTCCCGCGAGACACAGCAGTTGTGTGAGCAGCGCCACACCCAGGCCATACCATCCGTAGCGCCGCGCGGCCGCGGGGTTTCCTTCACCGGTGAACTGTGAGGTGAAGCTGCTGACGATGAAGACGAGTCCCATCGGCAGGATGAGCAGGTTGAAAGTGTTGGTCGCCCCGGTCGTCGTGGCGGCGAGCGCCGCCTCGCCGAGGTGCGCGACCATGATCGCATCCGAGACGCCCACCACCACCTGGCTCGAACGGGAGATGACCACAGGCCAGGCGAGACGGAGGAGCCGGCGCACGGGATTGACCGGTCCCCCACTGGGGACAGGCGCGCGAGTCTCTCTTCCGGTGAGCACAGCGTCCATGGATTTTCCTTCTCCTGGAGATAGACTTGCCGATGGTACCGTGGGGACACCCGCCTCGTCAACGGTCTAAAGACCGGAGGACCCTCTGACTGGAACCCGAAGTGCGGCTAAGGAGCGGGAGGGAGGCTAGTTGCATGCGCCTGAAGGATAAGGTCGCGTTGATCACGGGAGCCGCCAGCGGAATGGGCCGCACCGCGGCGAACCTGTTCGCCGCCGAGGGGGCCAAAGTGGTGATTGCCGACGTGACCGCGCGCACCGGCGAGGAAGCCGCGCAGGAAATCAAGTCTACCGGAGGCCAGGCGGCATTCGTCCGGGCTGATGTCTCCAAACCGGCTGATGTCGAGGCGATGGTGCGGTTTGCCCTCGAGACGTTCGGGGGCCTGCACGTCCTCTACAACAACGCCGGCATCTTCCACGCAGAAGACGAGGGCACGGTCGAGACGGCGGAGGCGATCTGGGATCGCGTGATCGACATTAACTTGAAGGGTGTCTGGCTGGGGTGCAAGTACGGCATTCCTGCCCTCTTGCGCTCGGGAGGTGGCTCGATCATCAACGTCGCATCATTCGTGGCGCTGGTCGGAGCAGCCACTCCGCAGATCGCGTACACTGCCAGCAAGGGCGGCGTGCTGGCCGTGACCAGAGAAATCGCGGTCGAGTATGCGCGCCGGGGCATCAGGGCCAACGCCCTGTGTCCCGGCCCCATCGAGACGCCGATGCTGGCCGAGCTCCTTAGGGACCCGCAGCGGCGGGCCCGGCGGCTCGTGCACATCCCGATCGGGCGCTTCGGCCGGGCGGAGGAGGTCGCGCAGGCGGCGCTGTGGCTGGCTTCCGAGGACTCCTCGCTGATGACCGGCGCGGCGCTGGTCGTGGACGGCGGCATCACCGCCGCCTATGTGACCCCAGAGTAGCGGAAGGAGCTCAGGCCATGGCTGTCACAGCGCAGGCCTACCAACTGGTTATTGATGGGCATGAGGTCGCCGCCGCCGCGGGGCGAGTCGCGGTCGTGACCAGCCCGGCCACGGGGGAACCGGTGGCCTCCGTCCCTGTCGCGGACGAGCAGGATGTTGACCGGGCCGTGAGATCGGCTCGCCGCGCTTTCGAGGAGGGACCCTGGCCGAAGATGGCGGCCAGCGAGCGCGGACGCGTGCTGCTGCGGATCGGCGCCCTGCTGCGGGAGCGGGTGGACTCCCTGGCGCTGCTGGAAGTCCAGAGCGGGGGGAAACCTATCCGAGACGCCCGTGCGGAAGTACTCGCCGCCGCAGAGTGCTTCGAGTATTATGCGGGGGCCGCTACCAAGTGGTTCGGTGAGACCATCCCGGTCACCGACCGGGGCCTGGACTTCACGCTGCGGGAACCCATCGGCGTGGTGGGCTTGATTGTCCCCTGGAACTTCCCGCTGATGATCGCCTCCTGGAAGGTCGCCCCGGCATTGGCCGTGGGCAACACGGCGGTGCTCAAACCTGCGAGCGCCACGCCGCTCACCGCGCTCGCGCTCGGCATGATCGCGTTGGAGGCGGGGGTGCCTGCGGGCGCCCTGAACGTGGTCACGGGGCCGGGCGCCACTGCCGGCATGGCCCTGGTGCGCCATCCCGGCGTCGGGAAGATCGCGTTTACCGGTGAGACCAGGACCGGCATTGAAATCATGAAAGCCGCGGCCGACACGATGACGCGCATCTCCCTCGAACTGGGCGGAAAGTCGCCGAATGTCATCTTCGCCGACGCGGACCTGGCGCGGGCCATCCCCAGCGCCGTCAGCGCGGTCTTCTCCAATGCGGGTCAGGACTGCTGTGCGCGGAGCCGGGTGTTCATCGAACGGTCGATCTACGATCGTGCGGTGGCGGGCCTGGTCGAGGAGGCCAGGAAGTTGCGCACCGGCGATCCGCTGCGGGAAGAGACGCAGATTGGATCGTTAATCTCCCACAGCCACCGCGACCGGGTGCGCGGATATCTCGATGTCGGCGTGAAGGAAGGCGCTGAGGTGCTGTGCGGTGGGCGCGCTCCTGACGATCCAGCGCTGGCACGCGGGGCCTACCTGCTGCCGGCCGTGCTCGGGGGCGTGCGCAACGAGATGCGTGTGGCGCAGGAAGAGATTTTCGGCCCTGTGGCCTGCGCCATTCCCTTTACCGACGAAGCGGACGCGGTGCGGATGGCGAACGACTCGCCCTACGGCCTGTCCGGGTCCATCTGGACGCGTGACATCGCCCGCGCATTGCGCCTCGCGCGAGCGATCAGGTCAGGCGTGCTCAGCATCAACAGCGGGCACAGCGTGCACCAGGAAGCCCCCTTCGGCGGGATGAACATGAGCGGCTTCGGGCGCGAACTGGGCATGCACGCGCTGGAGCTATACACGGAAGTCAAGAACATCTTCATCGGAGAGTAGAGGTCACGTGGCGTGCGCCGCGTCCGCCAGCCAGCGAGAGAGCCGCGGATCCTGCAGCTGTTGCACGTACCGGTCGAAGTGCTTCTGGCCGTACGCCACAAAGTCGTAGTCCAATTCGGAGATCGTCACCTGCACCATCCCCCACATCGCTTCACGCAGGTCTGAGAGCATCTTCATCAGCTTCAACCGGGCCAGATCCGGAGTCCTGGCCTGTCCGAAGTAGGCCTCCAGCATGATCATCTCCTGGTTGTCATCGAGGCCTTGATGCACGGCGAAGTTGCCCAGGTCAAAGTATGGATCGCCCATGGCCGCGTACTCCCAGTCGATGATGCGGATCAACTCGCCGTCGTCGAGAAAGTTGGCCAGAAGCAGATCGTTGTGGCAGGGGCAGCGTGGGCGCGGGACTGCCTGCATCGCCTGGTGAATGGCCGCGGCCTGGTCAGCCATCCAGTCGATCCGTGCGGGGAGCGGAGCCGCTGCACGGCAGATCTGCAGGTACTCCAGCACCGTCTCGAACGCGGAGAAGATTCCAGGGAAGGGCGCGCCGCTGTGGAAACGCCGCAGCGATGCGGCCACCCGCCGCAGCACTGGTGCCTGTCTGATCTCGTCAGGAGACATCCCCCGTCCCGCAATGAACCGGGTGACCAGCACGCCTTCCGCCTCCAAGAATTGCACGACCTCCGGCGCCACGCCGCTCCGGCTGGCCGCCAGCGTGCACGCGTACTCCCGGTGGCGATCGATCCCGAGGAGCTCGCAGTCCTTCCCCGGGATCCGGATGACGAACGACTCTCCGCCCACGTCCACCCGGTAGTTGAGGTTGGTAATCCCGCCGCCCAGCTCTGAGGTCACGACCCCCGTGCCGGTCCAACCTGGAATCCTGGCGATGACGTCCTGCAGCGTCACGCCCGGTCACCCGGCAGCCGCGTGACCTTCGGGCCCTCTCCGCGAAAATGGGCCACCCAGGAGCAGCTATCCCAGGCGGTCTCAGGGACAGGAGGGATGAGCGTCTCCTCGAGATGGGCCAGCAGGCCGGCCCGTTTCGAGACGCGGTAGATCTGGTTGTGAATGCACTCCCGGTCGCCGAACTCACACACGTTGTCCTTTGTTCCCCCGCAGGGACCGTTGGCCAGCCCCTTGGGGCAGGTCTCCGGGCAGACATAGGCTGTCTCGGGAAGCCGGCAGAAACCGCAGGTCTGACAGCCCACCAGCGGTCCTTTGATCGCCCGTTCCACGCGAAGCAACAGACGTCCCACCCCTGAACGGGCGTCCAACCGCCGCAGTACCGGAGCAAGCACGCGGGCGCCGGCGGCGCCCTCTTTGAACAGGAGATGGTCGATCACGTCCATGATACGGAACCGGGCCCACTCACGGGCCCGCGCGCCGCCGGACCTCTCCCCCATGGCCCCTGGCTTCAGGTACAGGCCGTGGGCGGGAGCCACCTGCACGGCGCGCCCATTCTGAAGTGTCAGAAGTTCGCGCCAGGCCTGCCGGCGTGCTTCAGGCGTCGGACACTCACGAGTCGCGCGCTCGACCTCGTCCAGCAGGCGCACGATGTCCGGATAGGTGTCGAGCCCGCTCACCTGCGCACCGGCGTATCCCAGGTCGCGCACACTGGCGGTCTGCAGTGCCAGGCGGCGGAAGGCGAAGCCCCGCCCGCCGTCGCGTGAGGCGGCCTCTTCTTCCAACCGCTGCGCAAGGTCGCCGGTGATGGTCACCCCAGCGAGGCCGACCCTACGGATGCGCCGGCTGCGGGCGGGCGTGAGGAGCAGGAGCTCGGCCATGAGGGGAGCATGATACCCACGCTCATTGAGGACCCGGCGCGCTTCCTCGTACTTGCGCAGATCCCAGCCGATCTGCGTCATCAGGAAATCGGCCCCGGCCCGGATCTTCTTGCCCGCCTTCAGGTACTGGTTGACGAGTTCTTCTTCTCGATACTTGAACGGTGAGACGGCCGCTGCCAGCAGGAGCTCCTGCGAGCGCTGCCGGGCCGCAGCGAGGGCGTTGACCGAATCGAGGTAGCGTACCGGCCGGCCGCCGGGCGGCTGCCTCACCTTGTCCCCGGTCACCAGGAGAAACGTATCCAGGCCCAGCGCCTCGGCCCGCTGCAGGTCGGCTTCCAGATGGCGCAGGATGCGGTCCTTCCCGGCCCAGTGCACGATGGGCATCTTGCCTGACTCTTCGGCCACCCTGTGGCCGGTCAGAATTGGATCGTGATCCTGGTCGGAGCGGCTGCGGTCGGTGAGGGCGACGGCGTCGATCCGCGGATCGTCGCGGACCTCGCGGGCGAGAATCAGCAACGGGCGGATGGCCTGCTCGAACGGTTCGCGTGTTCTGGGAGTGACGATCTCGACGGTCAGCACGAACCTGCGCGCGGCGAGTCCCTGGCGCACACCGTTCGGACGGCTGGCGCCGCTCATCCCGCTCCCGACCCGGTGTGGCCGCCCGTACGCGCCACGGCGGGGAGATCAGCCCGCCGCGCCCGCAGCGGCCCGAGCGCGATCAGGCCCGCGAGCGGGCCCAGCGCCAGGAGCACAAAGGCCCACCCCCACTGCGCGGTAGGTCCGATCTGGGCCGCCTTTGTCAGATCCAGTACCATCCCCACGGCGGGCGGCGCCAGCGCGGTCGCTCCCCACCCGGTGAGCATCTGCAGGCTGAACGCACCACCCAGCGACTGCGGCGGCACGACCTCCATGAGACTGGCCGAGTAGGAAGGCGAGTCCGCCAGCGAGACAATCCCGTACAGCAGCGCGATGGTGATCAAGAGGATGAGTGGAGCCGAGAACAGCCAGCCGAAGACCGCGGAGCACACCATGCTGGCGCCGAGCATGAGCATCGCCGTCTCTGCGCGTCCGAGCCGGTCCGAGAGCCGCCCGCCGAGCACGGCGCCAATCCCCCCGCCTAGCCCAATCGCCCACGCCGCCAGCAGACCGCCCCGGGCGAGTGCCTCCGTGTTGCCGCCGCCCCGCGCCAGCAGCAGCTGCACCATGAACGGGGTCAACCAACCCCACATCCCAAACAGCTCCCAGTTATGGCCGGTGTAGGCGAGAATCACCCGCCGCGCCGACCGGTTGCCCAAGACGTCACCCACGTAGCGCGAAGGACCGAGCCGCTGGAGGGCAGCCGGCAGCGGGACGCTCGGGACCTTCCAGGCCAACACCAGCGCGCCCAGGAGCTCGACGGCGGCCACGGCGACCATGGTGGGGCGCCAGCCGAACCGCGGGGCCAGCACCCCCATGTAATACAACGGGACGGCATAGGCGACCACGATCGTGCCGACGTAGATGCCGGTCGCGGTCCCCCTGCGGTCGAGGGGAATGGTCTGTGCAATTTGCTTGAGGGCAGGCAGGTACAGGCCGCCGTACACGATGCCGACGATCAGGCGGATTGTCAACCCGGAGGCGAAATTCCGCGCGAAGAGCGCAAACAGCAGATCGCCGGCCGCGACCAGGGCCGCCGACCACACCATGATCGGCTTGCTGCGGATCCGGTCCAGCAGAAATCCGACGCCGACATACGCGCCTAAGGTGCCGAGTTGAAAGGCGCCAAGGATGACGCCGGCCTGGCTGGCGCTGATCCGCCATTCCGAGGTGAGGACCGGGATGAGCACCGAGAAGATGAGGCTGGTCTGGTGCGCCAGGAACTGGCCCAGGCAGAGCGCGACGAACCCGGCCGTCCAGCCGGCCTTACGCACCGGCGGCGGCCTGGACCATCCAGCGTGAGACGCGTGCATCGTCAACGGCCTGATGGTAACGGTCGAAGTGTGTTGCCGCGTAGCCCAGGAAGTCGAAGTCGGCGTTGGACACGCCCACCCCAACCATGCACCACATCCCCTCCCGGAGCTCTGCGATGATCTTCAGCAGTTTCAACTGCGCGAGGCTGAGATCGGTCACCGCGCCGAAGTAGGCCCGCAGCAGCGCCTCGTCCTGGGCGTCGGAGAAGGTATGGTGTATCGCGAAGTTGGCGAGATCGAAATAGACGTTGCCCATCGCCGCGTACTCCCAATCGACGATCCGCACCAGGGTACCGTCGTCAATCAAGTTCGGCCCCCAGAGGTCATTGTGACACGGCAGCGCCGCCGGCCACGCCGGCCGGAGGACTGCTTCAATCTCCGCGGCTCGATCGAACATCCAGCCGGTGTCACCGGGCAGGGGCGCCCTGTGTGCGCGCGCCACCCGGAGGTAATCCTCCAGCGTGCGGAACGGCGAGAAGAGGCCGTCGAAGGGAGGTCCCGTGTGATACAGGTGGAGCGACCGCACAACGCGTGCGATCATCTCCGGCCGCCCCATCTCCTCGGCGGAGAGATTTCGGCCGTCGATGAACCGCGTGACCAGGATGCCCCCGGCCGGCAGGCAATACACCACCTCTGGACCGACGCCGGTCCGGCTCGCGGCGACGAGGCACTGATACTCGCGCTGGCGATCAATGCCCAGGCGTTCGGTGCCCTGCCCTTCGATCCGGACCACGAACGCCTCTCCGTCCACTTCCACTCGATAGTTCACGTTGGTAACGCCCCCGCTAATCGGCGAGGCTGTCAGGGACGACGCCTTTCGCCATATGGGGACGCGGGCCACAGCTTGCTCGATCGTGATGGTCAAGGAATCCGGTATGGCCCTATGACCGGGTGGAGGCGTCCAGCCGTCGCTTGGGGATCTCCTTCTTGGGGTCGATGAACGGCAACGTGACCACCGTTGCCTTGTGCCGGGGCTCGCCAGGCAGGCGCTGCACTTCGATGCGCTGCCCTGGAGTCGTGTACTCGATCTTGATCATGGCCAGCCCGATATTCTTCTTCAGCGTGGGGGAGTAGACAAACGCCGACGCGCGGCCGACGAGCGTGCCATCCTTATAGACGACCCAGGGGCCTTCGAATTCGTGCTGGGCCGGCTCGCCGTCCACCTCGAAACCCACCAGCCTGCGCTTGATCCCGTCCCGCCGGATTCGCTCCAGGGCTTCCTTGCCGATGAACCGCTGCTTGGGCTCGATTTGCCACTCCAGCCCCAGTTCGTACAAGTTGGTCGTCAGATCCATGTCAGATTGATTATTGAGAATGCCGGCCTCGATGCGGCGGGCGTGGTTCGGACCGGCGGGGATGAGGCCGAGGGGCTTCCCGCGCGCCAGGATGAGCGTGACCATCTCCTCCACGCGCGTATTGTCCAGGCAGAACACCTCATACCCCACCTCGCCGGTCCAACCGGTGCGGGTGATGATCACCGGGATGCGGCCCGGGAATTCGGCTTCCATCCACCAGTAGTAGCGCAGCGTCTTGATACGGTCGCCGACGAGGGCCAGCAGGATGTCAGGAGATTTTGGACCCTGGACCTGCACAGGGTAGACATCGGCGAGCTTCACCGTGGCCCGTAACCCCGCGCCGACGGCCACACCCTTCGCCCACAGGTGCACGTCACTGTCGGATGGACAGAGCCAGAACCGGTTCTCCCCCAGGCGCAGCACCACCGGATCGTTGACGACACAGCCATTCTCGTCGCAGATCAGCGTGTACTTGCATTGGCCGATCGCACACTTGCGCATGTCGCGCGGCGTGAGCAGGTCCATGAGGGCAAATCCCCCCGGCCCGTCGATTTCCACGGGCCGCTCCACCCCAACGTCCCACAGCGTCGCGCCGTTGCGAATCGCCCAGTATTCCTGGTCTTTGGTCTGGCCCTCGAAATCAACCGCATGGAGGATGTGGTTGTACCAGAGGAACGAGGTGGCCCCCAGCCGCCGGAAGACCGGGAACAACGGAGACTTCAGATAACGCATGGAATGAACAAGGCGATAGTCATAGAGGTCGCCTGTGGGCATCTACGTCTCTCCCCTCATAAAATGTCTGGCCCAGCCTTCGACTCCTCAGTGTCGTCTCCTTCTGATGCGGATCCGGCGCGGCATGCAGAGGAATCGTCTCTTTTCCGCGAACTGTTCGCCTGATGACCAGGATCTTCTTCGCCACCGATCTCCACGGCTCCGAAGTGTGCTGGAAAAAGTTCCTGAATGCACCGGAGTTTTACGACGTCAGTGTGCTGATCTTGGGCGGGGACATGACCGGCAAGGCGCTCATCCCGCTGGTGGGCGCAAAGAGCCGCTACGAGGTGGTGCTGCAAGAGCACCGCTACGTGCTGGCGTCGGCAGACGAGGTGCAACAGATGGAGCGCCGCATCGCCGGGCACGGATACTACGCCGTGCGGGTGGACCCGGACCAGATGGCGGAGCTTCAAGCCAATCCGCAGGCGGTGGACCGGCTCTTCCAGGAACAGATGCGCTCCACGCTGGAACGCTGGATGACCCTGGCCAGGGAGAAGCTGAGCGGGAAACCCATCCGGTGTTTCGTGTGCCCGGGGAACGACGACCGGCCGGAGACCGATGAGGTCATCACCGACTCGAGGGTCGTGGAGCTGGCCGAGGGGCGCGTCGTCGACGTGGACGGCATCGAGATGATCTCCACCGGATGGTCCAATCCCACCCCGTGGGAGACCTACCGCGAATGTTCTGAAGCGCAACTTGCCTCTCGCATTGCCCACATGGCGGACGGCGTGCGCGATCCCGGACAGACCATTTTCAATCTGCACTGTCCTCCGTACGGATCGAAGCTGGATGAAGCCCCCGCGCTCGACAGCGAGCTGCGCCCCCGCCACGCCGGCCAGCTGCTGCAGCCGGTGGGGTCGACGGCCGTGCGCGATGCGATTATGCGGTATCAACCAATCCTCTCCCTGCACGGCCACATCCACGAAGCCAAGGGCGTCGCCCGGCTCGGCAGGACGCTGGCTATCAACCCTGGTAGCTCTTATGAGTCTGGGACTCTGCAGGGCAGCGTGATCGAGATCGATGCCCGGCGGGGTGTACGCACGTACACCCTCGTGTCGGGCTGAGAGGAGACGCAGATGGGCGACGCCGCGGGGTATTTTGTCCGCAAAGCAACAGGCTTGGTCCGGGCCTGGTCGGCCTTCGACGCATTCGTCTACGCATTTTTCTCCGTGAACTTCGTCACCCTGGGGATGTACATCATGTCCTTCGCGCCCTTCGTCCCCCAGGGACACCTGCTGCCGGCCGCGATCATCACCGGGATCTTTGTCACGTTCCTGGTACTCGTCTACGGCGGCCTGATCGCCACGATGCCTCGGGCCGGAGGTGACTACGTCTGGCAGAGCCGCATCCTGGGCGGCGGCATCGCGTTCGTCCTGGCGGTGACGGGGTGGTGGTTCATCCTCTGGCACTGGGTGCCGATCTACGGGAACATCCTCTCCGTGCAGTTCTTCGCTCCGCTGCTGGCTACAGTGGGGCGGGGCGATCTGGCCCAGTGGTTCAGCACGCCCAGCGGGATTTTCGTCAGCTCCTTGATCCTGGTGGCCTTTGTCAGCTACTACATCGCCATCGGCATGGAGGGGTATGCCAGGATTCAGAAGTTCTGCTTCTGGGGCGGCATCGTCGCCCTGGGGGTGGTCCTCCTCCTGCTGCTGATCGGCACCCAGGGGCAGTTCCAGCAGGCGTTCAATCGCGAAGCGGCGCGTCTCTTTGGGGCGTCGGGGGACGCCTACGCGCAAACGATCGAGGCATCGCGCAAGTACGGGTTCACGCCGCCTCCCTTCGGCGCCATGCCGTTGGGTCCCAGCATCCTGCTCATTCCCATGGTCGTTTTTTACCTGCTGTGGCCCAACTGGGGAGCCACCCTCTATGGGGAAGTGCGCGGCGCCAGTGACTACCGGCGGGTCGTCGGCGGCATGTTCTGGGGACTGTGGATCACGGTCGCGCTGTCCGTGGTCTTTTTCCTCCTGGTCGCGAAGACAATGGGGTGGGAGTTCTACCTGGCGGCGAACTCCAACTACTGGGCCACGATTTACACGCCGGATACAGCTCCCAAACTGGCCGTCCCCCTGTGGCCCTACCCAGCGTTGCTCGCGGGCTGGTTGGTAGACAGCCGCATCTTCCAGGTCATCGTGCTGGGGTTGATGAGCTTGTGGTTCTGGGGATGGTCGGGGACGGTCTTCCTCTCCTCCACCCGCGTCATCTTCGCGGCGGCGTTTGACCGCGTCCTGCCGGAATGGGCCGCCCAGGTGTCGCCGCGCAGCCACGTGCCAACCGGCGCGCTGCTGCTGATGGTGGCGCCGTCCATCGTGGTAAGCGCGCTCTACTCCTACTACCCGGGATTCGCCACGTACACGCTGGACGCGACACTGGTCATCGCCGTGACGTACCTCGGCAGTGTGGTCGCCGCTACGATCCTGCCGTGGCGCCGCCCCCGTCTGTACGGGGCCTCTCCGGTGGCGCGCTACAAGGTCGCCGGCGTGCCATTGATCACCGTGGCAGGCGTCGTGACCGTCGTGTTTCTCGCGTTCAACCTGTGGAAGTGGGTGACGGATGCGACCTACGGGGTGAACAACCGGCAGTCGGCCATTTACATGCTCGTCTTGTACGCCCTGGCCCTGGTCATGTACCTGATCGCGCGGGTGGTGCGCGCCCGCCAGGGGATCGACCTCACCAAGACCCACGCGGAGATTCCCGTGGAATAGGGGGGCGTCCTCATCCCGCCTCCTCGGGTTCGGGAAGCTCATACCACCGCAGGCGGTCGCCGATGCGCGCCCGCAGGCGCCACCGCACGGGCTTCGGGTGCCTTTCGATGACCTGCCACAGCGCAGTCAGACGCGCGCGCACGTCGTGTCTTGGAATCGTGAATTGGTCGAGCGCACCCCGCACCCGGTCCAGGTTCAGCTGCCACGTGCGGTAGAAACCCCAGTCCTGCGCAAGCAGCCCCGCGATGTACGTCGCGTTGATCTCTTCGCCGTCCTCTCCCCCCACCGGGTGGTCGAGGAGCAAGGCCACCACATCGGTGAGATCTTTCAGGTTCAGTTCCACGATCTGCATCTTGGTCAGCAGGAGGTCGGCCGGGGTCAGCACGCCTTCCGGCAGGTGAAAACGGCGGCGCAGGTCGATCGTGTGGCACATCCGGATTTGGTCGAGGAAGATGTCGACCTGACGATGGTGCGCTGGATCCCAGTAGCGCAGGCATCGTAGACCCTGCAGGGTGTTGAACGGGGTATCGGGCTCGTATCCCATCCGTGCGAGAAACGCCTGAACGGCAGCGCGGTGGAGTGAGAGGCTGACGAAGTCCAGATCCTGATACTCCCGTCGTAGAGGCGGCTCGCGGGCGCTGGGAGCGTGAAAATAGATTCCTAGCCCGCCGGTCAGCTTGAGCGCGACCCCCTCCTCGTGCGCGGCCGCGGTGACACGTCGTGCTTCTTCAATGATGTCGGCGCGTGGCGAGGAACGATCCACGTCAGCCACGTTTCGCCTCCCGGATGATGCCCCCCTACTCCCCGCGCGGTTCGGGCCGGACAGGAGTGCTCCCTATGGCGTCGCGAATCCGATGCATCATGCGTGAAGACGCCCAGGCAGTGATCATCGGCGGAGGCGTGGCCGGATGCAGCATCGCCTACCATCTCACCCTCATGGGATGGCGGGACATCGTCGTGGTGGAGCGGGGAGAATTGACCGGGGGGTCCACCCACCGCGCCGCCGGGCTCATCGGCCAGCTGCGCGGCACCCACAATCTGACCCGGATGATCATGTACAGCGTCGAGCTTTATAGTCGCCTGCGGCAGGAAACAGGGCTCGATCCGGACTGGCGGCAGGTGGGAAGCCTCCGCCTGGCCAGCAGTCCCTTGCGCATGGAAGAGATCCGCCGGCTGGTCGCCCAGGCGAAGGCCTTTGGCCTGGAAGTAGAACTCCTCACACCCCGCGAGGCCAAGGCATTGTGTCCCATCATCGTCGACCGCGATCTCGTGGGCGGCGCCTACATCCCCAGCGATGGCCGCATCGACCCCAGCGGGCTCGCATACGCGCTGGCAAACGGCGCGCGCAGCCGCGGATGCGAATTCCAGACGCAGACGGATGTGACCGGCATCGACGTGCGCGACGGCCGGGTGCACGCCGTGGCAACGACGCACGGCACGATTCGCACCCCGGTGGTGGTCAGCGCCGCAGGGGTCTGGTCCTGGCACGTCGGCCGCACGATTGGTGTGGCCATCCCCATTGTGCCCATCGAGCACCAGTACATGATGACGGTGCCGTTCGGCGTGCCGCGCGACCTGCCCACCTTTCGCGATCAGGACCTGCGCATCTATGGCCGCGAAGAAGTCGGCGGCCTGCTGGTGGGCGGGTACGAAGGGAATCCGATCCGCTGCGGTCCGGAGCCTATCCCGGCCGGTTTGACCCCGGCCGCCATGGTGCCGAACTGGGACCACTTCGAGCCGCTGGCGCGCAGCGCGGCCATCCGCATCCCCGCGCTCAACGACGTGGGCATTCGCAAATTGATGATCGGCCCTGAGGTCTTCACCCCCGATGGGGACTTCCTCCTGGGCGAGTCGGCAGAGGTGCGCGGGTTCTACATCGCGGGGGGAACGCCGGGGATCGCCGCCGCCGGCGGCGTGGGCAAGGCGATGGCGGAGTGGATCATCGAAGGACGTCCCAGCCTGGACCTGTGGAGGGCCGATATCCGGCGATTCGGCTCGCAATTCGCCGACCGCGTGTACGCTACCACCAGAGCCGTGGAGGTCTACGCGCGCAACTACACCGTCCACCTGCCCTTGGAGGAGTTCGAATCAGCCCGTCCCCTCCGTACCAGCCCGCCGTACCCGCGCCTGGTGACCCTGGGAGCGGTCTTCGGGGAGAAGGCGGGATGGGAACGGCCCAACTGGTGTAAGGTCAACGAGGTCGCGGATTCCCCCGGTCCAACTCCCACAGGGTGGGTCCGGCACAACTGGTCGCCGGCGATCCCCGCAGAACACGCCGCGACGCGCACCAACGCCGGGATCTTTGATTTCTGCTCGTTCAGCAAGTTCGAGGTGCAGGGACGGGGGGCGCTCGGAGCCCTGCAGTGGCTGACCGACAACGATCTCGACAAGCCGGTGGGCGCGGTGACCTACACCCAGATGCTGAACCCCCGCGGCGGGGTGGAGTGTGACCTCACCATCACCCGGCTGGCGCCTGACCTCTTCTTCATCGTCACAGGCAGCGCGTTTGGCGTGCACGACTTCACCTGGATCCGCCGTCACCTACCCACTGACGGCTCGGTGGCGGCACGCGACGTCACCACCGACCTGGCGTGCATCGGCCTGTGGGGACCGCGGGCGCGGGAGATCCTGGCGGAGGTCAGCGCTGACGACGTCTCCAACGGCGCCTTCCCCTACATGACCTATCGCGAGATCGGGATCGCCGGAATTCGGGTGCGGGCGCTTCGCGTCACCTACGTGGGGGAACTGGGCTGGGAACTCTACATGCCCATCGCGAGTGGGCTGGCCGTGTGGGATGCGCTCTGGGAAGCCGGCACCCCCCGCGGCCTGCGGGCGGTGGGGTACCGGGCCGTCGACTCGCTGCGGCTGGAAAAGGGCTACCGGTACTGGAGCGCTGACGTCACTCCAGACTACACGCCGTACGAAGCCGGGCAGGGCTTCTGCGTCAAGGCGGACCGGAAAGATTTTCAGGGAAAAGAAGCGCTGCTGCAGCAGCGGGAGGCAGGGATCACCCGGAAGCTGTGCTGCCTGGTCCTCAACGATCCCGCGGCATATCCCCTGGGCAACGAACCGGTGCTGGCCGACGGGCGCATCGTCTCGCGTGTGACCAGCGGCGGGATCGGGTACACCGTGCACGAGAGCCTCGCCTACGCGTACCTGCCAAGCGCTCTCACCGCTACCGGCACGGAGATGTTGATCGAGCTGGATGGACAGCGCATTCCCGCCCGCGTCGAGCGCGAACCGCGCTTCGATCCGACGAACAGCCGCATCAAGGCGTAAATGAGTCAGGCCCGATGATCGAAGTCCCGCCCCTGGCCCCAGGAGAGACGCTGCTGTTCACGCTGCGCCACGGGGTGACGGAACTCAACCGGGACAAACGCGTGAGCGGGCAGACGCTGGACGTGCCGCTGTTGCCGGAGGGGATCCGTCAGGCCGAGGAGGCACGCGAGTGCTTTGCGGGGACATCGCTCGATGTCGTCGTCGCGTCGCCGCTGGCGCGGGCGATCCAGACGGCCGAGATCGTGACAGGACTTCCCCGCGAGGCGATCGAGATCGACCCGCTGGCGGCGGAGCGGTCGTTCGGGCGGATGGAGGGACTGACTCGGGCACAGGTCGAATCGCGCTTCCCGGAGGTGCGATACCTGCAGATCGGGACCGTGGGGTACTCGCTGAACCCCCCGGGGGGCGAGCCGTTCCCGGTGCTGCACGATCGGGCGCGCGCTTTCCTACGCCTGTTGCTGGAGCGTCACCGCGCGAGGCGGATTCTCATTTCGTCCCACCAGACGTTTCTCCAGCAGCTCCACGGCGTGCTGCGGGGTCTCGACCCCTTCGAAGCGCTGCAGCATGACATCTTGAACTTGGAGCTGAACCTCTTCCATCTCAACGCGCAGGGACACCTCACGAGCCACCGCCGCGACCTCCTCGTCCCCCAGGCCTCGCAGTATCCCTCCTTCTGATGGGGCGCCGGCAGGACACCGTCGCCGTCCTGGCAGGGCAATACGCCGCCCGCTTCCGAGAGACACTTCGCCCGCTGCGGATGATCGGGCGGGAGGCGGAGTTCCCCCTGGTGTATCCGGACGGGCGGGCCGGAGACGTCTTCCGGCTCTGGGAACCGCTGCTGGCGAAAGGTGGCTTCGAGGCCCGCTACGACGACCCACAGACGCGCACGGTGATCGTCGCACTGACCGGCGCCGGCGGGACGATTGAGGTCGAAGTGGGACGCGCGACCGTGGAGCTGGTCCTGGGACCGTACGAAGATCTCTGGCAACTCGCGGAGGGCACCCACCGTCTGCTCCGGCAGGTGGCAGAGGTCGCGCACGAGGTGGGAATGCGAGTGCTGGGATTCGGGATTCAACCGCGCACCCGGCCCTCTGCGGCGTTGATGACGCCGAAACGGCGCTATCGATATCTGGCGCAGGCCGCCGGCGAGGCCTGGTGGCACTTCACCACGACGGCGTCGGACCAGGTGCATGTCGACATTACACGCGCGGAGATCGCGGACGCCGTCAACACGTTGAACCTGCTGTCCGCGCCGTTGATCGCCTTGACCGCGAACTCGTCCGTGTATGCGGGACGGCCCGGCCATTATCTCTCAGGACGCGAAGGGCTGCTGGGCGCGCTCGGGGCGGACCGCGCGGGCATGACACCCCGGGCATTCGTGTCCGTGGAGGAGTTCGTCGCGTACATCTGCCACTATCCCTGCTACGTTCTCCGGCGCGGCGGTGGCTTCCGCGAGTACAACCGGCCTTTTACAGAATACCTGCGCCGGCACGGTCCCGATATCGACGCCTACCTCTGGCACGAGCACTACACGTGGAACTCGGCCCGGCCGCGGGCTCACACCTCGACAATGGAAATTCGTCCGGCCTGCCAGCAGCCGCACGACGCTTCCCTTGTCGTAGCCGCCCTGGGGTTGGGATGGGTGGAAGCCCTGGGAGAGCTCCGGGGCTTCCTGGCGGATGCCGTGACCGACCCCTGGGCTGCGCTGCGGCAGTATAGACGCGCGGCGATTGTTCAAGGCCTGCGGGCCACTGAGCCCGTGAAGGGCTTCGTGGAGGAGGTCCTGCGCATCGCAGAGCGCGGGCTTCGCCAGCGTGGGCGCAGCGAGGAGAGCTTTCTGGAGCCACTGTGGAGGCGGTTGGACCAGCGCACGACCCCCGGCGACCTGGCGCGGGGCATCATGCGGTCAAAAGGCATGGCCGCATTGATTGACGCCGCGTCCTACCAATTGTAAACCCGACAAGGAATTACTGTCCCCGACACGGTAGTTCTTTGAGCATCCCGGACGGGTAGGAAGGCATTCGAATCAGGGGGGGATCGTATGTGGCAGAAGCACAACTGGCTACGCCTTTTCTCGCTCGCTGCGCTGGTCGTACTGACGTTCGTCTCAGTTGCGGCCGGACAAACAGGGCTGGACCGTCTCGTCGCCGCAGCCAAGCAGGAAGGTCAGCTCACGGTGATCGCGCTGCCGCACGATTGGTGCGGGTACGGCGACGTCATCAACGGCTATAAACAAAAGTATGGGCTGAGGGTGAATGAGCTCAATCCGGACGCCGGCTCGGGTGACGAGGTCGAGGCCATCAAGGCGAACAAGGGCAACATGGGGCCTCAGGCCCCGGACGTGATAGACGTTGGGCTGGGGTTCGGCCCGGCGGCGAAAAAGGACGGGTTGCTCCAGTCTTACAAGGTGTCCACGTGGAACACCATCCCGAACGAAGCAAAAGACGCGGAGGGATACTGGTACGGCGATTATTACGGTGTGCTGTCGTTCGAGATTAACGCCGACATGGTCACCATCTTCCCACGCGACTGGCCGGAGCTGCTCAGGCCGGAGTATAAGAATGCGGTCGCCCTGGCGGGCGATCCGCGCGCGTCGAACCAGGCGATTCAAGGGGTGTTCGCGTCGGGCTTGTCGGCCGCGCGGGGGAACGTCGATGGGGCGGCCGATGCGGGCTTGAAGTACTTCGCCGACCTGAACAAACGCGGCAACTTTGTTCCGGTCATCGGCAAAGTCGCCTCCCTCGCCCAGGGCGCCACGCCGATTATCGTCCGCTGGGACTACCTGGCGCTTGCCGATCGCGACACCTTGAAGGGGAACCCCCGAGTCGAAGTTGTCGTGCCGGAGAGCGGCGTCGTGGCCGGTGTGTACGTCCAGGCCATCAGCGCGTACGCGCCGCATCCCAACGCCGCGAAGTTGTGGATGGAGTACCTGTATTCAGACGAAGGGCAGCTGGGCTGGCTGAAGGGCTACTGCCATCCGATTCGTTTCAATAACCTGGCCAGCAGCCGCAAGGTGCCGGCCGACATGCTGGCCAAGCTCCCGCCCGCGGTGGCCTACTCCAAGGCGCTGTTCCCGTCGCTGGAACAGCAGGACCGGGCCAAGCAAATTATCACGAAGCAGTGGGACAGCGTCGTCGGGGCGAACGTGAAGTGATCTAGTCCGGCATCTTACCCTGTCCCTCCTCCGGTTCAACCGGGGGAGGGACAGGGCGGCACAGCCCTTCATGGCACAGGAGACTAGCCCCGCCATTGCTCCGTTTCCCACTGCCCCGCCGTGGGTCGGCCGGGTGTCATGGGCCTGGTTGGGTGTTGTCCCCTTCTTCGCTTTTGCGCTCATGTTCTTGATCTTGCCGACCGGGCTGCTGGTGGTGGGCGGCTTTCAAGACGCCGGCGGCCACTTCACTCTCCGCAACCTGCTGGATCTGTTCCAACCGACCATCCTGAGCTCCTATTTAATCAGCATCAAGGTCAGCGCGGCGTCGGCGATCGGCGGTGCGCTCGTCGGCTTCGCCCTCGCCTATGCGGCGATCGGGGGCGGCCTGCCGAGTTGGGTGCGGCCGACGCTGATGACCTTCTCAGGAGTGGCCTCGAACTTCGCGGGGGTCCCGCTGGCCTTTGCCTTCCTCGCCACGCTGGGACGGACGGGCCTCGCGACGGCGTTGCTGATCAAGCTCTTCGGCTTCAACATCTACAGCGTGGGGTTCAACCTCTTGAGTTTCGCGGGCTTGACGTTGACATACATGTATTTCCAGATTCCGCTCATGGTGCTGATCATGGCGCCGGCGATCGACGGACTCAGACGGGAATGGCGCGAAGCGTCGGCCAGCCTCGGCGCGAGCACATGGGAGTACTGGCGCTATATCGCGCTGCCGGTCTTGTGGCCGCCGCTGCTGGGAGCGACATTGCTCCTCTTCGCCAACGCCTTTGGCGCCGTGGCCACGGCCTACGCGCTGACCGGGAGCTCGCTGAACATCGTCACGATCGTCCTGTACGCGCAGATTCGCGGAGATGTGCTGCACAATCAGAACCTCGGCTACGCGCTGGCCTTAGGGATGATTCTGATCACCGGCTTGTCAAACGCGGCGTACATCTGGCTGCGCGGGCGCGGCGAGCGATGGCTGCGATGAAACCCCGGCGCCTCGGATCGTGGCTCCTCATTGTGTTCGGGGTGCTGTACTTCTTCGTCCCCCTGCTGGGGACGTTCGAGTTTTCGCTCCGCCTGCTCCGCGGCGTATACAGCGTGGCCGCGTACCGGATCGTCCTCGCGGATCCGCGGTTCGCCGCGACGGTGACCTATTCGACTGTGCTGGCGCTGGCCACCATTGCGGTCGGGGTCCTCCTCGTGCTGCCGACCGCCTACTGGATCCAGCTGCGCCTGCCCAGATTGCGGCCGGTGGTAGAATTCATCACGCTGCTGCCGCTGGTGATTCCCGCCATCGTGCTTGTATTCGGCTACCTGCGGATCTACAACAGCTCCTCGGCGTTGCCGCTGACGGGGTCCGCGCGGACGACGGACCTGCTGCTGATGTTCAGCTACGTGACGCTGGCCCTGCCGTATATGTACCGCGCGGTCGACAACGGGTTGCGCGCCATTGATGTCCGCACGCTCACGGAGGCCGCACAGAGTCTGGGGGCTGGGTGGTCGACGATCCTGCTTCGGGTCATTCTCCCCAACGTGCGGGTCGCGGTCCTGAGCGGCGCGTTTCTGACATTCGCCATCGTCATCGGCGAGTTTACGATGGCGAGCCTGCTGGACCGGCCGGCGTTCGGCCCCTACCTGCAGCTCATCGGCGCGAACCGCGCCTACGAACCGGCAGCGCTATCGATTATCAGCTTTTCGATTACGTGGGCGTGCATGGGCTTCATCCAGGTCTTTGGGCGGGGCGCGTCTGGGCAGGTGGCCGGTGCCCACTAACGAAGACCCGCGCGGGGCGGTTGGCATCTGATGAGTTTTCTCGAGATCGATCATCTCCAGAAGCGATTCGCGCGGACCACCGCAGTCGAGCAGGTTCACCTGGAGGTGACGCGCGGCGAATTCGTGTCGTTCCTGGGCCCCAGCGGGTGCGGGAAAACGACGACGCTGCGCATCATCGCCGGGTTCGAGTCGCCGTCGTCCGGCGCGATCCGCCTGGACGGGGTGGACATCACCCAGCGGCCGCCGCACCAGCGCAACGTCGGGATGGTGTTTCAGTCCTACGCGCTGTTTCCAAACATGACGGTCGCTCAGAACGTCGGGTTCGGGTTGAAGGTGGCGAAGAAGCCTGCCGCCGAGATTACCCAGCGCGTGGAGGAGATGCTCCACCTCATCAAGCTCCCTGCCCTCGGCAACCGCTTCCCCTACCAGCTGTCAGGCGGACAACAGCAGCGCGTGGCCCTAGCCCGGGCCCTGGCGATCCGGCCGCAGGTACTCCTCCTCGACGAGCCGCTCTCGGCGCTGGACGCGAAGATCCGCGTATCGCTGCGGCTCGAGATCCGCTCGATCCAGCGGGAGCTGGGCATCACGACGATCTACGTCACGCACGATCAGGAGGAGGCGCTGTCCCTCTCGGACCGCATCGTGGTGATGAGCGAGGGACGCGTCGAGCAGATCGGGACGCCGTTCGAGATCTACAACTTCCCGCGCACGTCGTTTGTCGCGTCGTTCGTCGGCACGCTGAACATCCTGCGCGGCCAGGTGGCCGACCCGGCGCACGGCAAGATCCTGGTTGACGGTCAGGAAGTCTTCGCCTCGCGCGGGTTGGAGCGGGCGCGGACCGGCGATGCGGTCACGGTGGCGCTTCGCCCCGAAATCGTATCACTTGGCGAGGTGGCGGGGAACGGGAACCGGATGCGGGGCACGGTCGAAGACGTGAACTTCCTGGGCTCCATCGTGCGGATCCGCGTCCGCTTCACGGATAACGCCATCTCCCTGGACACATTCAATAACCCCAGCCTCTCGCTCCCGCAGCGGGGGCAGGCCCTGACCGTGAGCTTCCC
>Ga0209806_1000608_pt1 | contig 24536 bp, 21 predicted proteins | sample GraSoiAngelo_152_FD_186166 | JGI IMG/M metagenome (GOLD analysis project Ga0209806, IMG submission 186166) | Grasslands soil microbial communities from the Angelo Coastal Reserve, California, USA - 14_1009_12_30cm (SPAdes) (version 2) | ecosystem: Environmental > Terrestrial > Soil > Grasslands ... | reverse complement strand
CGCACAAAAAACTAGACAGGGTTGCTGCACAGAGTCTCTGTCGGGCTAAAGAGGGCTTATCAAGGTACGACCTTTCGTTCTTCTGTTTGGTCCTCCTGCTGCACGTTCGTTGCGCCGTTAGGTTGCCAGCACGGTGCGAGTGAGCGTTGCTTAAGGAGTCCTAATCAATGAAGTGCTTGCTGTTGTGTGCGGTCGTATCCCTGAGTTGGTCAGCATTCGCCCAGAACCTGCAGCCGTCGACGAACGAGAAATCGCTGCCGGACAGTGCGTCTACAAGTAAATCCGCGGCGGAGAATGCAGATATGCCGTTTGTCGTACGGCCCGTGCCCATCAGACCACCAACCTTGCGGATCGAGGCGGGACCTACGGCGGAGAGAAGGCATGTGGCCGATCGAAAGTTCCTGATTGTCAGTTTGTTTCAAATCGGCGCCACCATAGGTGATATCGAGTCCACGCAGTACGGATTGGGCCACGGCGCGACGGAGGCGAACCCTCTGTTTGGCAGTCATCCTTCCCGTGCGACGCAGTACGCGATCGCTATGCCGATTGCGGCCGGAGTGGTCGCCTGGAGTTATCGACTGAAGAGAAGTGCGCCTCATTCCGGGCGCTGGCTGATTCCACAGATTGTGGCCGGCGTCGTCCACACTGGTGCGCTTTGTCACAACTTCATGACCGCCAAAACGCAATAGCGCTTATCACCAGAGATTGTCCTTCACGATGAGGGCTTTGGAACATCATGAACCGAAAGATTCTTAGCATACTGATCACTCTACTGGTCGCCTCATGCGTTCAGGCACAAGACATCCTGATTACGGGGTCCGACATAGAAGGCACTCGATGGACTAGTGAGAAACTGGCGGAGCGCATTTTCAACGGCGAGCAGATGACGATAGCCCAGGTTTCGAAGCGGGGGCCCATGGTCGAGACTTACGTCCAGAGCCTGGATCCTGAGAAGACTCCTGAGGGGCTCATCGACGATGCCTATTTTCTGGGCAGAACCACGCTTGATCCCGATTCCCGCCAGCGAGGCCGTTTGCAGTTGCTTACGGCCGAGATGAAGGAAGGCGCGCCCCAGATCCTCGTAAATACCGGCGATCGTTGGCCCTTGTACCCCGACGGATACGTCGAGATGTTGTTTGCCGACGTCGCCGATTTTGATAGCGACCACTACTCGCTCAGGTATGCGGGGACGGAGTCTCTGGGCGAAAAGATGTTTCTGCGGGTGGAGGTGCGGCCGCTCGATCCTAAGAAGAGCGGGCGGTTCCTGGGTGACATTTGGGTGGATAGTACGAGTCTCCGAATTGCAAGAATTGCGGGGACCTTTTCTCCGAAACGGCTGGGCTTTGCGAGTAAGTACCTCAACGCGAGTGGGATTTCGCAGTTGGGTCTTTATTTTCACTTCGAAGGCTGGCGCCAGGAAGTGTCACCGGGGATTTGGATGCCTTCTTATACGTACTTTGACGAACAGCGCAGTGCGGGTTCGGGCAATCTGGCGACCGGTTTCCACCTGCGCGGGCACGTGTGGGTTTGGGGCTACCAGACTACGGAGGTTGGGCGGGCCGCCACCAAGTTGCCGACCTCGCGAGCAGAGCTGGAGGAGTCGGGGATGCTTGCCTCCCCGGGGCAGGTGGAGTTGGGCCTGAACGGAATCATCGAGGAGGTCGAGAAGGCGAATGGAACCATTTCGCGGTCGGTCGGCTGTCGCGTGCTTCTGACCAGCCCGGCGGAAATTTTCAGAATTGAGGATACTGTGTTCGTTAGCCGTGGTCTGCTGAACCTCGTGCCAAACCAATCCGTACTCGCGGCTCTGATCGCCCGCGAGATTGCGCACATCGTGCCCGGGGATTCTCCTGCGCAGCAGGGCACACAAGTGACACCTTTGAAGGCCGAGCCGACGGCTGACTCTTCAAATGTCAGAATCCAACATTCGGGACCAGCAGACGCAAACGAGAGGATGCTTTTGCTGCTGAAAAATACGCAATATGTATCCGCAGCGGATGAACTCGAGTCATTTTTCGCGAGCCTCGTCCTGTACTCGCGCCGAGCACCGCATCTCATGAAGCCATTGTTCGGAGGCAGCTTGTTAGAGCAAGCCAGGATGCAACCCGGGGTATCTCAGCCGTTGCCGGCTCAACTCGACACGTCGAAAGCGCAAAAGCTGGAGCTTCGAGGAGAGTATGGCGTTGATTCCTGGGCAACCCAGATTGTGAGGTCGGAGGGACAGGACTTGGCGGGGAATTCGGTAGCAAGGTAACCGAGAGTACCCGGTCTGCAGTTCGTCCGCCCAAGGATAACCAGGTACGCTACGAAGGCACTATCCCGCGCGGCCAACTGAGAGGGCACTACATTGTGCCCCGGAACATCGGGAGTATCATGCTAGTTACGAGCCTCGATGAACAAACTGAGCTTCCTGGTATCACTCACCACCAGCGACAACGACTACCAGATCGAGCAGGCGGCCTCCGCCGAGAGCACGGCTCGCCGGCTGGGGGTCGATCTCCAGATCATCTACGCAGATAACGACGCGATTAACCAGAGCCAGCAATTGCTGCAAGTCATTCAGTCGGGGTCTCGTCCAAGCGCGATCGTATTTGAGCCGGCGGGCTCCACCGGTTTACCGCAGGTTGCCCGGGCGGGAGCAATGGCCGGAATGGGATGGGTAATTTTGAATCGCGAGGCCGACTATGTTGTGCAGCTGCGCAGCTCGTACAAGGTGCCAGTTTTCTGCATAACGTCTGATCACAAGGAGATCGGGCGAGTGCAGGGACGCCAAATCGGCGCTCTGCTGCCCCGGGGTGGGGCTGTCCTTTACATTGAGGGTCCTTCCGGCAGTGATGCTGCGCAGCAGCGCACCGAGGGCATGCAACAGACCAAGCCTGCAAATGTGCAGGTGCGAACCGTTCGCGCCCAATGGACCGAAGGGAGCGCGCACCAGGCAGTGAGTGCCTGGCTCCGGCTTTCGACTTCCAGAACTCTACAACTGGAGGCCATCATTGCGCAGGACGACTCCATGGCGATGGGGGCCAGAAAGGCATTTCAGGAAATCTCCGATATGGAGCAAAGAGACCGCTGGCTCAGCTTGCCGTTCACCGGCTGCGATGGAATGCCGAAGACGGGTCAGGCTTGGGTGCGCAATGGTCTGCTGGCGGGCACCGTGATTGTGCCCGCCAATGCGGGCCTCGCGCTTGAGATGCTCGCCAAAGCGATTCAGGGCGGAACCATGCCGCCAGAGCGAACCTTCACCGAGGTTCGCTCCTACCCGCCGATCGAAGAAATGGCGGCGGCGCAGCGCAGCCGGCGTCCTGTTTAGACGGACAGGACCACCCGTAAATCAGGCAGTGTTCCCGGCCGCTTTCTTTTTGCCGCGCGTGCGCGTGGTTGCGGCAACCTCGACCCGATTTCGCCCGGCCTCTTTCGCACGATAAAGTGCCTGGTCGGCGAGGTCCATCACCTCTTCGAAGGTCGGTTTCTTTGCGGTTGGTTCAGCCACTCCGATGCTGACCGTCACACGGAGATAGCCGGGTGGAGTCGACGAATTCGCTTTTCGACGAGAACTCTTTTTCTGTGCCGTTGCACGCCGGTCGGGCCCGCGAGGTATCGTTCTGCGGTCGCGTCCGCGCAAGCGAAAGCTGGATTGCTCGATCTCAACACGCAAATTTTCGAGATCTGGCATCACCTCAGCAAGCGACTTTCCAGGGAACACGATCGAGAATTCCTCGCCACCGACGCGATAGGCTTGTCCGCCTCCGGTCACGTGCGCCAGTTTCGCAGCGACCAGGGAAAGGACCTCATCCCCAGTATCGTGACCATAGGTGTCATTGACACTTTTAAAGTGGTCGATGTCGACAGCCGCCAAAGTATAGGGAGCCTCTAATCGCGCAGTGGCATCGTTGAAAGCGCGTCGCGATTGAAGCCCTGTTAGTTCGTCGTGGTAAGCCATGGCGTACGAAGTCTCGACGATGGAGACGGCCAGAATGACTGCGGCCACAGCAATATACGCGCGGGCATTGACGCCCAACGGACCGCTATTCAATGCGAGGAAAAAGCTGAGGAGAGCCCAGACGAATCCGCTTTCGAGGGGTTTGCGATGAGTAAAGGCGTGGACCAGCAGACCGGTGAACACCACGAAAAACATAAGCAACGAAATTTGCGGGATCTCCGTCCATCGGAACCAGCCCCGGTTCAGCAGCGCACCATGAAACAAACCCGGCCCGGCAAATGGCTCAGGGCGGCAGATGACTGCCACGAAGACGGACTCAAAAAAGAGCAGCGCAAGGCGTGGGACCGCGGCTGCGAAGGTAAAGCCCCGCTCCCGCGCGAGCGCAAGCAGTGCGAAATTCAGTGGGATGAGGAACGAAATTGCCTCCAGAGCTTTGAGGCCTGGTAGACGGTTCTCGAAGAAGAACTCCACCGCGCGTTGCGCTAATAGCAACAGAATCAGGGCCGAAAACACTCGGCTGGAGTGAAAGCGCCAGGCGAGCAAGAGGCCGGTTGCGAAAGTCGCGTAGTAGAAGAAGTCGACTACCGAGCCGTAACCCTTCAGGATCCCAGTCTGGATGAGTGCAGCCGCAATTCCCAGAATGATGACACCGGGCAACAGCAAGATCCTAACGCGATTGTGAGTGCCGAAATCCACGGATACGGGTTCCTTTGTCGTATAGACGGACGTGCGCGTGTGTTCATTCTGGGCGCGTTTCTTCATTATCAATGGCGACAACGAGACTCGGCGATTGATCTTTGGGGTTCGCAGGCTGCGAGACTTGGTCCCGGAGTCACGCCGGATTCGGTCAATGGTCACATCCCGGGTCCTATGTTGTTTCTAAACTGAGAATGTATTGGCTATGGCCGCAGGGAAGCCGGCGAACATGCGCATTCTCATCGCCGAAGACGATACGGCCCTCGCCGGGTTCGTACGCAAGGGGTTAGAGGCAGAACACTACGCGGTGGACGTTTCCTCCGACGGTGAACAGGCGCGAGCGCTGGCTACCGAATTGGATTACGATCTGATCGTACTTGACCTTACCCTCCCACGTTTGGATGGGATCACGATCCTGAAACAGGTCCGTAGCCGCAAGCCCAACGTTGCCGTTCTTATTCTCACCGCGCGCGGTCGTGTAGAAGATCGTGTGCTTTGTCTCGACGCGGGGGCAGACGACTACGTGGTGAAACCCTTCTCATTTTCTGAATTGTCTGCTCGGATTCGGGCGCTTTTACGGAGGAACCGGCTACCTCTGGAATCCGTACTCGCGGTCGAAGACCTGAAGTTGGATCGGGTGGAGCGGCGGGTCACGCGCGGAAGCCGGACGATCGAATTGACGTCGAAAGAATTTGCCTTGCTCGAATATCTCATGCGGAATGCCGGCCGCCGGGTCACCCGGGCCATGATTATCGAACATGTCTGGAATCTCTCGTTCGACAGCACCACCAATCTTGTGGACGTATATGTGGCGTTCTTACGAGTCGTTTTCGAGGCCTCGCTGGTTTCGGCCGAACACCTTACCTATCGCGAATATCTGAAACGACTGCCGGAAGTCACTTACATGTGCTCGTGCAAACTGGCGCCGATGGACGTGCCTGCCCTTCTGCAGCTTGATCTCTCGATTGCGTTTCCACTGATTGATCTGTTGCTCGGAGGAGAGGGCAAAGGCACGCTGGAGCCGCGCGAGGTGACTGAAATTGAGGAGCAGATTCTGGAAAGCGTGGTGCAGATCATCTGTCGCGAACTTGGGATTGCCTGGCAGGCGCTCGGACTCGAGTTCCGTTTTGATCGTCGTCAGCAGGCGGCGAACGCCTTGCGTCTGATGCCGCCCGATGACAAGACTTTGGCCCTGACCTTCGGCATCACTATGCCAGAAACACGTGGAACGTTGCACCTGGCTGTGCCGGCGGCGGTTTCGACCGCGTTGCTACGAAAAATGTCGGCAGATTGGGCGTACCGAAAGCCCAGAGGACCGGCGGAATCGAAGGAACAGGTAAAGGCACGAATCTTAAATTGCCCATTTGGGACTGAATTAGGCGTCATGGGGCTGCGGGTCCAGGCGCAGGAACTTGTGAACATGGAGCGTGGCAGGTTGATTGTTTTTCGGCAGTCCGTCGAGACCGCGGCGACCTTGCTGGTCGGCGAACAACCCTTGTTCCAGGCTTTGGTGATGCGCCATGGACGGAAACGCGCGGCGCGATTGATTAGCCTCTCCCCCAAACCTAAATCGATCGGAAAGGAACCCGCATGAGTGCCGCAACTGCGCCATCCCCTGTTTTCGATCATCTGGATTTCGTTCGCGCCTGGGCCAGGAATCTGGCTGAGTTGCTGAGCCAGCCACCAGGTGCGCCATTGGCTTGCGAGGTTCTGTCGCGGATTCCGGATAATGCTGCGGCCCGCTCGGAAGGCGATCTTTGGGTAAACGCAGCATTGAGCGGCGCGCTTTCTGGGGAACTCGCGTTTCGCCTGGCACCGGCGGACGCACGCCGGCTCGCACAGAGATATGAGGGCAAAGCCGAGGGCAGTGACGAGGCCGTCAGTCAAGATGCGCTGCTCGCATTGTTTCTGAAGGCTGCTGACCTGGTGAGCACACAATTGAAAACCAGCGGGAAGGATGTTCAATTCCAGGTGGCTTTTGGTGAGTCTCCTTCCTGGACCCCGTCGGCCACCTACTACGTGCAGGCAAGCCTGACTACCCAGGCGGTGGTGGAGGTGGTCTTGAATGAGGCGCTCATTACGTGTTTGCAGATAGCTCCAGCACACGCCGGCATTTCGCCCCTCGCCGGCGACCCTGTAATCGGCAAGCTGGGAATGTTTATGGATGTGGAGCTGGTCGTCACCCTGCGTTTTGGGGGAAGGCGCATGCTTTTGAAAGACATTCTTGATCTTTGCACGGGCAGTGTCGTGGAACTCGATCAGCAGGTACAGGAGCCTGTCGATCTGCTTCTCGATGGCAAGCTGATCGCGCGCGGAGAAGTGGTCGTGGTCGACGGTAACTACGGTCTGCGAATCACGGAGCTTCTCTCGAACCACGGCTAGGGAGAGAACAACCTCATGGTGCAAGCTTTGCGGAGACGGTGGACGCGAGTCGTGCGGCAACATATCTTTCCGCCTCCCTGCGTTCGGGCAGACTGCCGGGTGAGCGCGACTGCAAGGATTTGGCGGCGATTCCCTCCCATCCGAATGCAGCAGGCCTGGCTGTGCTCTCCACAATGCCTTGAAAAAGAAGCGCGGTCCATCTTCGATCAGGTCTCTTCACTGCCGATGCCAGATCTGCTTCCTAACCACCGGGTGCCGTTGGGCCTGCTCATGCTCGAGCACGGGTACGTGAGCGAAGAGCAATTGCGGACGGCGCTCGAGATGCAAACCCGCGAACGGAAGGGAAGAATTGGGGAATGGCTGCAGGCTCTGCATTTTGTGACGGAACGGCAGGTGTTGACGGCGCTCGGAGTGCAGTGGGCGTGTCCGCTGCTTTCTCTGCGGCAGGCGCCGGATCCGGCTTGTTCCCGCATGCTACCCATGCCTCTGCTGCGCGCTCTGCATCTGGTCCCAGTGCGTTTCATCTCAGCCACTCGGCTTCTTTATGTCGCGGTATGTGTCAGGGTCAATTACCGCGTTCTTGCGTCCATTGAACAGATGGTCGACTGCCGTACCATCCCTTGCCTTGTTGGTGACCGCAAAATGGATGAATGGCTGCGCCAGGCACAGAATCTCGAGCGCGACGTGCAGGTGTTCGATCGCACTTCGGGGCCGGTTGAAATGGCGCGGATCACTGCGAGTTACGTAGCCCGACTGAGCGCACAGGAAGTCCGCATCGTACGATGTGGGCCATACGTGTGGGCTCGCCTTCAAGTTGGGAGCAACGCGACTGATCTCCTATTTACCGTGAAGAGCATGATGGACGAGGTGAGTGCGGCCATCTCCGATAGCCGCTCACCAATCGCCGAGATGGATCGTCTTGAAGATGCAATATCTCTGAAGCCTGGAATCAATCGTCCTCCAGCCGGCAGGTAGCTACTGATCACATGATGAGGCGGAAAAGGGACACTAGGGCTGGATGCGAGCCAGTTCTTTGCGATAGAGGGGATTTCGCGGGAATTCCTCTGCCAGACTGCTCAGAAGTGTGCGCGCCTGCAGGCGGTCGTGATCGCGGAGCGCAGCGACCGCCAGCAACAAGCGAGCATAGGGAGCGAGATAATGGCCTTTTGCGGCGGTCACACGAAGCTTGGCGATGCCTTCTTCCTTGTCGGTCTGGGCGCCGCCGATTCGCAACAGCCAGCGAATGGGTGCCGGGTTCACGCTCAAGAGATAGTTCTCCACACCCACCGCGAGGTACGCGTCGTAATACGAGGGATCCTGCGCGAGAAGTTTTTCGGCCAGTGCTCGTGAACTCTTGATCGTGCTTAGGGCTGCCATGTTGCGCTTTTCGACCAAAGCCATATAGTCGCCGCGCAACCCGCCAATCATTACCTTCGCGAAGATTGCCGCATGGTCGCCGGGGGAGCGCGCCAAAATCTGCTCAGCGATCGTCTGGCTGTGGCGCAGCTCATCTTCAAAGGCCATCTGCACCTTGGGATCGGGATCGAGCTTTTCTCTTTTCTGGAACTTTGCATTATCGACGAAAAGCTCAGACTCCAGAATGTGCATGCGATCAAATTCGGCGAACAGGTAGGCAGCCGCATTCGATACGGGACCCATTGGGTCTTCCGGATGGGCGCGCTCCCAGGCCGCGAAGGTCTGGTGCGCCGAGTCGAAGTCGAGGTTATACATCTGGCGATACCCGACCTCAAGGGTGGAGGCATCCACCGTAGTCGCGGCCCATGTCGGCTCAGCTCGGAGAAGAACGAGAGCCAGCCAAGCCCACGCCGCAAGCTTGAGGCAATGATTCAACGAAGCGAATTGAAACCTGCGGAGCAAAATGTGTGCAACCTTCGTTTCCGGTCGTGAAAGCATGAAGCAATCTTGCCGGAGAAGCAAGTACTTCAATTGAGATTCAAAAGCTGAGGTTGCAAGTTGCAAGGAGATGAAACTTTTACATGCGTTATGCCCAATAGAATAGGCATGGGTTAGGCGGGTGCGCAGGATCGCGCGCAGCGATTGGAGAGTCAGGCGAGCCCGAGGGGGTGCAGAATCAGGTGGTCCGCGAGCGTCAGTTTCTGCGGGTCCAGAACCGTCTGGTAGGCGTAGTAGACCAGCGAGTTGCGGGTAATGCACCAGGATTCGTGACGAATTACGCCACAACAGTGCTCGCACGTGGCTTCGGCGTGGTATTGATTGCTGTGAAAGATCGCGCCGTTGAGAAGAATGGGAACCTCGCAAAGCTTGGCGGCGCGTTCCGTCTCCAAGTGCGGCGCCTACCCAATACTAAGTATGACTCTAACCTAAGCAAAAATGGACCCCAGTATCCAATATGACCGCAGGATGTGATCTGCGCCACACGAAAGTCTCGGGACGTTGGTTCAGCCGATGTGCCGCAGGCCATCGACAATGTTGGTACGCGAAGCGTGGTACGCGGGTATCAGGGCGCTCATCAACCCAACAAAGGCGGCCACGCATAGAGCCAAGAGCGCTATTGGCACCGTGACCTTCATCGATGCTGGCAAGCCGGGCAGGGGAGATTTGCCGACCAGGTACATCAGCGCGCCGCCAAGCAGCACTCCCGCAACTCCACCCAGCACAGCCAGGGTGACAGATTCCGCAAGGTAGAGCGAAAGAATACGGCGGCGCGTGAAACCGATGGTGCGCAGTACGGCCACTTCACGGGTACGTTCCCGGATCGACATCGCCATCGTATTCGCGGTAACGATAAGAATTGCAAAAACGACTGCTCCGCAGATGCCCAGAATGAATGCTTTTACGCTCCCGAGGCTGGCAATGAAGTCGAGCTGGAAAGCTTTTTCGCTTTCGCTCTTGGTGGGTTCGGGCAGGTTGTGAAACATGTCGTCGATATCGCGGGATACTCGCGCGACTGAACGCGGCGAATCCACGCGTATGAAGTAGAAGCCGGCCCTGTCCTTGAACCATGCGATCGACTCCTCGAGATATTTTGCGTGGAAGTAGAGCGAGTTGTTGGGCGGATCCATCGTGTATATCGCCCGGATAGTTAACTCAAGGTTCGCGGGAAAGATATTTCCCAGCAGCACAACCCGATCGCCGATTTTCCATCCGTGCTTCGCCGCGAGAGCCTGGTCGACCAGACAGCCGGTGCGGTCCTGTTGCCAGGCTTTGATCAGTTCGGGGGGGACGATCTTGTCGGCCGCGACGTCCATGTATTCGCTCGGATCGGTCGCAAACTGCGCGAAGAAATTTTCGGGACGATCGTCTTTGTATTTGCCGCCAAACCAGGTCATAGGCACGACGTGCATCACCCCAGGCAATGCGCGGATCTTGTCGCGATAGTAGCCAGGAAGGAAGAATGCGAGCGAGACGCGATGCCGGGTCATGATGCGGAGTGCGGAGTCGGGCGCGCCCTGATCGATATAGAAGCCCCGCCAAACAGCCATCATCACGGTGAGGAGAAGCAGCGAGAACGCGACGCTCAGCGCGGTGAGCGCACTGCGCCGCCGATTACGAAAGGCATTCTTCGTGACAAATTGAGCGAGCGTCATCGGAGGATGAATTTGCGTACAGTCATGGAATATCGGTACCTCACATTGTACTGGTGCGTCGGCCCCGGCATCGGAAGCCTGCATCGCTGCATGGTCAAGCTGCAAGACAAGCTTCCCAAGAGAGAAATGAGCGGCAGGACAGGTTGCCTATCTGCCAGTATTTTTATGCCTTGCCGGAGGTTACAAAGTCTTGACACCTGCATGACAACCGAAAAAATGCTTTCGTTTAGTGTGTTCGTTGTGAGGCTTTCCGATGTAAAAGTGGTGCAGTTGGGCGGAGAGGAGAACTACTGAATCCAAAGACCGGGAAAATGCGTCTTCCAAGAACAAGGGAAGTGATTCGGGGAGAGGCGGCGAGAACGGGCTCCCAGCAAGGGTTGTGACGTCGAGTGTGCCTAGCGCAAATTCTTCTTGTTGGTCCCGCCCGACCTGCTGTGTAAAGCAAGTTTTACAGCAAGTCCCCTATTTTGATGGCTCTATTTCAAGCAAGTTGAGCTAACTTAGCCGCATCAAGAATCTCCCCCGGCCAGAACACGGCAGTTCTTGGATGACCCTGAGTAGGGAGACCCTAAAAACGGAAAACCCCCACTTCCGTGTAGTAGCACGAAACATAAAATCCCAGGCCCCTCGGATAAGTGCTCCTAATAGGTTCGGCGACGTCGCTCTACCCAAGCGCGTGGCCACTGCTCGGGAAAAACAAACGCTCGCTTTTTAGCCGACGACGACCGTTGTCAGGGAGTCGTGTAGGCGGAATTGTCCTACCCCGATAAGGGTGACGGGCAAAGATTGCTTTAGGCGATCGGGGAGAGTCCTGTCTTGCGCAGACCTCCGTCCTCAATGATCGCGGTCGCGGTGACCAGCTTTGCTCGCAAGCGTGTTCGAGCGGGAGAGGCAAAGAGCAGGACTTTCTCAGGAAAGGCCGCTCTTGCAAGAGGAGATAGTCATGAAGAAACAATCGTTGTTGGCGCTGGTTGCTGTTCTTTCTGTGGGGGTTGGGCTCATGGCAAGGTCCAGCCGTGGTGTGCGCGAAACGTCGAACATGAAACAGACAGATGCGGCGTATCGCGATGGTGCCTACTTGGCGAAGATCGATGTGGAGAAGGGGCGCAAGGCGCACTTTTCCAGTGGCCGTTGGGGCACCGACCAGGATCGCGCTTCGTTCATCGCTGGATACGAGCACAGCTACAAGACACTTATGGAAGCAAGCAAGTCAGAGCCGTCCGCTTCGGAACTCGCGGGTTATCGCGATGGAGTGATGGATGGAGCTCGCCATCGTCTCGCCGCGCAACCGTTCCAGGTCAGCAAGACGGAGAACTACCGCAAGGCGGGTGGCTACCAGGCGAATGCGGGATTGGATCAGCAGGATTACCGTGCGGCGTATTCGAACGGATATCAGGAAGGCTATTACCTGCCGCAGGAGAGCGCAGAACTCAGGACGATTAGCAAGAACTAATAGCCGCATTTGACGGCGTAGATCTTTTCTTAAATCGGCAGCCTTAAACAGCTGCTTACTAGAAACACACTGGGCCCCGGAGAAGTCTTTTCCGGGCGGTTGGAGGAGTTTACTCAAATGATCACCAAACAGCAGTTTCTAAAAATCGCAGGTCTGGCCATTTTAACGATCGGAAGTAGCAGTCTGTTTGCAGCAAGCGGAGCAGCAGCAGCGGGCAATGCGCCTGCGCCATCCGCGGACGGCGCATCGGTTGTGGGGAAGGTGAAATTCACAGGACAGCTTCCTCAGCCGGCGAAGGTGAGCATGAATGCCGATCCGAGCTGCGCAAAATTGCATCCCGGTCCAGCCGTTTCCCAGGATTTCCTGACCGGCAGTGACAACTCGCTGGGCAACGTGATTGTGTTTATTTCGGACGGTCTAGGGAACCGAAGCTTCGATGTACCTACCGAGGCAGTCACGTTTGAGCAGAAGGGTTGCGAGTACGCGCCCCACGTTGTCGCGGTGCGCGCCAATCAGAAGCTGAAGATGGTCAACAGCGACAACACCACCCACAACATCCACCCACTTCCGGCAAATAATCGCGAATGGAACAAGGCGGAACCAGCCGGCTCAACCATGGAAGAGAGCTTTCCGCGGGAAGAAATTGCGATCCCGGTGAAGTGCAACGTACATCCGTGGATGAAGAGCTATGTCGCTGTGTTCAAGCACCCCTACTTCGCGGTGACAGGTAAGGATGGCAGCTTCCAACTGCCGAACCTGCCGCCTGGAGACTACACGGTGGAAGCCTGGCACGAAAAACTGGGCACGATGACGCAGAAGATCACCATCACTGCGGGTCAAACCAAGAGCCTGGATTTCACTTTCAAAGCACACTAAGCCCCGCTGCTGTATTTCGGTACGCGGATGCTGTGTCAAATTTCCAACTGGGGGACTCTTGTCTCTAAGGGGAGGGTAAGGCATGCCACTTCATCAACCCGGGGGAAGTGGGCGGACAAAGGCTGGCCGCTCACTCCCGAAATCTGTAGTGTCTCTTACGCTATTTCTTTTATCTTTTATTAGCTTTACCAACCAGCCCGGATACGCGATTCCGGCGTTTGCCAGGAAATATGGGCTGCCGTGTTCCGCTTGTCATATCGGTTGGCCGATTCTGAATAATTTCGGTCTAGCCTTTAAAGACAATGGATACCAGCTCGGCAACGATAAAGATTCGCCGATTTATCAGAATCCGGCATATTTTCCAATTACGTTTCGAGTTACACCGCAGTGGCATCTTGAGAACCAGACGAAAGTTCTGATCGACCAGACTGGCGCCGAGCAGAGCGTAACCACGCACGGCTTTGACTTGTCGGGTCTGGATATCTGGACCGCGGGCACGCTGTATAAGAATATCTCCTTTCAAGTTCTTCCCTCGATGGGAGAAGGAGATACCTTCCACTTCGAGTCGGCTTGGGTGCGGTTTGACAATTTGTTGAACTCGCCCTGGTTGAACGTCAAGGTCGGAAAGTTCGAACTGGACAATCTCCTTTCTGAGAAGCGCTTCCTCACCCTCTCCAACGTGGGTGGCGCCTGGTTCAACTACCACTTTTTGCCGCAGGGCGACAGCAATGGTTTCGGAGGTATTGGCGACAACCAGTTGGGAGTGGAACTGGCTGGGCACAACCAGAACAGCTACTCCCGCTACTCCATCGCGCTGCTGAGCAGTGTGGATGGCAATCCCGGATTGACAACCACGAACGCGGGCGCAGCAGCCGGCAGTACCGCGCGGACATATGACGTGTTCGCAAACGTAAATCAAGGATTCGCGGTCAAGGGGTTGGGCGTGCAGAGGATCGGTGCGTATGGTTACTTCGGCCAGTCACCGACCTTCTACCTGACCAGTAACGGAGCACCCGTGGAAGCGAAAGGAAACAGGAGCTTTTCCCGGGTGGGCGCCTATGGATGGTGGTTCATCAAAGACCTCGATGTTGAAACGTTCTACATGCACGGGCAAGATAATGTGTATTTAGGGAACAACATCCCTGCCAACAATCCCGGGGGCTTGCCACCAGGTGCCGTCGGACCTACTTGGAACGGCGGTTTTGTCGAGGCACACTACACGGTGAACCCGCAATTCATCTTTACGGGAAGGTATGAATTGGTACATATGTCGCGCCAAGCCAATCCGACCTTGGCACAAACTCCCAACTTGGGGAATGTGGACTCGTGGACCATCGGCTACCGCTGGTATCCCATTATGCTGAGCCGGGCGGGACTGGCGGTCCATAACGAATACTCGCAAGCGAAGATGGGCAATACCTCGTCGCTTACGGGGACCGATCAGATCAATCGGAGCGTCATGATTGGTTTTGACTTCGATTACTAGAAAAATAGGCCGTCGAGAGTGGCGGCCGTGGTTGCAGATTCTAACTTCGAACGGTGAACTGCTTATGAATACAGGCTCGAAGCGCTTGGGATTGACTTTGGTGCTGGCACTCGTGGTTGCGTTTCCCTCGTGGGCACAGGAAGCACACGTGGGGGATCTGACTGGTCATGCGGCGAATGGCAAAAAGCTTTACCGCCGTTACTGCGTCGGCTGCCATGGCTCTTTAGGGGACGGTAATGGAGACAATGCGCAGTGGGTCGATCCCAGGCCCAGAGACTTTGTCGCCGCAACGTTCAAGTGCCGCTCCACACCCACTGGAACGTTGCCGACCGATCAGGATCTCTTCAACTCCGTTTCCCGCGGGTTTACGAACTCGAACATGCCGCATTGGGACTCGTTGCCTGCGCAAAACCGCATGGATTTAGTTGCCTATATCAAGACTTTCTCGCCGCGTTGGCAAAGCGAGAAGCCCGGGGACCCAATCAAGATTCCACCGGAGCCAGCCGTCACTGCACAGAGTATTACGCACGGGGGAGAACTGTTCCAGAAGATGGAGTGTTGGAAATGTCACGGGCAGCAGGGTCGGGGAGACGGGCCTTCCGCGGCGACGCTGACCGATAGCAAGGACCAGCCCATTCGTCCCTATAACTTCGCGGACGGCAAAGACGATTCGCGGTTCAAGTGCGGGGGAACGAACGATGACCTCTACCGCATCTTCATGACCGGTCTGGACGGAACTCCCATGCCGTCATTCGCCGATGTCATCCAGCCCAATGACGCCTGGGATCTTGTGCATTTCTTGCGTACGCTTCAGGTACACCGCCACAGCAAGGAGAACGATGTGGCCAAAGGTGCAGGCATCAAGGCGCCGGCTCCGCCATCGGACAAGGAAAAACCCTCTGGAAGCGGGAACTGAAAACAGTTCCCGCTCCCAAAGCGGGCTGGCAGCAATAGAGAGTGGGCGCTCCTCGTCACCCGAGAGGTGGGATTGATAAGCCTGCCGCCCATCACCATCTATCTTTGATTAGTGCCCTTGCTTTTAACTCCCACGATCCATGCGAACCCGATGGATCTGGCGGCAAGTAGCTCATCTGGAAGGCATAGCAGGTCCGACCCGCGCCGTGGCATGGGAATTGCTCGGGTAGCATACTGGCAGTTGCAGTAAGCTAGTGAGCGGCCTTATGGAACCATTGCGAGTGGTCGTCATCGACGACGAAGCCAACACCTGTACCTTCCTCAAGGCGGTTTTTGAGGCGGAGGGGCACGGGTGCCACACGTTTCTGCGCGCAGAGGAAGCAGAGCAATACGTCGCTAACAACGAAGTCGATCTTGTCATGGTGGACGTATACCTGGGCGCCCTGAATGGAATCGATCTTCTACAACGACTTCGAGCTCTGCGGCCAAATGCGTACCCGGTCATCATGACGGCAAACGTGAGCGTCGAGACGGCGGCCAGAGCGCTCTCCGAAGGTGCGGTCGATTACGTGAGCAAGCCGCTCACCGCTGAACAGATGCGGGCAATCGCGGCGCGCGCCGATGGATTTCGGCTCCAGCAACGGCAGCCTGTTGTTCCTGACATTCCTGAACCAAGTGATTCGGCCATCATCGGGCGCAGTCCCAAGATGCTCGAGGTCTATAAAGCGATTGGTCGGGTGGCGGCCAGCAACGTAAGCGTTCTGATCACGGGCGCGAGTGGCACGGGAAAGGAACTGGTCGCGCGCGCGATTCACCAACATTCCAAAAGAAAGGATGGGCCCTTTACACCCGTCAACTGCGGGTCTTTCACCGAAACTCTGCTGGAGAGCGAACTTTTCGGCCACGAGAAAGGGGCTTTCACAGGCGCGGCCAGCGCTCACCTTGGCCTTGTGGAAGCGAGCGATGGCGGCACGCTGTTTCTCGACGAAATCACCGAGACAACACTTTCATTCCAGGTCAAGCTGCTGAGAGTGATTCAGGAACAGCAGGTGCGGCGCGTCGGTTCGAACAAGTACACGCCGATCGACGTCCGCATGCTGGCCGCCTCGAACCGGGACATGGGGTCGCTGCTGAAGCAGAATCAGTTTCGCGAGGACCTCTATTATCGTTTGGCGGTTGTCCGGATCGATCTCCCTCCGCTTGAAGAACGGCGGGACGACATTCCTCTGCTCGTTCGCCATTTCTTGCGGCGATTTAACGAGAAGAATGGATTGGGGGTCACGATCGATCCGGCTGCAGTGCAGCTGCTCCAGCAGATGCGATGGCCGGGAAACGTGCGCGAGCTGGAAAACACGGTGAACCGTCTGGCCATTTTTGCGCCCACGGGGGAGATCACTCTGCCGGATGTGGAAGCCGAAACACAGAGAACGCCGGAGGGCGAGGAAGCTGCGGTGCCGGTCGCAGCGGCACCAGATCGTTTGATGGAACTGGAGCGGCAGCACATCCTGGAGATTTTGAAACAGACGGGTGGTAATCGATCCGAGGCAGCCCGGCGGCTTGGCATTGAAAGGAAGACTCTTTACCGGAAGGCTCTGCGACTGGGAATTGATCTCCAGGCGACTGGCGACAAATGAAGAACAAGGGTCCAAACCGTCGCGGTTGGGTCCAGATGCTCGGGCTGTCGGTTCTCTTGTTCTTTGCAGTCGCGGTGCTCTCTGCCATCCCATTCATTCGAGACTGGGAATTGCGGTTTGCCGACACATTCTTCCGGTTATCTCCGTCACCCAAGCAGAAATCCGAAGTGGTGCTGGTCACGTTGGATGACGAGAGCCTGCAACGCTACGGACGTTGGCCGTGGTCGAGGACGTTGCTTGCGAAACTCACGAGCAGTCTGGTGAAGGGGGGAGCCAGCGTGGTTGGGCTGGACATTCTGTTGTCAGAACCGCAAACGCCTGATGCAGACCGGGCTCTGGAGAACGCTTTGCAGTCCGGTCGAGTGGTCATCGTAGATAAGATTGCGTCTTATTGGGATGGACCACACTGGATGGAGCCGCTTCCGCAATTTGCCCGGGCCGCGGCCGCAGTGGGACACGCGCAAGCTCCGCTGGAGCAGGACAGCGTTTGCCGTCGTTATCCGCCCCTGGAGCTTAGCCTGGATGGCGCGCGCTGGGCGTTTGCGGTCGAAGTTGCGCGGAGAGTGGATGCGAAACGCACGGCCAATTTCCTCTCTTCGTATGGTCTGGCCGCACAGGATGAAACCCGACCCGTTCTCACCGCAAAGCCCGTCCTGGTGCCGATTCCATTCCGCAGGGATGGTTTCGATACGATTCCCGCTTGGACTGTGATGCAAGGACTGGATTCGCTCCTGTTACGAGGCCGACCGGCGCTGGTAGGCTTCGGCACGACTGAAATTGGGGATCGTTTGAATACGCCGCTGCATCCCGAATTTCCTACGCCGGGCGTCGAGGTGCATGCACAGATTCTGGACGGGATCCTATCCGGAAGAAGCCTGCATGAGATTCCTCTTTGGGCGCAGGGAGTGACGCTACTCCTCACCTGCGGTTTGGCGGTCGCGGTGTTTCGAAGCTGGCGGGGACTGGCGGCAGTGGGAGTATTTGCGGTCACGGCCGCAGCTTTGTATGCCGTGGCGCTCCTGGTCTTTATTATAGGTTCGCGAATTGTCCCTGCCGGGTCAATGATGCTCGCCGTCATTCTGGCTCCCCTGCTGGTCTACACTGCGGATTTTGTGCTGGTGGAACGCAGTGTCACACAGCAGTTGCTGGGATTGAGATCCTGGCTGGCATTGCTCGGAAAAGATGGGATGGCTCGCGAAGGCGAGGACCTCACGTGGCGGCTGGAACTCCTGCAACAACTGCAGACCGAACTAGGCTCTCTTTATGAGCTTCATAAAACCTTGCTGGAATCAACCCAGGACCTGGTCGCGATCTTTGATGAGCAAGGCAAGCTACTGTTGAAGAACCACGCCTTCGCCAAAGCCTACCACCTCTTTCCAGATGCATCATTGAGTTTGGAGCAAGCGCGGACTCAGTGGATCGCGAGCGATGACGCGCCCCTCACGCATCGCGAGTCAATTGAAGAGGGGGAAGTTTCGCTCGATGGGGAACTATATTCCGTCCGCGTCGCCCCTTTGCCACCCACACGTCTGTCCCCGAAGGGCGGGACCATTCTGACCTTGACGAACTTGCGCACCAGAGTGGAACGGGACCGTGCACGAGCGGAGGCACTCGGGTTCATTACGCATGAATTGCGAACGCCTCTTGCCTCTATCCAGGGGTTCGCCGAGCTGATGATGAGCTACCCGGAATCGCCGCTCTGCGTCGGCGCGCCCGACACGATCTTCCGCGAGTCGAAACGGTTGTTGGCTCTGATCAGCAGTTATCTGGATGTTTTGCGTCTCGATGCCGGGGCAAAGTCGGTTGCCTCGTCCTCCATCGATTTGGAAGCCGCCGTGCGACAGGTATTCGATATCCTGCACCCGCTAGCGAACGCTGCGGGAATGCAGTTGATACTGGAGAACGAAGAGAATATATCAGTCATGGGGGATGCGCCGCTGATTGGCGGTGCGATCCTGAACCTGGTGAGCAATGCGATCAAGTATGGGAAACCCCAGAGCGATATCCGGGTGCGCTGTTCCAGGGAGAATGAAGAAGTTATCATCAGCGTGCATAATTTGGGGGAACCGATCGCCCCGGACGAAATCGCCCGGCTGTTCGATCCCTACTACCGTGCATCTAACACCGCAAAGGGCACGACCGGCTGGGGGCTCGGGTTGGCATTCGTCAAGCGCATAGCGGAAAAACACGGGGGGTCGGTCAGGGCAGAAAGCGAGCCCGGGGACACCCAATTCGAGATCCGCCTGCCTGCCAAGACCGAGCCAGCGACAGTGGTAAAGGAGGTTCGATGACCGCCATGCGGCAGGCGTGCACGTTGACGGTATTGCTCCTCTTGGTTTCGGCGAACGGGCAAAATCCCACACCGACGGCGTTGCCAGTCGGCTCCGCCACGATCGCGGAACTCAAAGGCGACGTACAGGTGCATTCTCCACAGGGCGACGTAGTGTCAGCACAGCACGGAACCAGCCTTCCCGCAGAAAGCAAGATCGACACCAGCAAAGGCAGCATGCTGCTGGATTTACAGGACGGCTCGCAGGTATTGGTAAAGCCCAATAGTCACGTGGTTCTCAAGGCGCCGAACCAGGGGAAGGGGTACTGGCTCGAATTGTTACTCGGCAAGATTACGGCGAAAGTGCAAAAGCGACTCGGCAATTCCCCATCCTTTCGAATGGGTACGCCCACTGCTGTGATCACTGTGCGGGGAACGCGGTTCTCCGTAGATGTGGACAAGAAACAGAAGACGCATGTAGAAGTCTACGAGGGACTAGTCGAAGTTGCTGGGTTCTTCCACGGTGCCCCTGTGATGTTACGGCCGGGTTATACAACCGGAGTCGAGCAGAATCGGGACCCGGAGCAGCCCCATGGGTTGGACAATCGGGAGAACGAAAACCGTTGGAATCCTGGCGCAGCACCCGGCGGACGTGGTGAAGACGATCATCAGAAATCACCCGGGACAACCCACCCGAACCCACCAAATTCCGGGTCACCCGATCACGAACATGAGCCCGAGTAAGACCTCAGGCGGGCGAATGACTTTTCGAACAAGGGCCGTTTCTCGTCCATGCCGAGCTTATGGATGCCAAAATTCGTTGTTGGTTTTCGCTACATTGGGGCACTCCTGCGCCCGAACTGCGTCAGAGCGACACACTCTTATCCTCTAAAGTCGCCGTTTGACCCCTGCTTTCCGCTTCATAACTAAGGTCCAGAAGGGCTACTTTCCTTGGCACCAGAAGTGCTTCTCGGGTTCAAACGGGGTACGCACAAAGCGTGGTCCATCAAAGCGCATTCACGAGGGCCCTCCTGGTCCTGGCTGTGGCCTGCCTCGGGGTGGGCGCAGGATTTGGGCAGTCGGCTGGTTCAGCGGTCTCGCGAAGCCCCCATGGCAACCTGAATATCCCGTGCCAGAACTGCCATACGTCCGCGGGCTGGAAGCCCATCCGCGCGGTTCCAGAGTTCGATCACAACACAACGAAATATCCGCTTCGCGGCTTGCACCAGGGAGTGGCTTGTACCCAGTGTCATGCCAAGCCGGTGTTCTCGAACACCGGAACAAATTGTGCCGACTGCCACGCCGACATTCATCGCCGGCAAATGGGGGCTGACTGCGCGCAGTGCCATACCGTCAAAGGATGGAACATCGTTCTGCAGCGGGTGAGGGAACACGACAATCGTTTCCCCCTTGTGGGAGGACATGCCGGATTAGAGTGTGCGGACTGTCATAAAAGCGAGGCTGTTGGGCAGTTTCAGGGGCTCTCCATTCAGTGTTATTCCTGTCACCAAAGCACCTATCAGCAAGCCACCGAACCCAATCACGTGACTGCGGGTTTTCCCGTCCAGTGTGAGCAGTGCCACAGCATCAACACCTGGCTGGGCGCTAAATTCGATCACCTGAAATACACCGGGTTCGCTCTCACCGGAGTGCACACCACCCTCGACTGCACCGCATGCCACGCAGGCGGCAGGTTCAAGGGCACGCCGGCGGCGTGTGTGGGCTGTCATTTATCGGATTTTCAGAAGGCCAGCAATCCGAATCACGTCGCGCTCGGAATTCCTCAAACTTGCCAGGAATGCCATACGACCTCAGCTTGGCAACCCGCGAATTTCAATCACGATGCGGTGGGCTTTCCCCTCACGGGGGGGCACGCGAAGCTGCAATGTGATCAGTGCCACACGAAAGGAAATTTCAATCTGAGTTCCACGGCCTGTGTCTCGTGCCACCTGAAGGACTACCAGGGAACGAACAACCCGAGTCACGTCTCGGCAGGTTTCCCCCAGCAGTGTGAAATGTGCCACAGTACCACGAACTGGACCTCAGCCAAGTTCAACCACGCGGCGACGGGCTGGCCACTCACTGGTTTTCACGCGACTATGCAGTGCAGCCAGTGCCATACGAACGGAAATTTTGGCCTCACCAGTAGGGCATGTGTGAGTTGCCATCTGACGGACTATCAAAACACGAATAATCCGAACCATGTCGCGGGGGGCTTTCCGCAGCAGTGTGATGTCTGCCATAGCACCGCCGCGTGGTCGCCGGCCAGCTTTAACCACAACAACACTTCCTTCCCACTGACGGGCGCTCACACCAAGGTCGTGTGCGCGAATTGTCATGTAAACAACAATTACACCACCCTGCCAACCGATTGTTTTGGCTGCCACAAGGCGGATTACCAGGGAACTAATAGTCCCAACCATGTTGCCGCGGGCTTCCCCACGACTTGTGCGCTCTGCCACACGACCGCAACCTGGCTGGGCGCGACCTTCAACCATACCTGGTTTGATACCAATCACGGCGGAGCGAATGGCGTTTGTGCCACCTGCCATACCAATTCAACCAACTACAGTATCTTTCAATGCACGAACTGCCATACGAAATCGAACACGGATTCACAACATCAGGGGGTCGGTGGTTACGTCTACAACAGTGTGAACTGTTACCAGTGCCACCGCAATGGCGGGGGAGGCTAGAGAAACAGCGGCTTGCACCATTGCATTACTTTTTCTCGGGAATGGAGTAGGGAGTGAAGCGATTTGTATATTTGGGAGCCCTGCTGGCTCTGGCGTCCGGAGCATGGGCGCAGTCGGCAGGCGGAGCCGCCACGATCCAAAAACTCGAACTCTTCGAGGACAAGGGCGGCGTGCGAGTCGAGGTGACCCTTACCTCGTCCGTCAGTCCTCGTGTCAGCTGGGCTAGCAAACCTGAGCGGCTGATGCTAGACCTCCCCGGGACTCTTCCCGGCAATGCTCCAAGTTCTGTTCCGTTCAATCACAACGGCGTTAAGTCGGTACAAGTGGAACGCGAGAATGGAAGTACTCCATCTTCCACTCGGGTCGTTGTGGTTTTGGAGTCGCCGCGGCCCTACGGAGTGGCGAGTGACGGAAACAAAATCATCGTGAGCATCTTGCCGGCAGTTGAGAACGCAACCTCGGACAAGAAACGCCTTGGTCCCGCCTCGGCGGCTTCGGTCCCTCTCATCGCAAGAATTCATCGGAAGCCGGAAGAAGCGAATCAGACGAGTTCCGTTGAAACCCAGTCAGCACAAACTCCCGCCCCTCCCCCTTCACTTCCGCCTATCGCGTTCCCGCCAGAACAGGAGGCTGCGAGCGCCGGTGCTTCCCCTGCTTCGGGTGCTGCCAATCAAGCCGGTCAAAATGCGGCCCCTGCTCCGAATGGATCGAATGTGTCGTCTGCAGCTTCTGGGAATGCAACGGTATCCCCGGATCAGACGGTGCCAGGGTCTGCTCCTGTAGATGGTTCTGAATCCCCGGCGAAAACCGAAGCCGCTGGCTCGAATCCGGCGATCGTTCCGGCACAGGCAAATCCGGATGTTCGCATTGCGTTTCGCGTGAAGTATGTTGCCGAGGGAGTTGCTTATCTCGAGGGTGGGCGGAATGAAGGGCTCACGGGAGGCATGAAACTCGAGGTCAAGGCCATCGACCCTTCCCAGAAAGCTACCGCTGCGAGCGATGCAGACGCACTTCCCATCGCTGAATTGCAGTTGGCTTCGGCCGCGTTGTCGTCAGCAGTCGGGGAGATTCACAATCCGACGCGGCCGATAAAAGTAGGCGACTGGGCATACTTAACTTCGGAGGAAACTCAGTCTCTGATTGCGCAACGCTCGCTGAGCGCGACCAGAAAGTATCCGGTCGTAGTCTCGTTCAGCGAGGGAGACACGCTCGATGATGAGGCGCGTGTAGTGATTCCTAGGCCGCCCCTGCCAGAAATCAATCGTGCCCGCGGAAGAATCGGGTTCGATTACTCCGGAGTCGCAAGCCATGATAACGGCGGCGGTGTCAGTTCGAATGCCGGGCTCATGATCCGCACCGATATCACCCGTATCAACGGAACCTACTGGAACCTGACCGGATTCTGGCGTGGACGCATCAACAACCAATCGCATGGCGGCCAGGCGACATTGCAAGACCTCATCAACCGCACCTATACGATTGGGATGACGTACGACAATCCAAATTCCAGGAATGTGGCGGGTTTCGGACGGCTTTACCTGCCCTGGGCTACCAGTCTCGATTCCATCGATGGTGGATATTTTGCAAGACGGTTGACGCAGGGTGTTACCGCCGGCATCTTCGCGGGTTCGACGCCCGACCCGACCTCCTGGAATTACAACCCTGACCGCAGGATCGGCGGGGCTTTCGTCAACTTCGAGGGCGGATCTTTCGACAATTTCCGTTACACCAGCACGTCAGGCATGGGCATCGCGCTGCTCAAGTGGAATATCGACCGCCCCTTCGTTTTCTTCGAGAACGGAATTTTCTACAAACGGTATCTGTCCATCTACGATTCATTGCAGGTAGATAGTCCGAGCGGCAATCCCCAAGTGGCTTCGCCGGGTGCTGGCGTGAGCCGTAATTTTCTGACAGTGCGACTGCAGCCGACTTCCAGGCTGGAGTTCGACGTAAACCAAACTTATTTTCGCGACATTCCCACTTACAACGCTCAACTGGTTGGAACGGGATTACTGGATAAGTACCTGTTCCAAGGCTTCAGTGGAGGGGCGCGTGTCCAGGTCGTGAAGGACGTCTGGGCTTACACTCTTCTGGGCCGCAGCAACCGCTCGGGAGATGCGAAATCGTCCTTGAACCAGCTGTACGGAGTCACGGTGGGCCGCATGCCGTGGATTGGAATGCGTACCGATGTGCACTACTCCAAGTTCAATAGCTCGTTCGGGAGCGGCTCGTACGAATCGATCTCGCTTTCGCGCAACTTCAACGAGAACCTGCGCTGGGAGGTGCTTGGCGGACGCCAGTCGTTCGTCTCGCCGACGACCAGCGATATCTCGCATTTCGTTACGGGGAATTTTGAGGCTGCCCTCGGACCGCACTATTTCGTGCAGACTGGATACACCTGGAATCGGGGTGCGGGCCAAAACTACGACCAGTGGCTCTTCACGTTCGGCTATCGTTTTGACTCGCGATCGAAGGGACGATAAGACCTAACTGGCGACGGTCCGGTTCCGGCCAGCGCTCTTCGCCTGATACAAGGCAGCATCAGCGATTGCCCGTAGTTCCGATTCCATTCCGCCCTCCTCCTTCACGAGGATGCCTCCCAACTGGTCCCCTTTGGGCC
>Ga0209806_1000605_pt1 | contig 24609 bp, 15 predicted proteins | sample GraSoiAngelo_152_FD_186166 | JGI IMG/M metagenome (GOLD analysis project Ga0209806, IMG submission 186166) | Grasslands soil microbial communities from the Angelo Coastal Reserve, California, USA - 14_1009_12_30cm (SPAdes) (version 2) | ecosystem: Environmental > Terrestrial > Soil > Grasslands ... | reverse complement strand
CCGGGCCAAGTGCACAGGTCGTGATCGCGAAGCGGTTCACGGATCCGGTGCCGTCGGTGCGGCGACTGCGGGAGACAATTCCGCCGGCCGTGGACGCGGCGATCACGAAGGCCTTGGGGAAGGCGCCGGTGGACCGGTTCGCCACGGCCGAGGGATTCGCTGCCGCGCTCAGCGTCCGTGTCGCGGCGCCTCGCGGCCCCCGACGACTTTCTCGCCTCCGCCTGCCCCTCGCGGTGAGCGCTGCAGTCGCCGGGATCGTGGGAGCCGTGTTGTTCCTTCATACGAAACGCACACCCGTGCTGGATCCGAATCTGCTTGCCGTCGCTCCATTCGACGTCCTGGACCAGAAGCTGGACCTGTGGCGTGAAGGTCTGGTGGACGTTCTGTCGCGCGACATGGACGGCGCCGGAACACTGCGCGTCGTGCCGGTTAGCGTCGTCCTACGTCGCTGGCGGGGGCGTGCGGATGCCGCCGAGGCAGCTGACCTGGGTCGACGCACGGGCGCGCGTTTGGCGTTGTTCGGAACGGTCGTCCCGGAAGGCCCCGACTCCGTTCGCCTGCGGAGCGCGGTGGTCGACGTCGCGAGCGGCAAGATTCTGCTCGAGATAGAGCGCTCGGATCAAACGGATCGCATCGATCGGCTCGCGGATTCCGTCACACTCGATGTACTCCGCGACGTCCGCGCAGCGCCAGCTGGCCACACCCGACTCGTCACCGCTGGGACGAAATCCTTGCCTGCGCTGAGAGCTTTCCTCCGAGGTGAACAGCTTTCTCGACGACTCTCGCTGGACTCGGCGATCGAGGAGTACGAGCGGGCCGTCGCGCTCGACAGTGGGTTCGCGCTCGCACTGGATCACCTTGGCATGGCTCACTCGCAGAAGTTGGAGGACCCGGGAGCGCTGTACCTCAAGGCCGGACGACATAATCACGGTCTCGCCCCGCGCGACAGCTTGTTGATTACTGAGGACTCCCTTGGTGCCGCTACCGACGACACCCTCGATCACGCGTACTGGTCTCAATCCAGACGAATGTTCACCATTCTGGAAGAGGCGGTCCGCCTTTACCCTGATGATCCGATGGCTTGGTATCGACTCGCTGAATTGCGTTTCCATGGCGGGTTCGTGGTCGGTAGCACGCCGCGTCAAGCCTTGGATGCGTTTGAGCGCACGATCGCGCTCGACTCAACGATTGCCGCTGCTTACTTCCATCTAATCCAACTCGCGCTAGCCGGGTCAGACACGGCGAGCGCGAGAAGGTACGTTACTACCTTTCTCGGTTTGACTGCTGGGGTTCCTGAGGGTGAAGGGATCGGCCTTGTCGCCTCGTTACTCGACCCGCGGCGGGCCCACGCGCCTGAGGTGCAGCGTCTGCTCGACACCACCTCAGCAACGATGCTCTACTACACATGGGGCGTCGTGTGGTTCTGGCCGGATTCCGCGGAGACGGCCATCCGCCTGGCGCGACTCCTCGCCAGCGGGCGGCACCTCACCGCTACCCGTCCCGTCACCGGCCCGGCCGGCGACACCGGCCTTGCGAAGGGCGTGCTGGAGATGATGCTATCCTACCGGGGGCACCTCCACGAGTCTTATGCGCTGCTCGGGAACCGGGCTGGAGCGGTCTTCGCAGACTTGGCGTTGACAGGTGCCGTGCCCCCCGAGACCGCCAGCGCTGTGTTCGCCCGCTGGTTGCACAGCGGAGCGGAGGAGCCCTCGGTGGTGGAAGCCCGCTGGATGCCCCGTTGCCATCGGGCTTTGGGCGCCGCCTTGTGGTGGGCCTCGCAGCGCGACACGGCATCGATTCTGGCGCTCGTGCGCAGAGATAGTCTCGCTGCTAGAACGGCGTCCAGCGTTCCGGCGATCCAGAGAACACGCGGGAGCTACGAGCTTGCGCGCGCGGCGCTCGCGCTCGCCAGGCAGGACACGGCCGAGGCGATGCGCCGCTTCGCCATGTTCCCCGACTCGCTGTGCCCCGGTCACGTCCCATATGAGGCTGATGCCGCATCCTCCTTCCTCCCCATCACCAGATTCCGATTGCTCCACGCTACAGGCCGGGATCGAGAGGCCGTCGGACTGCTCGTCAATGACTTCCCTGGTATCTCTCCTACTTGGGTACTGGGCGTCTTCGACGCGGGTAGCATCGCGGAACGGCTCGGCGATCGTGAGGCCGCAACCCGGTGCTACCGCTTCGTCGCGCAAGTGTGGCGGAATGCCGATTCCGAGCTCCAGCCGTATGTAGCCCGCGCGCATGCCGCCCTCGCGCGGCTCGGCGCAGAGCCACGACGTTGACCTCTCAGCTCGAGTCACTGCGCGCCGCCTTGGCCGACCGCTATGCGCTGGAGCGCGAGCTGGGGCGCGGCGGCATGGCGACGGTCTACCTCGCGCGGGATCTCAAGCACGGGCGCCTAGTCGCGATCAAGGTGCTGCGCCCCGAGATCGCCGCCGCCCTCGGCCCCGAGCGATTTCTCCGCGAGATCGAGATCGCCGCCGGGCTCACGCATCCCCACATCCTGCCGCTCCACGACTCCGGCGAGGCTGATAGCCTCGTCTACTACGTGATGCCGTTCGTCGAGGGCGAGACGCTGCGGGACCGCTTGGAGCGCGAGCGGCAGCTCGCGTCGGAGGAGGCACTGGCGATCACGCGGGACGTAGCCGAGGCGCTGGGCCACGCTCACGCTCACGGGATCGTGCACCGCGACATCAAGCCCGAGAACGTTCTCTTCGAGGCCGGCCACGCCGTGGTGAGCGATTTCGGGATCGCGCGGGCGATCACGGCCGCCGCCGGCGGCAAGTTGACGGAAACCGGGATCGCGATCGGTACGCCAGGCTACATGAGTCCTGAGCAGTCGATGGGGGGTGAGCGAGTGGATGGTCGCAGCGACCTGTACAGCCTCGCCTGCATGCTCTACGAGATGCTGGCGGGGGAGCCACCCTTCACTGGGCCGAGTGCCGAGAGCGTCGCGCGCCAGCACGTGGCGGCGCCTGCGCCGCACGTCAGCGTGATGCGCCCGGGGGTCCCGCCCGCGGTCGATCAGGCGATCGCCCGGGCGCTCGCCAAGACACCAGCTGACCGGTTCGCGACGGTGGCCGAATTCGTCCGCGCGCTGCACGGGTCCCCCGATGTCGCGGCGAAGCGCCCCCGCCCGCGGGGGGCGTCTCGGGTCACGTGGGCTCGCGGCGCCATTGCCGTACTGGTGATCGGCGGCACCGTCGTCTACGCCCTCTGGGGACGACACAAGGACACAGTGGGAGCGGAGCCGATCGGGAAGCCTAAAATGCTCGCAGTCCTCCCCCCTGAGAATCTCGGTGCCCCCGAAGACGAGTACTTCGCCGACGGATTGTCGGAGGCGATCAACACGCAGCTCGGCGGCATCCACGGTCTCGGCGTGATCGCCCGGCAGAGCACCATCGGGTTCCGGAAGACCACGAAAAGCCCCCAGCTCATCGGAAGGGAATTGGGCGTCGACTACATCCTGGGTGGGACGGTGCGCTGGGAAAGGTCACGCGTGGCACCGAGTCGGGTGCGCGTGAGTACGGCCCTGGTGCGCGCGTCGGATGCCACCCAGTTGTGGGCGAGGCAATATGACACGGTTGTGGCGGGTGTCTTTGGCGTGGAGTCGAATTTGGCGGAGAAGGTCGCCGGCGCACTGGATGTGGCGCTCGCCGACCCCGAGCGCCGCGCTCTGGCCGCGACACCGACCGAGAGCCAGGAGGCTCACGAGCTGTACCTGCGGGGGCGGTTCATGGTAAGAAAGGGCTCCGCTCCTGACGTGCGCCGCGGCCTTGAGCTGTATCGTGAGGCTGTGGCGAAGGACTCGCGCTATGCGGCGGCTTGGGCGGGGATCGCGCAAGCGTGGTTGTCACTAGATGTCGCGCCGCGGCAGGGTTTCCCGCAGGCCAGAGCGGCGGCGCTCGTAGCGCTGAAGATCGATTCGACGCTCGCGGAGGCGCACACTGCGCTGGGCATCACCGAATTGATATACGAATGGGACTTTGCGGCGGCGCGGCGTGAGCTGTTGCGAGCGATCGCCCTGAATGCGAGTGATGTGATCGCGTACAGCGCCTACGCGGACCTCGTTGGTGTCCAGGGTCATCCCGATTCTGCACTCGCTCTGCTGCGGCAAGCCCGCGCTCTCGATCCGCTGTCTCCCGAGGCGAGACTCACATTCGCGCGATGGCTGGTCTTCGCCGGTCAATACGACAAGGCGCTCCAAGAGGCGACGAGCTTTATCGACGTCGCTCCCCGTGACGCGCATGCCATGAGGGGATACGCGCTGTTGGGCGCGGGCCGGCTGCCTGAGGCGCTCGACGAGTACAGGATGGACTCCGTCGACTTCATGGCTCCCGTGGCGGCGAGGCTCGGTCGGCCAGACCAAGCCCGTCGTCTCGTCGCCCGTCTGATTGGCGAGCGGCGAACACGCTACGTTCAGGCCGATGCTATCGCCGGGCTGTACGCAAGCCTCGGTGACCGCGACGCCGCCTTCGCGTGGCTCGACTCAGCGTACGCAGAGAGATCGGTCAACATGATCTTCCTCTCCCTGGGACCGATTCTGGAACCGATCCGAAGTGACCCGCGGTTCACAGCACTCAAGAAAAGGGTTGGCCTGCCGTAGCATGAGTTTGCAGAAGGGGGCCCTCTGGCGCGAGCCGGTCGTCCGTCGCAATCCTTCCTTCCGTGCGCGTTTTGATCGTCGAAGACGACCCCGAGCTCGCCGCGCTGTTGCGCGACGGGCTGCGCGCGCAGCGCATCGACCCGACGCTGGCCACGACGTTCGTCGAGGGGCGCGAGCGCGCCGGGCTGGCTACGTACGACGTGATCATTCTCGACGTGCGCCTTCCGGGCGGGACCGGGTTCGAGCTGTGCGGCGAGCTGCGCGGCCAGGGCGTGACCACGCCGGTCCTGATGCTGACGGCGCTCGATGCCGTGGACGACCGGGTGCGCGGTCTCGAAGTGGGAGCGGACGACTATCTCACGAAGCCGTTCGCTTTTCGCGAGCTCGTGGCCCGGGTCAAGGCCCTGGCCCGGCGCCGCCCTGCTCTCACCCCCGCGCTGCACCGCGTGGCCGACCTGGAGGTCGACGTCGCGGCGCGCCAGGTGCGGCGCGGCGGCCGTCCCGTGACGCTCTCCGCCAAGGAGTTCGCGCTGCTCGAGCTGTTCGTCACGCACGCCGGACAGGTGCTCGACCGTGCCACGATCACGGCGCACGTGTGGGACGACAACCACGATCCGTTCACGAACGTCCTCGAGGTGCTGGTGCGGCGGCTGCGCCGCAAGATCGACGACGGCTTCGAGCCCAAGCTGATCACGACGCAGCGCGGCGCCGGGTACCGCTTCGGGACGTGAGCGATTCCTGATGGAGCCGCTCGCGCGGCTGCGACTGCAGCTCACGGCCTGGTACGCCGGTGTGCTCGTGCTGGTGCTCGCCGTGCTGGGCATCGGGTTGTTCTTCACGGTGCGGCGGCAGATGGCTCGGCACCTGGACGTGTCGCTGCGCGCCGCGGCGGCGGCGCTCGAGCAGGCGGCGCGGATCCGCGAGACGGAGCAGGCCGGCGCGCACGGTGCCGTCGTCGATGCGGTCGACGAGCTCCACATCCCCGACCGCTCGCTCTACCTCCTGGACCAGGACGTCCATCCGATCAAGCCAGCGGCGCTTCCCGACCGGATCCGCGATGCGATTCGCGAGGCGGCCGAGGGCAAGCATCCCTATCGCAACCTCGACGCGCCAGACGGTCGCGAGCTGCGCGTCTACGTGGAGCGATTCACCGGAACGACCGGCAAGGCGTACGTCGCCGCTGTGGTGGCGGACCGGATGGAGCTCGAGAACGAGTACACGTCCCTGATCGAGGCGTTCGCCGCCGCGGCGCTGGCGGCTTTGCTGCTCGTGGCGGGCGGCGGCTCGTTCCTGGTGCGCAAGTCCGCCGCCCCGGTGGAGCGCTCGATGGAGCAGATGCGCCGGTTCATGGCCGACGCCGCGCACGAGCTGCGGACGCCGATCACGCTGCTCCGCACTCGCGCCGAGGTCGCCGCCAGCCAGGAGCGCGACCCCGCCCGCGACGCAGCGACGTTTCAGGCGATCGAACGCGAAGCGGCGCGGCTGGGGGAGATCACGGGGGGACTGCTCACGCTGGCGCGCGCCGACGCCGGTGAATGGCCGGTGGTGCGCGAAACACTCTACCTGGACGACGCGATCGCCGGAGCGGTGGACGCGACCCGGGCCCTCGCCGACCAGCGGCACGTGTTCGTGGAGGTGGGCAGCTTCGAGGAAGCGAGGATCACCGGCGACCCGGCCCTGGTGCGCCAGCTGCTGCTCATCGTGCTCGACAACGCGCTCAAGTTCACGCCCGAGGGGGGCCGGGTGCGGCTGGACGTTTCGGCCGAGAACGGTCGCGCTGCCGTGGTGGTCAGCGATACCGGGATCGGCATCCCCGCGGAGCAATTGTCACATGTGTTCGAGCGGTTCTATCGCGGCGACGGGGCGCGTCACGCCGCCGGGGGGGCGGGCCTCGGCCTCGCCATCGCCCAGTGGATCGCCACGGTGCACGGCGCGCACATCGACATCGCGTCGGAGCCGGGGCGCGGCACCCGGGTCGCGATCACCTTCCCGCACGCGGGAGCGTGAACGTCCGGCCCCGGATGGCCACGAGCAGGGTCGGGACTGCGAACAGGGTGATCGGGGTCGACAGCGCCAACCCGCCGATGACCGCGAGGGCGAGCGGACGCTGCATCTCGCTCCCCGCGCCGATCCCGAGCGCGAGGGGCAGCAGGCCAAACAGGGTGCACAGCGTCGTCATCAGGATGGGGCGGAGCCGGACGCGCGCGGCTTCCCGGATGGCCGCTTCGAGAGTCGTGCCTTCCGCCCGCATCCGCAGCCGGGTGAAGTCCAGCAGGATGATGCCGTTCTTGACGATCAGGCCGACCAGCAGGATCAGCCCCATGAACGACGAGACGTTGAGCGCGGTGCGGGTCACGAGGAGGAGCGCCATCGCGCCGACGAACGACAGCGGTGCGGCGAGGAGCACCACGAGGGGCTCGACGAACGACTCGAACTGAACGACCATGACGCCGACCACGCTCGCGGCCGCCAGGCCGAGGACCAGCAACAGCGCCCGGAACGCGGTCTGCTGGCTCGCGTATTGGCCACCCAGCTCCACCCGGATGCCGGGCGGTGGCGGGTTCTTGGCCAGCGCGGCCTTCACGTCTGTCATGACACTCCCGAGGCCGCGCGCGCCGAGATCGGCGGTCATCAGGATCATCTGCTGCTGGTTCTCGCGCAGCAGCTCGGCGCGTGTGTCCAGCGGCGTGAACCGCGCGACGGACGCGACGGGGACGGGCGCCCGGCCGTCGGGCGAGAGCAGCGTGATCGCCCCCAGCCGCAGCGGGTCGAAGCGCACCGAATCGGGGGCGCGGACGCGGACCCCGATGCTGCGGTCGTCGAGGAAGATCTGGCCCGCGTCGACGCCCAACAGCGCGCCGCTCAGGCCGCGGCTCACCGCCGCGGGCGTCAGCCCTACCTTGTTCGCCTCAGCGGCATCGATGCTCATCGCCATCTCGGCGGTCGGCTCGCTGACGCCGCTGAACAGGTCTTCGAGGCCCGAGATATCTGCCATCGCGGAGTCGAGCCGGGTGCCATACGCTTCGAGGGCGGCGAGGTCCGGGCCGAAGAGCTTGATCTCCACCGGACGCGCGCTGCCGGCAAGGTCGTTCACGACGTCCGACAGGATCTGCACGAACTCGATGCGCATCCGGGGCAGCGCGACGCTCGTCCGCTGCCGCACCTCGTCGATGACCTCGAAGCTCGAGCGCTGTCGGTGGCTCTGGGGCTTGAGCCGGACGACGTAATCCCCCCGATTCTGCAGCGTCGCGAACAGGCCGAGCTCGGCGCCGGTCCGTCGGCTGGTCCCGTCCACCTCCGGGATGCGCGCGAGGATGCCATCGATGACGCGGAGCTGGCGATCGGTTTCCGCGAGGGCCGTGCCCCCGGGCGCCCAATAGTCGAGCACGAAGGCGCCCTCGTCCATCTCCGGGAGGAAGCCGGTCTCGGCGAGGCGGTAGGTGCCGTACCCCGCGACGGCGAGCGCCACGCCGATCACCGCCGTGCGCCGCGGATGATCGAGCACCGCGCCGAGCGCGCGGGTGTAGCGTTGCGCGAGGTGGTCGATCGCGCGGCCCAGACGCTCGAGCGCGGTCGGCGTGGCGCCGGGTGCGGGGGTCGCGTGCTCCGCGTCGCGCGCCGTGAGGTACCGCTCGGCGAGCAGCGGGATGATAGAGCACGCCAGGACGAGCGAAACCAACACGGCGATGGTGAGCGTGATCGAGAGCGCGTGAAAGAACTGGCCGACGACGCCCTGGAGCAAACCGAGCGGCAAGAAGACGACAACGGTCGTGAGCGTCGAGGTCGTTACCGGCCAGAGCAACTCCTGGACCGCGTCACGGATGGCCGCGGTCCGGTCGGCCTTCAGGTCGAGGTGTCGGACGATGTTCTCGGTGATCACCACGGCGTCGTCGATCACCAGGCCGATGGCGATCGCCATCGCGCCGAGCGTCATCAGGTTGAACGTCTGCCCCAGGAGCGACATCACGAAGATCGTAATGACGAGGGTGAGCGGGATAGACGACGCGCTGACGGCGGTGATCCGACCGTGGCGGAGAAACAGGAGCAGCACGATGACGGCGAGTCCGGCGCCGATCAGCATGGCGTCGCGGACTGCTTTGACGGCGTCGCGCACGAGGGACGCCTGGTCGTACACGGGCTTGAGCCGCACCCCGGGAGGGAGCGCCAGCCCGCGGACCACGCCGGCGACGCTGTCGGCGATCGCGAGTGAGTTGCCGCCCACCTGGCGGGTGATGTTGATCTCCGCCACGGGCTCCCCGTCGCCCGAGATGATGCTCACGCGGTCCTCGGTGCCTGGGGTCACGGTGGCGAGATCCCGCACACGCAGTCCGTGCCCGACGACGATGCGGGCGATGTCGTCGGCCGCGTGCGCCTCGGTCGCCGTGACGACGAGGTATTGCTTGTAGCTGTCCGGGACACGGCCCACCGCGGCCACGCTGGTCGCGTCGTGGATCGCCGCCGCGAGCTCGTCGAACGTCATCCGTTGCTGTGCCAGGCGCACCGGATCGGCCACGACCTCGATCTCCCGGACGTCGCTGCCGAGCACGTCCACGCGCCCGACGCCCGGCACGCGCGACAGCAGCGGCTTGATCTGATAGCGAGCGATGTCGTACAAGGTCGCCGGATCGCCGCCCCGCACGTTGTAGGATAGAATCGGGAACAGCGATGGCGTCATGCGCTCGACTTGGATGGTCACGCCGGCCGGCAGGTCGGGTACGATCTGGTCGACGCGCGCGCGGACCTCCTGGAGCGCGTTGACCATCTCCGTGGTCGGCGAGAAATCGACGTTGATCTCGGTGCCGCCCCGGATGGAGCGGGACCGGACCCGCGTGACGCCGGGGACGATGCTGACGGCTTCCTCGATGGGCCGCGACACGCTGAACAGCTGCTGGCGCGCGCCCAGCGAGGTCCCGGTCGCCACGATCGCGACGCGGGCGAAGTTGAGCTCGGGGTAGATGGCCGAGGGAAGCGTCGTGGCGGCCCACACGCCCCCGACACCGACCAGCGCCACGAGCAGATAGACGAAGCGGCGCTGGCCGCTCAAGACGTCGAACAGCGTCACCGCGGCGGAGGGGGAGCGGCAGTTCGCTCAATCTTGGCGCCGTCGGCCACGCCGTACGCGCCATTGGTCACGACGACCTCGCCGGCGTGGAGCCCGGACGCGATCTCGGCGACGGTCTCGCTGCGGCCGCCGACCGAGACGGGTCGGACGTGGGCGACCTGGCTGGAATCGACGACGAAGACCTGAAAGCCCTCACCGCCGGCGGCCGGGACGAGCGCGGCGACGGGCACGATGACGGCGCGCGGCACGACCGCGGTCACGATCGCCCCGGACAGCGACTCGCCCAGCCGCAGGGCCCTGGCGGGATGCCGCAACCGGGCGCGCACCGTTACGGCGCGGCTGACCGAATCCACTGCGGCCGCGACGCCCGTCACGGTGCCGGAGCCGAGCGGGTCGCCCGCCGCGGACTCAGGGGCGGTGACCGCCACCGAATCGCCGTCGTGGATCGCGGCGGCGTCCGCGGGCGAGACGCTGAAGATCACGTCGAGCGCCCCGGGGTCGGCGATCTGGATGAGGGCCTGGGTCGGATCCACCGAGGCGCCGAGCACGGCGGTCATGCGGGTCACGACTCCGGCGAGCGGGGCGCGTAATGTGGCGAGCTGCTGGCTGCGACGCGCGGTCACGGCCGCCACCTGTGCCTGGGCCAGGTCCGAGGCGGCCTGATCGGCGTCCTTCTGCGGCAGAATGCCAGCCTGGACGAGGCGCGTCGCCCGCGCGTAGTTGCGCTGCGCCGTCTCGAGCGCGGTAGCGGCGCTCTGCGCCGCGGCGTCGAACGGCGCCAGCTCGAACTCGATGAGCGTGTCGCCCAAGGCGACGCGCTGGTCGGTGGCGACGAAGATGCGGGCGACGCGCGTCGGGCCCGGCGCGGCGAGCTCGGCGAAATGGCCCGGGCGCGCCGTCACGGTGCCGATGGCTCGCACGATCCGCGCGAACGGCTGCTCGGTCGCGACCGCGGTCGCCGCCGCGACGGTTTGCGCGGGCGCAGCCGCGGCGTCGTCGGCCGAGGCGCGGCCGCGGCACGCAGCCGCGAGGAGCACGAGGAGGGCGAGGCCTCTCACAGCCGGTCGCGGGAGGCGGTGAGCAAGTGGACGGCGCCGACGGCATCGTTCAGGAGGCCGACGTCGTCGATATAGCGGCCCAACGCCTCGCGCGCATTGCGCTGGGCCTCGAGCACGTTGGCGAGCGGAATGGCGCCCTCGGCGTACGCGCGCAGCGACATCGCCGCCACGCGGTCGGCGCTTGCGAGCAGGCGACGGCCGCGCGTCACGCGCTCGAGCGCGGCGGCCAGGAGACGACGGGCGCGGCTCAGGTCGGCAGCGGATTGCCGGCGCGTCAGATCCAGTTGCGCCTGCGCCCGGTCGCGCGCCGCGCGAGCCTGCCCGATTTCGCCCCCGTTCCAGTTGAAGAGCGGGAATGGCAACGACACGCCGAACGTGGGCAGCACGGTCCCGGCCGGCGCCGTCGGATCGCCCCGCTCCAACCCCACCTGGATGCTGGGGGCGACGAACACGCTGCGATGGGCGAACGTCAGCGTGCGCTCCGCCGAGCGCAGCGTCGCGGCGGCAGCCACGACCGGCAGCGGCTCGCCGGCGCCGGCCGTATCGTCGGGCATGGCGTCCGCGGGGACCAGGGAATCGGAGAGAGTGATGGCCGGTGCGTCGGCCGGCAGTCCCATCACAAATTGCACCGCCAGCAGCGCGTCCAGGGCGGCGAGCGAGTCGTCGACGGCGATGTTCTCGAGCTGTCCGGCGTTCACCTCGGCGAGCCGCACGTCCAGCTCGCTGACGTCCCCGACCTCGCGGCGCAGGCGCGCCATCGTCAGCAGGCTGTCGGCGTCGCGCGCGGTGCGGCGCGAGAGCCGCGCGTGCGCGAGCGCGGCTAGCGCACGGGTGTAGGTGGTGTCCGCGTCGAACCGGATGGCGGCGCGCTCGAACGCGAAGCCATACCGGGCCGCGTCGCGCGCCGACGCGGCGGCGCCGACCCGTGCGGAGCGCAGCCACGGCAGGTCGAGCGCCAGGTCGGCGACGTAGTGATAATGGGGCACGTCTTTCGTATAGGTCGCGCTCAGCGATGGATTGGGAAACGCCCGGGCCGTCCCCAGGGCACCGGTGGCGAGCGCCGTGTCGGCGCGGCCGAGCGCGGCGCGGGCGCCGCGGGCGAGCGCGGCCTCCACCGCCTGCGCGCGCGTCACGGGTTGCTGCGCGACGAGCCCCGGCGCTCCAACCGCGCCGCCCAGAGCGAAGCAGAACGGAAGAGACACTCGAAGAGACATGGTGACGTGCGGGGAAACCTACGCGGCGAACCTGTCAGGAAGCTGACACGGTCAGCCCCATCCCCCCGCCGCTTGCTCCACAGAGCCCAACTGGCTCTCGGTAGGCTCCGCTCAGCAAAACCACGGCTCCGTGAGCCGTGGCGCCATGGGCCGGTCGCGCGGGGGTCGCCGAAACGGCGTCGGCACGGGGCGGCCGGCGCGTCGGCCGGCGAGCTCGCGGAGGCGATAGAACGTCACCGCGGGAGCTTCCTCGGCACGCGCCGCCTCGAGCACGAGCGCGCTGGCTTCGCGCTGCAGCTCGTCCATGCGCGGATCGGGATGGGTCCAGCGATGGCTCAGGCCGGCGGCGTCGAGCTCGCCGAGCGCGGCGCGGAGCGCGGGCCGCGTCAGCAACAGCGAGCCCGGAGGGACGAGCAGCCGGATGGTGAGCTGCACCGGGTCGACGTGATCGACGAGGTCGTGCGCTTCGAGGAAGTCCAGCAGCTCGAGGTAGTCGTCGAGCGTGCTCCAGGGGGTGAACGGCACGAAGGTCGGTCGCGGCGCGATGCCGACATGCCGCAGGATCGTGATCGCCCCCGCGACATCGACCTTGGTGTGCCCCTTCTCGAGATTGGCGAGCACCACGTCGGAAAGCGCCTCCACCGCGGAGACCACGAACGCGCAGCCGGTAGCCGCGAACTCCGGGAACAGCTCCCGGTGGCGCAGCACGTGCTCGATCTTGGCGGTGAAGTCGTAGCTCAGGTCGGGAAATGCGGCGTGCAGCTCGCGCACCAGCTTGAGCGCGTGTCCCGGCCCGTTGAGGAAGTCCGGATCACCGAAAGTGATATGGCCTGCCCCGGCCGCGACCAGGCCACGAATGTCCTGCATCACCACGGCGCGGGGGACTGCGAAAAAACGGCCGCCGTACACCGGCGGGATCGGGCAATGCAGGCACGTGTGCAGGCAGCCGCGACTCGCTTCGACGTAGCCCGCCGGAACGAGCCGATCGTGGCGCGCGAGCCGCACGTATCGGGCCAGCGGCGGCAGCGACGCGCGGCTGGGCAGCGGGAATGCGAGCCGCTGGAGTGCGGCGCCGCGGCGCTGGGGCTCTTGGCCGGCCTCGAGACGCTGTGCCAGCGCCACCAGCTCGCCTTCGAATTCTCCCCCCATCACCCCATCGGCGACGCCGTCGAGCAGGAACTCGGCGCACAGCAGTGCGTACAAGCCGCAGAACACGATCCGGCAGCCCGGGTTGAGGCGCCGGATGCGCTGGGCCGCGGGCACGCCAAGCCGCAGGGCCGTGTGCATCGGGGCCATGATGGCGGCGACGCGTGCCCCGCCCACGGCCGTCTCGTGCAGGGGCTCGAGCGCGAGATCGAGCGCCCGCGGCGCGTACCCCGCGCGCTCGAGAAACGCCATGGGCCACGCGAGGCCGAGTGGCTGGTGACCGAGCTCGTAGCAGGACACGAGCAGGATCGCCCCGGGGGCGCGCATGGTAGACATCATTTCTTGAGAAACGCCTGGAGCGCGGCCCGAAAGTCGGGCGTCGTCCGGCTCACCGCGTTCACGTCCGCGCCCAGGCGGATGCCCTCTTCGAAGCGCATCCCGTCGAGCTGGTAGAATTGCTGCTTGGTCAGTGCGAGCGCGGACGGGCTCGCCGCGGCGAGCGCGCGCAGCACCTCGCCGGCCTGATCGTCGAAGTCAGAGTCCTCGTACACGCGCGACACCAATCCCAGGCCGGCCGCCTCGGTGGCGCCGAGGATGCGCCCCGTCGCCGCGAGATCGAACGCGACTTTCTCGCCGGCCGTCCGTTTGAGCAGGGTCATGACGATCGCCGGTACGAAGCCGCGCTGCACCTCCGGATAGCCGAACTGGGCGGACTCAGCCGCGAGGACCAGGTCGCACGCCGTGGCGAGCCCGCAGCCACCCGCCAGCGCCCGCCCCCGCACCACCGCCACGATCGGCTTGGGGAGACGTCGCATGGTCAGGAACACTTCGGCGAAACGGAGCGCGGCCCGCCGGTTCTCATCGACGCTTTGGTCGGCGGAGGCGAGCAGCTCGTGAAGATCCATACCGGCGCAGAAATCGCTTCCGGCGCCACGCAGCGCCACCACCCGGACGGCGGCGTCCAGGTCGGCGCGCTCGAGCATCGCGAGCAGCGCGTCGATCATGGGCGCATCGATGGCGTTCTTCTTGTCCGGCCGGTTGAGCGTGGCTATGAGAATCCCGGAGTCGACGGTCACCAGCACCCGATCGGTCATCGCGGCAGCTCCACCTCGAGGCGCAGCAGCGCGGTGGAGAACACCTTCCCCTGGGCGTCGGTCTTGAGCGAGATGGTCCCGCCACCGTCCAACGCGCCGTGGAGCAGGAAATTCAACGCACGCAAATTGGGCAGCTCGAACCGCTCGACTGGGCCCGTGATCATGCCCTTGAAGTGGCGGGCGACGCGCGCCGCGGTTACCAGCTTCACGAGGATCGGATAGTACGCGGGTTTCAGCGCAATCAGGCCCACGTTTGCCGTGTCACCCTTGTCTCCGGACCGGGCATGCGCCAGCTCCACGAGGCGGACGCGGCGCTTGCTCGACCGCCGCCTCATACCTCGACCAGCTCCACGCATGGCTCCACCATGCTCTTGTCGAGCAGCGCGGGCCAATAGGCCACGATCTCCTCGGGCTTGGGGCGCCCGCCGGCGAAGCCGGTGACGCTGGGGGGACCGTTCAGGATCAGCGGTGCGATCTCACGGGTGAAACGCTCCACCGCGGGCTTATCGGGCGACCGCACGCCGATGCGCAGTTGCACCTCGGGGAGGTCGTCCACCACCACGTCTTCGAGCGCCAGGCGACCGTGCGTCGCGTCGGCGCCGACAAACTCCGTGTGGATGGCCTCGAACGCGAGACCCAGGTCTGCGAGACGCTGGCGCAGCACACGGTCGGCGGCCCGGGCCTTCTTGTACGCATCGGGCCACCCGTAGACCAGGGTACCGACGGCTTTGTGTCCGTAGAAGTAGGCCACGGACACCTTGAGCTTGTCGGTGGCGGGTCTTCCCCTGACCCCCGACACCCGAACCCTGTCCTTCCCCGCCTGCTCGAGTCGGATGGTGGTGAAGTCCGCGATGCAGTCGGGGGTGATGTATGCGGCAGGATCGCCCATCTCGTATACCAGCTGCTCGGTCACACCGGCGACGCTGATGCGCCCGCCGGTGCCGGGATGCTTCGTGACCTCGAACGTGCCGTCGGGCCGTGCTGCGACGATCGGGTACCCCACGTTGGCGAGATCGGGGATCCGCTCCCAGTCCACGAGACAGTTGCCTCCACTGCACTGCGCGCCGCACTCGATCGTGTGGCCCGCGACGGTGCCGGCGGCGAGCAGGTCCCAGGCGTCGGCCGGCCACTCGAACGCGTGGATCATGGGCGCGAGCGTGAGACCGGTATCGGTCACGCGCCCCGTGATGACGATGTCCGCACCGCGCCGCAGCGCATCCACGACGGGCCAGGCCCCGAGGTAGGCGTTCGCCGCGACCACGCGATCGCGGACGTCGGAGAGCGGCCGGCCCGTGTCGAGGTTCCGGAGCTCGTGCCCGCGGGCCAGGAGCCCGTCCAGCCGCCCCAGCAGATCGTCTCCCGTCACGACGCCGATGCGCAGTTTGCCTCCGAGCTTCAGCCGGCGCGCGACCTCGGCGACGGCCTGGGCGCAGGCGCGCGGGTTCACGCCGCCGGCGTTGGCGGTGATCTTGATGCCCCGCTCGGCGACGATCGGCAGGATGCGCTCCATCAACGGTACGAAGTCCTTGGCGTACCCGAGCGAGGGGTCACGCGATTTCTGCTTCTGCAGGATGGACATGGTCACTTCGGCCAGGTAGTCCATCATGAGGTAGTCGACGGGTCCGCCCGTTACCTGGCGATACGGAGCCTCGAGCCAATCGCCCCAGAACCCCTGGCCGGCGGCGATCCGCACGGCGCCAGGGCCGCGCTCCGGCGTCATGGGAGCGGGAGCCGCCGGACTGCATCCACGCCGACGCCGTCGGATGGGTGGATGCGCACCTCGATCAGCGGCGTGAATCCCTCCGGAAGAGCGAGCTCCGGCGGCCGCCCGACGGGAATGACCGCCCGTCCCCCCGGGACGACGCGCACGTCGGTGCCGGCGCCCGCGGCGCGCGGCTGCGCGAGCAGGAAACGGACGCGCACCGTCGCGCGCCACGGGTGGGCACCGTTGTAGCGCGCGAACGCCGGGAACAGCTCCACGGTGAGCGGCCGGCCCTTGAGTGCGGCCGTGGCCCGCGCGTCGACGGCATGCCGTCCGAAGGCGTAGTTGAGCGCCCCCTGCCCGACCTGCTGCCCGCTCGAGTCGAAGTCGGTGACGCCGAAATCCGTGAAGTCGTCCCACTGCTCCCGCGCCATCTCGACGTCCACGGTCGCCTGGCCCGCCCAGTCGGGGACTCGCACCGTCACGCTCTCGGCCGGTGCGCCGCGGCCCGCGACGGCGACGGACCGCTCGGCGCCGATGAGCATGGTGGTCGCGCGTCCGGCTGCCGCTTCGGGACCTGCCGTCGATGCTTCGAGACCGGCCGCCGTCGCGCCGATCGCCCAGGCCGCCAGCGCGGCGCGCACGGTCGCCGTGACGCCGGACAGCGGCGGCGCCACCACGTCGAGCTCGTACACACCGGGAACGAGGTCTTGCGCGGACACCACGAAACGGGCCGTGCCGGGCTGCGTACCGCCGAGCGCGACCACGGAGTCGTGGCCGATGCCGCGGAACGGCGCGCCGTTGGGCTCGAACAGGTAGGCGGTGGCCGTTTGCGCTGCGGAATCGGGCAGCGTCACGGCGGCGAAGAGCGTCGCCCCCGCCGTGGGGGCTTTCAGAAAGTAGCGCTGGACGCGGGCCGGGCCGATGGCGCGACGCTCATCGAACAGCGGCTTCGCGACCAGGTCGTACGGCACCACGACCGTATTGGGCAGGGTGAAGAGCGCCCCGGCGAGCGTATCGCTCGGATTCCAGGCGCTCACCGTCCCGACGTAGACGCCGGGCGCGGCAAAGGCGGACCGCTGGTAGACGATCGGGATCTCCGTTTCCCGCGCCCCCGCCACGACCGTGATGGGCACCGCAAGCCACGGGACGCTGCTCTTGAGCAGGAACTGTGCGGCTCGCAGCCCGGCGACGTGACGGACCTGGAACGCTTGCAGCGTGTCACCCGGGTCGCCGAGGCCGTCCCGGTGAAACGCGGCCGAGACGCCGGCGGGCACGCGCACGACGTACTCCGAGCCCTGATGTCCGCCCAACAGCCAGCGGTATGCCGCGTCCACTCGCGGCTGACCTGCACCATCGTCGATCGGGGTTTCGCCCCGGAAGGGGACCGCCGAGGCCCGCAGCGCCTGGCCGATCTCCGCCGCGCTCACTTTGCGCCCTTCCTGAGCCATGGCGGACAGGAGACACGCCGCGAGGCCGGCCGCGTGCGGCGCGGCCATACTGGTCCCGCCCTTGATCTCATCGCCCGTGTTCCAACGCGGGACCGAGGAGAACGCCACGCCCGGCGCCACCAGATCCGGCTTCGCGAGCTCGGCGCCGCGCGAGCTCCACCACCCCATCACGTCGGGCGCGGGGGAGGTTCCCGGCTGCACGGGACGCGCGAAGACGCCGGGGTACGATGCACCCACCGACAGCGCGAGGTCCGCCGAGCCGGGGAACCCGAGCGTCGACAGGCCGGGGCCGTCGTTGCCCGCGCTGATCGTGAATACGGCGGCGGGATGAGCCACGAGGAACGCGTTCACGATGGAGTCGATGACCGCGTGTCCCTCGCGCTCGTTCCCCACGCCGAAGCTCAGGTTCAGTACCAGCGGCATGTTGCGCTGCTCGGCGTAGCGGGCCGCGTACGCCATGGCGCGCTGCATGCTGCCGGTGACCGAGATGCCGCCACGCGCGGCATTCGCGATCTTCAAGCCGAGCAGCTGGGCGCCCGGCGCCACGCCGTCGAACCCCGCCACGTTGAACAGACTGTGTCCCGCGGCGATGCCCGCCACGTGGGTGCCGTGCCCGCCGTTGTCGAAGAACAGGTCGAGCAGCGGCGCGCCGTCGGCTTCGCTGAAGTTGGCGGCGAGGGTGATCGGCTTGGACCCGAGGGCGATCGTCTCACGCCCGTCACGGTAGTCGTGCAGCGGCATCTCGTCTTCGAACGAGCCGTTCAGGTTCGAGTCGAGGAACGCCACCCAGCCGTCGCTCGCCTTGACGACAATGACCGGAAACGTGTCGGTGTTGGCGCCATTGCCGTTCAAGTCGCCGGCGGGCGGCTTGCCGAGAGGCAGCTCCCGCAGCATTCCGGCGTACCACGTCGTGGCGGTGGTGAGGCGACCGATGCGGTGTGCGCCCGCCAGCGTGTGCCCGCCCACGGCGACGGTGCCGTCGGCCGCGGGGGTGACGGGGGCGAGCGCGACGCGACCCTCCCCCGAGAAGTCGCGCAGCTCGACGATCTTGGGCGCCCCGGTGCTGGTGGTGATCAGGCCGTCCACGCCCGGGTCGACGCCGGTGTCGAGGATCGCGATCAGGACGCCGCGCCCGTCGTACGTCGGATGCTTAACGCGGAACTGATCGACTCCCGTGCCTTTCAGCGGCATGAGCCCGGTCATGAACGCGATCGACGGGGGCAGCGCGGGCTCGCGTGCGGGCACCGCGGTGGCGTCGGCCGCCGCCGGCGGTGCGGCGGCGCCTGGAGGCCGCTCCGCCGGGACGGCGGTCGTGCTGGGGCGTGCCGCGGTGCCGCCGCAGGCGGCGACCAGGACGGCCAGGGCGATGCCGCAGGGATTACGGGTCATGAAGCGCTCGGTAGGACGAAGGCCCCGAGGTGTGGGCCGGAGAATTCCGTGGTCGCCTCGAGCAGGAAGGCGAGGACGTCGCGGGTGTCTTCCGGCGGCACGATGGCGTCGACGAAGCCCCGGGCGCCAGCGAACCGGGCGTCGAGCTGGCGGTCGTAGTCCCCGCGCATCGCCTCCACCGCCGGGGCGTTCTCGGCTTTGGCCACGCCGTTCCCGAAGACGGCTTGGACGGCGGACTCACCCTCCATCACGCCCATCCGGCCGGTCGGCCACGACACGATGAAATCGGGGTCGAAGCCCTGCCCCGCCATGGCGTAGTAGCCGGCTCCCGAGGCGTGGTTCACCGTCAGGACCAGCTTGGGCACCGTTGCGGTCGCCATCGCTTCCACAAAGCGCGCGCCGGCGCGGATGATTCCCGAGTGCTCGGCTTCGGTCCCGACCATGAAGCCCGACACGTCCTGCACGAACAGCAGGGGGATCCGCTCGCGGTCCGCGTTCGCGATGAAGTACGCCACCTTTTCGGCGCTCTCCGTATAGATGATGCCGCCGATTTTCGGAGCCGCGCCCGCCTTGCCCTTGATCACGCCGCGGGAGTTGGCGATGAGTGCCACCGGGCGTCCGGCGATGCCCGCGTGCCCGCAGATCATCTCGGGGGCCACGTCGGCCTGGAACTCGTCCAACGCCCCGCCGTCCAGCAGGCAGTCGAGCACGGCGCGCATGTCGTAGCTCATGCGGTGATCGGTCGGGAGCAGGTCGTACAGGTCCTTGGGGCTGCGCTTCGGCTTGCCGCCGGGTGCCGGGGGGCGCGCCGGGCGGGGGAGCCGCGACACGTACTCACGGATGCGCTCGAGGCAGTCCTTGTCGTCGCGCGTGCGGTAGTGCGCCACGGCGCTGATGCTGGTATGGGTGCGGGCGCCACCGAGCGACTCCGCGTCCACCACCTGCCCCGTCGCGCCCTTCACGAGATTGGGCCCCCCCAGCCCCATGAACGACGTGCCGTCGACCATGAAGATCACGTCCGACAGGGCGGGCAGGTACGCCCCGCCCGCGATGCACGGACCCATCACGGCGGCGATCTGCGGCACCCGGAGGTAGTGGCGCATGATCGAGTTGTAATAGAAGATGCGCGCCGCGCCGTACTGCCCGGGGAACACGCCGTCCTGGTAGGGCAGATTCACGCCCGCGGAATCTACCAGATAGACGATCGGGATCCGCTGGCGCATCGCGATCTCCTGAGCGCGGAGCATCTTCCGGATGGTCTCGGGCCACCACGATCCCGCTTTCACGGTCGCATCGTTTGCGACGACGACCACGGGCCGCCCCGCGATCCGTCCCATGCCAGTGACCACACCGGCCGCCGGCGCCTGGCCCTCGTACTGATCCCACGCGACGAGCAATCCCACCTCGAACCACTCGGCGCCCTGGTCGAGCAGCGCCGCCACCCGCTCGCGCGCGGTGAGCTTCCCCTGCTCGTGCTGGCGCCTCATCTTGTCCGGTCCGCCGCCCTGCTCGAGCTGCTGCTGCAGCTCGCGGTACTGCGCGGTGAGGCTCTTGAGCCTGCTCAAGGGCGCGCGTCAGGCTGAGACATGTTCCGCCGCCCACTCCTCGATGTACTTGACGAGATCCGACGTTGGCGTCCCGGGTCCGAACAACCGGCCGATCCCTTGCTTGCGCAACGTCTCCATGTCCTCCGGAGGAATGATCCCGCCGCCGGTGACTAAGACGTCGTCACGCCCGGCTTCGACGAGCAGCTGCTTCACGCGCGGAAACAGGGTGAGATGCGCGCCCGACAGGATCGACAGACCCACCACGTCCACGTCCTCCTGCACGGCCGCCTGCACGATCATTTCGGGCGTCTGGTGCAGCCCGGTGTAAATGACTTCCATGCCGGCGTCGCGCAGGGCGGCGGCCACGACCTTTGCGCCGCGGTCGTGCCCGTCCAATCCGGGCTTTGCCACCAGTACCCGGATCGGGCGCCTCGCGCCTGCCATCAGCGACGGAACCGCAACAGACCGGCGAGCCCGTCCACGACGCGGCGTGCCCGGTCGTCGTAGATGACGTCCACCTGGACGCGCTGGGTGAGCGCTTCCTCGATGGCATCGTCGATGCGCAAGTCGTCGTCCCGGCCGTCCGCGACCAGGGTACGCACCTGGCCGCGTTCGAGCGCCTTGAGCGTGGCATCGATGCCGTTCACGGCCCAGCCGCTGCCGACGCCTTCCCGGACCGCCTCCGCGTGCGCGCGCTCCCAGGCGCGCTCGCGCTCCTCGCGCAGCGCCAGGGCCGCCTCCCGGACCTCGGCGGCGGCCACGCGCTTGGGATTCAGGCGCACCACGCCAAGCACGAGGTCGTGGAGGTAGGTGTGCAGGTGCGGCAGCAGCGCCGCCGCGTCCACGCCGATCCCCGCGGCCACGAGCCCCGCGAGCGGGCGCTGCGTGTGGATCTGGAAGATCCGGTCGGCTACCTGGGCGTAGTGCCGCTGCTTCTCCTCCCGGATGCGCATGTGGTAATTGTGCTCGCCGAAGCCGCCCGCGAGCACGCTGCCCTTCTTGGCCTGCCGTTCGCCGTGGAACTTCCCGGAGCGCGTGGCCAGCGCCGTGAGGCTGGGCAGCTCGGCGACGTCGTACGCCGTCACCGCGAACAACCGCGCGCTCGCGCGGTCGCACGCGACCACCAGGATCGTGCCGAACTCCTCCTCGAGGGCGACCAGCTCGCGCACCAGGGGGACCGGGGCGACCGCCAGACGCGACCGGTGCACATGGGGGAGCGGGAGGATCTCGAACAGGTCGAGCCCGCCGCCCACGAACAGCGCGATGCCGCGCGCGGCCGGGAGGCGGCTCGGCTCCTCGAAGTAGCGCCGCAGGCCGTCCAGATCCGCCCGGACGCTCTCGCGCTGTGCGTGGTCCAGGGGGCGACGCTCGAGGTCGGACGCGACCTGCTTGATGCGGTTCTTGATCTTGATCAAGTACTTGGCGCGCGCCTTGTCGCGCGGCTCGAGCTTCAGGTAGCAGGAGACGACCTGGTGCGGACCGGGCTGCAGGCGCGAGAGGCGCTCGACGGCCCCGCGCACGGCGCTCTCGCTGGCGGACACGGGCAGGGCGGTCATGTCCTAGAAGAACACCGGCTCGCGGTAGGCGCCGTACACGCGCTCCAGCGCGTGCCTGATCTCGTAGAGCGTGCAATAGGCGCGGGCGCAGTCCAGCATCGGTCCGATCACGTTGCGCTCCCCGAGCGCCGCCTGGCGCAGCGCTTCCAGGCGCTCGCTCACCAGCGCCGCGTCGCGCTCGGCGCGCAGCCGCGCGAGGCGCCGCCGCTGGAGACCCTCGGCGTCGGTCGAGACCTTGAGGATCTCGACTGGGTGGTCGTCCTCGCTCACGAAGTCGTTCATGCCTACGATCACGCGGCGGCCCGCTTCGACGTCGCGTTGAAACTCCGCCGCCGAGCGGGCGATCTGGCGCTGGAACCAGCCGCTCTCGATGCCCTTCACGACGCCGCCGACCGAATGGATCTCGGCGAACAGCGCTTCGGCTTCGCGCTCGAGCTGGTCGGTGAGCGACTCGAGGTAGTACGAGCCGCCCAGCGGGTCGATCACGTCCGCGACGCCGGTCTCGTGGGCGATGATCTGTTGCGTGCGCAGGGCCAGTCGCACCGCCTCTTCCGTGGGGAGCGCGAGCGTCTCGTCGAGCGAGTTGGTGTGCAGCGACTGCGTACCGCCGAGCACCGCCGCCAGCGCCTGGTAGGCCACGCGCACGACGTTGTTCGTCGGCTGCTGGGCGGTGAGGGTGACGCCGGCGGTCTGCGAGTGGAACCGCATCATCCACGAGCGGAGGTGCTTGGCCCGAAAGCGCTCCCGCAGGTGTCGCGCCCAGATGCGCCGCGCCGCCCGCAGCTTGGCGATCTCCTCGAAGAAATCGTTGTGGATGTCCCAGAAGAACGAGAGGCGCGGCGCGAACGCATCGACGTCCAGCCCCCGCGCCACGCCGCGCTCCACGTACGTGAAGCCGTTGGCGAGCGTGAACGCGAGCTCCTGCGCCGCGGTCGCCCCGGCCTCGCGGATGTGATAGCCCGAGATCGAGATCGTGTTCCAGAGCGGCGCGTGCTCGGCGCACCACTCGAACATGTCGACGATGATCTTGAGGGCCGGCTCCACGGGATACACCCAGGCGTGCTGCGCCATGTACTCCTTGAGGATGTCGTTCTGCACGGTGCCGCGCAGCTTGTCGCTCGAGACGCCCTGGCGCTCGGCCGCGGCGACGTAGAAGCAGAACAGGATCGCGGCCGGACCGTTGATCGTCATCGACGTCGAGACCTGATCGAGCGGGATGCCGCGGAACAGGTCCTCCATGTCGGCGAGCGACGCGATCGCGACCCCGCAGCGCCCGACCTCGCCCTCGGCGCGCGGATGATCGGAGTCGTAGCCCATCAGCGTCGGGAAGTCGAACGCCACCGACAGGCCCGTCTGCCCGTGCTCGAGCAGGAAGTGGTAGCGGCGGTTCGTGTCCTCGGCGCTCCCGAAGCCCGCGAACTGCCGCATCGTCCACAGCTTGCCCCGGTACATGGTGGGGTGGATGCCCCGCGTGAACGGAAAGTCCCCCGGTGCTCCCAGCCGCTGGCGGGGATCGAAGCCGCTCAGGTCGGCCGCGCTGTAGATCGGTTTTCGGCTGCTGCCGCTCATCGGGCCGCTCCCGCCTTCACTTGATCCAGGATCTCCGCCGCGACGTCGTATGGGCTGCGGCGGCCCTCGACCACCTCGTCGAGCCGCTGGGCGAGCAGCTCTTCGGCACGGGTGGCCTCGACCAACCAACGCTGCACCGCTCGCTCCAGCACGGCGCGCGTTCGCGCGGCCAGGCGCTGGCGGCGCCGCTCGACCAGCCGGCCGCTCGCCTCAAGATAGGCGTAGTGGCGATCCAGGGCAGCGGCGAGATCGGCGATTCCCTCGCCGCGCGACGCCACGGTCGCGAGCACGGGGGGCTCCCACACGGCGGATGGGCGGACGGGCGGACCGGCGGACGGACCGACACCGCTGTCGGCCAGTCCGCCAGTCCGGCCGTCCGCTCGGGGCCGCGGGGCGTGGTGCGGCGCGACGTGCCGAAACGCGTTGCCCCGCCGGATCCCCAGCATCACTTCGACCTCCTGGCGCAGCGTGTCCGCGCCGGGACGGTCGCTCTTGTTGACGACGTACACGTCCGCGATCTCCATCACGCCGGCCTTTAGCGTCTGGATGCCGTCGCCCGACTCCGGCACGAGCACGAGCACCGTCGTCTCCGCGCTGCGCGCGATGTCGAGCTCCGTCTGGCCCACGCCCACCGTTTCCACCAGGATCCGTGCGAACCCGAACGCCTCGAGCAGATCGGCGACTTCTTCGGTCGTGGTGGCCAGGCCGCCGTGCGCGCCCCGGGTGGCCATCGAGCGGATGAACACGTGCGGGTCGAGGCTCGCGGATTCCATCCGGATGCGGTCACCCAACAGCGCGCCGCCCGTGAACGGGCTCGTGGGGTCGACCGCCACGACGCCGACCGAGAGTCCCTGGGCGCGGTAGTGCTGGATCAGCTGCTCCGTGAGCGTGCTCTTGCCGGCGCCGGGCGGCCCCGTGATGCCGACGCGCCGCGCTCCGCCGCGCGCGAGCCGCGCGTGCGCATGGCTCAGCACGCGCTCGAAGCCGTCGCTCTGGTTCTCGACGAGCGTGATCGCGCGGGCCAGCGCCGCGGGCTCGTGCCGGTCGAGTGCCTCGAGGATGCGCTCCACGCTCATGCAAGGTAACCAGACACATGGGGCGCCTTCACGTCCGCTCGTCCGCGCGATCGAGCGGCACGGCCCGCACCGGGCCCGGCCGCACCGCGACGCGCTCCACCCGCGTGGGGGTGGCGGCGAGGATGTCGAACTCGAG
>Ga0209806_1000604_pt1 | contig 24611 bp, 33 predicted proteins | sample GraSoiAngelo_152_FD_186166 | JGI IMG/M metagenome (GOLD analysis project Ga0209806, IMG submission 186166) | Grasslands soil microbial communities from the Angelo Coastal Reserve, California, USA - 14_1009_12_30cm (SPAdes) (version 2) | ecosystem: Environmental > Terrestrial > Soil > Grasslands ... | reverse complement strand
GCCGACCGCGCTCGCGAGCACCAGCGTCGTTGCAAGCGGCCCGTAGAACTCCGGCCCGTAGCCAAGCTCGCGGTACCACGTGGGCGTGAAGGCCTGGAAGACGTTGACCGTCCAGCTGCGCGACATCATCACGCCGATGACCGCGGCCAGAGCAAAAAGAGGCACGGCCTGCGATGACGCGGCCGCCTGCCGGATCGCCGCCGTCGTCACCCCCGCGCGGTCTCTCATCCGCCACAGCAGGTAGCCACCCGTCACCAGGCCGGGAATCACTAGCAGACCGGTGCCGTGCATCCCGAATACGCCGAAGAGCGCGATGCCGATGAGAGGTCCGATGGCGACCCCGACCGTTCCGGCTGTCACGTAGATGGACATGCCAAAGCTCCGCCGCCAGGTGGGGAGCAACCCCCGCACGTCGAGCGCGCCGAGGGGATGGAATGCGCCCGAGCCGAGGCCAGATGCGAGAGCGAGGCCAAGCAGGAGCGGAAAGCTGTTGACGAAGCCGACGACGGAAAACGTGATCGCGGTCCACGCGAGGGCGAGACCGGTGAGACGCGTGCCGAAACGATCGGCGATCAACCCGAACAGCGGTTGGGAGATCGCGGCCATGCCGCTGTACGCGAGGCTGACAAGGCCCACGGTGGCCAGGCTGAGCTTGAACCGCCCGATCAGCAGCGGATACAGGATCGGGATGACTCCGACGTAGCTGTCGACCGTGAGGTGACCGAGCATGAGCGTCAGCAGCTTGCCGTTCCTCAAGTACTCCCTCACGACATCTCTATGATCGCGGCGATGGGCGACCTCCTGTACCTCAGCCGCGCCGACGTCGAGAGCCTGCTCGACCTGGACGCGATGCTCGACGCGCTTGCGGACGCGCTCGTCATCTATTCCTCCGGTGTCACGTCGGTGCCGCCGCGGACAGCGGCGAGGGTCGGCGACCGCAACCTCCTCGGAGTCATGACGGGATACGTGCCGGGGGTTGCGCTCGAGAGCAAGCTCGTCTCCGTCTTTCCCGACAACGAGCACCACGGGATTCCATCGCACCAGGCGCTGATCGCCCTGTTCGACGAAGCCACGGGCACGCCCGTTGCTCTCATGGACGGGACCTACATCACCGCGATTCGCACCGGCGGCACGGCCGCGGTGGCCGCTCGGGTGCTAGCCCGCGAAGACGCGCGTGTGCTCGCGATCCTGGGCGCGGGCGTCCAGGGCCGATCGCACCTCGAGACGTTTCCGCGCGTGCGCAATTTCGGAGAAATCCGGATCGCATCGCGCAACCTGGACCGCGCGAGGGAATTGGTGGGGCATAGCCCGCTGGCCCGCGTGGTGGAATCTTTTGAGGACGCGGTCCGCGGCGCGGATGTGGTCGCGTGCTGCACCGACGCCCGCGATCCGATCCTCCGGCGTGAGTGGCTCAAGCCCGGCGTACATGTCAGCTCTGTGGGCGGTACGTTCGGACCCGAGGTCGACCGTGACACGGTCGAGGTAAGTCGGGTGTTTGTCGAGTGGCGTGGAGCGGTGACCAACCGGCCGCCCGCCGGCGCGCACGAGCTGCAGGGAATGGATGAGGAATCGGTCACCGAGGTGGGCGAGGTCCTGGCGAAGGCCAAGCCCGGCCGGCAGACCGCTGACGAGATCACGCTCTACAAGTCGACCGGCCACGCCGTCGAGGATGCGGCCACGGCCCGCCTCGTGTACGACCGCGCCCGACAGCTCGGGGCGGGAGTCCGGCTGCCGCTCTAGAGGGCCACCTCAGATTTCAATCACGCGCGACGGGACGACGTTGACCACGCGCGTCGGGCCGACCTTGCGCTCCGGAAGAATCCGCCCGTATGGATGCACGTGGCCGTGGACGGCGAGCGCCGGCCTGAAGTTGCGGATCAATCGCAGAAACGCAACGAACCCGACGTGCGCCGAGTCCTTGGCCTCGGCCGCGCCGAAGGGCGGCGCGTGTGTGACCAGGATGTCCAGCTTGCGCCCGCGCTGTACCCGCTTCAGCCGGATGCTGAGCTCGAGCCTGATCGCCCGCCTTCCCATCTGACCCTGCGAGTACTGGTTGGGCCCCTCCTTGTAGCGAATGCTGCCGCCGAGGCCGGCGATGCGAAGTCCGTTCTCGTCGACCAGGCGCCCGTCGATGTTGATGCATCCCTCGGGGCCCGGAATCGGCAACTCTGAGCGGAGCGGCATCCACGTCATGTCTCGCGGCTTGAGGCTCGCGTCGTGGTTGCCCGGCACGTAGAGAAGCGGCACGTCGAGCCGGCTGACCAGGTACTCGAGGTAGTCGAAGGGCAGGTCGCCACAAGCCAGCACGATGTCGGGCTTGATGCTGTCCAGCCTGTCGCCATAGAGGGCCTCGTCGACCTCGTCCGCCACGGCGAGTATGCGCGTGGGTTACAAACGCTTGAACCGGAGCGCGGTCCAGACGCTGTCGATGGCCACGAAGGCGACCGGCTTGTAGCCGGTCTCCGAGGTGATCTCCCCGAGGACGTCGCGTTGGACCCACCATGGCGTCGCGGGAAGGTCCGTGGCGCCGCGCGTCTGGCCGCCCTTCGGGTAGGTGATCCAGAGCAGGCCGTTGGGCTTGGCGGCGTGGATCGCCGCGGGCCCGAGACGCTTCAGCTCGTCGGCGTCCTTCACAAAGAGCAGGACGGCGTCATACGACTGGTCTGGCTGCAGCTCGGTCCTGATGTCGGCAGGTCCCGGATTGAGCTGGCCGAGATAGCCCTCGGGCGCGTTCAAGACGGCGACGCTATGCGGTGCGGCAAGTCGAAGTTTCTTCGCCAGGGGGCTGAACCCGCTCTTGTCCCCTCCCATCACGGGCAACGAGCGCTGCGAGTCCAGGTGCCCCACGCTCAGCACATTAAAGGTATGACCGCGAGATGGTTGCGGCGGAGCGAATATCATCCGCGGCGATGTTGCGGCTCCTCGCGGCGCTCGCCGCCACCGGCTGCCTGGCGGCTTGCTCGTCCGGCAATCCGACGTTTGCACTGACCCAGGCATCGGTCGATCCGACCTACTGGTGCCCGGGCGGCGCACACGACGCCAAATACGATCTGCACGCTACGATCGCCGCGCACAACGGGACCGCCAATCCGGTGACGATTCAATCGGTGACCGCGCTCATGACGTTGGCCTCGATCCACGGCAGCTGGCTCGAGCGTGTCGGCGACCAGTACGACGCCGGCAGCGTGCGCTTCTCGCCGGAGACCGTGGCGCCCGGCTCGAGCACCACGCTCAAGATCACTATCCCGAGCGCCTGCACCAGCGGCAAGTACGCGGGCGAAGGCTCGAGCTCAGCGGCCTACCAGGTGACGATGCGCGTGGTTACCTCCACCGGCCCGTTCACGATCATCGCCAGCAACAAGCACGAGATTTTGGCCGCGTAGCAGCCCTAAGTGGAGTTGAAGCCCGGATTCATTCCGGGCGTCCCCTGGCGGCACTGTAACCACTCCCTGATCCCCCCCGCGCCGGTTAGCCGGCTCGCAGGATATCGATGGCCCGGCTCCCGGCGGACATCCAGGCCGGGTCGTCGAGCCAGGTGTCGACCCCCCACATGAGCACGACTTGCAGCGGTTCCTGGCGGTAGTCGACCGCGCTGGCGACGAGGTCCTGCGGCCTGAAGGTGGTCGAATCACCCCACGGTTGGGCCTGCATCTCGGCAAGCCAGAGGCTCTTTCCCCGCTTGCTCGCGCGATCCGCCCAGAACGAAATCGTCTCCTCCTTCCATTCCATGCGCAGGGCCATCGTCGTCAGGTGGCGAAACGACACGTTCGGCCCGTCGACGTAGAGGTCGAGGCCCAGCGCATCGCCTGCCGCGAGCGCGCCTTCGGGGTGTCCGCTCGGACCAACTCCTCGCACCGCTTGTGGAAGAAGGATCTGCAGCATGTCGACGCCGACGTTCATGCCGTTGTAAGTCGTGATTACCACCTGGTGGTTGGGGTCGATCAGATGTACCTCGTCGACCTCCCAGGCGAGCTGCTCAGGCGTGATCTGGTCGGCTCCCGTCAGATCATTGCCGACGTAGTCAAGCGGCTCATTCTCCACCTGCCAGGCGTAGAGCAAAGGGGAGTCGCGATAACGCGTGATGCTCGCGTCGAAGTAGGCGCGGTACGCCATCCCGGTTTGGGCCTCCGCGAGGTCAGGCTGCTGCCGCGCGCCGGCCCATGCGGGTTCGTGGAGCTCTGGATAGAGAAAATTGCGTGCGCCGATCGTGAGCACGACGCGCGTCTGGACGGTGGATTTGGCGTTGTGCGCCCCGACCACGTCCAGCAGCTGGTCCACAGAGCTGAAATCCAGGACGTCGCGCTCCGGCTCCACCAACTGCCAGTACACGGGCAGTCGGACCAGGTCGGGGTTGGTCGCGTCCAGCAATCGGCCTAGGTCCTGGGCGGGATCGCGCCCCGCGGATTCCGAGATGAGCGGGCTGTAGCTGAAGCCGGCGAGGGGCGCCGCGGGTGCCGCATGCGGCCAGGATTCGCTTCCCAGCAGGAGGGCGGCCACGATCATCAGGAAGAGGCCCTTCATCTCCTTAACAACGTAGCGTCAGTGCCAGGGGCGGGTTTTTGGCTGGTTTCAGACGTTCCCCGGGTGGAGGGTCGGACGCTGTGATGCCACGTGCGTGGATCGTCGTGCTGGGATTCGTACTGGCTGGAGCTGGAGGGTTGGGCGCCTATTTCCTGCCCCTTTTCCAGACGGCCGCCAGTTCGTCGTCGGCCGGCCCGGCGGCTCTCCCCAACCTGAACCCGGTCAGCACTCCGAGCCAACCGTTCACCGTCCTGCTGCTGGGTTCGGATGACGATTCCAAGTTCGTCCCGGACCGCCTCAACACCCAGTCGATGATCCTGGTGCGGGTCGATCCGACCACCAAGCAAGCCACCATGCTGTCTATACCGCGTGACCTCTGGGTGCCCATCCCAGGCCAGGGCGTCGGCAAGATCAGCACGGCCTACCAGCTCGGCGGCGCCCAGGCGGCGATGGGCGCGGTCGAGAGCAACTTCAAAGTCCACATCGACGACTACGTGTGGATAGGCCTCAACGGCCTCGTCCACCTCATCAACAAGCTCGGCGGCGTGGACGTTCAAGTCACAAACCCAGTCATGGACGACTTCTACCCTGCAGACCTCAACAGCGGTGATGACCCTTATGGGTATTACCGCGTCGCGGTGCTTCCGGGTGCAACGCACATGGACGGGGTGCATGCGCTGCAGTACGTGCGCTCCCGGCACGGCGACGTGCGAGGCGACTTCGCCCGGTCAGAGCGGCAGCAGCAGCTCCTGCTGGCGATCAAGTCGCAGGCGTCCCACCTGAACATCGCCGACCTCCCATCCCTCGCCAGCTCCTTGAACGGCGAGATCAAGACCAGCATCGGGCTGGATCGCATGCGCGCCCTCATCGAGATCGCCAATGACTTCAACGGCTCGAACATCCATCGCGTGGTGCTCGTACCGCCTTACACGTCGGAAGGCTGGGCCGCCGGACAGAGCGTGGTTTTCGCTGACTGGGGCCAGATCCTGCCCGTTGTTCACCAGACCTTCCCCTGATGCGCTGGCTGGTCGGCGCCACTCTCGTGATCGCAATGCTGGCCTTCGGCATCGGCGTGTATCACGCAGCTGGTTATCTGAAAGGCGAGCGGCCCGTCGTCCAGCGGCCGACGCAGATCACGGCGCCGCCCCTGCCGGGAACCATGTACGTGGTCCAGGCCGGCGCGATCTATCGCTTTCAGCATGGATCGTTCACCCAGGTCACCGCTGACGATGGATGGACGCAGCCGGCGGCGGCGCCCGGGGGAAGCCAGCTTGCGGTGGTGCGCCGGGAGGCCAACTACTCCGACCTCTACCTTCTCTCGACGACCGGCCGGGTGACGGCGCAGCTGACCCACAACTCAGTACCGGGACCCGTGGTGGAGAACAATCACTGGTCGTTCTATCCGCGGTTCAGCCCCGACGGAGCCACGCTCTTCTACGACTACGACCCGAAGGACCCATACAACCCGTACCGCGTCGACCTGACCATCTTCTCCAGCCCGTCCAGCCCTGCCTCGCGCAGCTCTCTGCAGTGGACCGATCCAAACGAATACACGGGCGGTGACGTATACCCAGTGCCGCTGCGCGAAGGCGGCATCGTCTACACCAAGTATTCGATCGACGACGCCTCCCAGGTCCACGCGCAGGTCTGGGTTCAGAAGCGGGCGCGCAGCGCAGGCCAGGCGCTGACCGCCCCCGAGCTCGGTTGCGGCCAGCCCGCCCTGTCGGCCGACGAGAAGCTGATCGCGATGGTCTGCAACAAGGGGTCAAATCAGTCCGCCGAGCTCGACGTCGCGACGTTTGACCCGACGACTCTGACGATGGGCTCGCCGGCGACGCTCGTCAGCCGGCAGCTGGTGACCGCGCCGGTCTTCTCGCCGGACGGCAAGACGATCGCCTACCTCGCGCCGTCAGCTCCTGGCGGCAATTTTCAGCTGTGGACCGTCAACTCCTCGGGCCCTGCCTCCGTGCGCGGCATCACCTCGGATCTCGGACTCGACGCCACGTCGGCGCCTGTGTGGTTGGGGGGGTAGATCAACGGTGGAATTCCAGAACCGTCCAATAGTGGTAGTTGCTCGATGGCTCCGTGCGCGTTTTGGAAGTAGGAGACGAATGGTGAGGTTCAGAACAAAGTCCGACGCACCCGACCTCCACAGCCAGTTCGAGTCGCTGCTCGACCAGGTATGGCGGTCGGAAAGTGATTGGCGGCTGTGGGATCGCCTGGACGCCGCGGATATGCTCGAGACCCAACGCGAGAAGCGGCGCAGAGACCACGACGCCAACAAGGCGGCCTGACGATGGGACCCACCTGCCAGTCGCGATGATCCGGCCTTCCCCTCGCCATGTTCAGGGCGGGGGGAACCGACGTGTCGCTTTCGTCCTCTCCGGCGGCGGAAGCCTGGGCGCGGTCCAGATTGGAATGCTGCGAGCGCTCTTCGAAAACGGAATCCGCCCCGATTTCCTCGTCGGCACCTCGGTGGGTGCGGTCAACGCGTCCTGGATCGCCGGCAGGCCAGACCACGACGGCACCCTCGAACTCCAGGACATCTGGCTCGGCCTGCGACGCCAGGACGTGTTTCCGATCAGTCCCCTGACCAGCGCCGCGGGTCTACTTGGCCGCAGCAACCACTTCATCTCCAATGAAAGCTTGCGCAGGGTCCTCGAGAAGCATGTCCCGTTCGAGCGGATCGAAGAGGCCTCTCTGCCCCTGCACGTCGTGGCCACCGACCTGAAAAGCGGACGGGCCGCCGTACTCGCGTCGGGGCCGGCAATCCCGGCGCTGCTGGCGAGCTGCGCTATCCCCGGTGTGTTCCCGCCCGTGACGATCGGCCGGCGCGAGTACGTGGATGGCGGCGTCGCGAACCACACGCCCATCACCGTCGCCATCGAGCTCGGCGCAGACGAGATCTATGTCTTGCCGGTGGGTTATCCGTGGCTCAACCGCGAGCCGACCAACGCGTTGGGAATGGCCCTCCACGCGCTCGCGCGCATCGTCGAGCAGAAGCTGGACGCCGAGGTTGCCGCGCACAGGGACTCGACCAGCATCCACGTCATGCCCGCCCTAGACCTCGCCGACGTCTCGCCCGCGGACTTCAGCCGGACCAGGGAGCTGATCGACTGGGGATATCGGTCGGCCAAGCGCGCGCTCAGCGCGGGCAACGGCCGCACGGTGCTGCCCGAAAAGGCCAAGAAGACGCTCCGCCTCAGCCCGGCCGAGGCGGCGTGACGAGATACCAGCATTGCTCTCGCGGCCGGGTTCATCCCGGCCGCGGCTTGTCTCTCCAGCCACCCAAACGCGGCTACGAGTGTCTAATTAGACAATCCCAACCGTATACCTAGAGTGCCCGCTTCACCTGGGCTCGTACGCCTTGGGGCAGGTCGCGGACCGAATCCGGCAGCGCGGCCTGCAATCGCTGCACCAGGGTGCGCCGGCGCCGGCTCCGATAAACCAGCCAGCCCACGATCCCGACCGCGACAACCGCCGTAACCAGCCCGGCGGCCACCAGCCCGGCGGGCGGCAGCTTGGGCATCTCCATTTCTTTCATTTCGTCCAGCGAGCGCTCGATGGACTTCCGCCCGGCGCCTATCTGCTTGTTGATGTCGTCCGCAAGCGTGCTCATCTCGGCCTCCTCAGTCATCCGGATTCATTCTCCCTCCGCGAACCTTTCTCGAAGTGAGAACGAACTCCAGGCCAGTACCGGCGATCCCACCCGCGTTTTCCTAATTGAGGCGCTTGGGCCGCAAGGTTCGAGCGCCTCATACCTCGCGTGCGGAGGGTAGAAACCGTGAAGTGTGACATCTGCAACGAGGAGTTCGCCAACTCGATCGAGCTCGACAAGCACAAGGAACGGGAGCACCCGTTGGGCGACGACGACGACAACCTGGAGAAGCCCGACATGCTTCAGGATCAGGAGCTGCCCGCGCCCATCGTTCCGGGCAAGAACTAGCTCCGCGTCTCGAATTCCAAAGCCGGCGACGCACGTTGCGTCGCCGGTTTTTCTTTATGCCACGTTCCCGTAGAGCTGCGGTTGCTGTGTGGGCGCCGCCGACCCGTCCGGCCCAGGCTCGTTGGTGACCGCCATGACGGCGTAGCCGGTGAGGGAGCGATTGACCAGCACAACCTTGCCGCCGTTGCTGTCGGGGACGAACACCGCCACGGATTCCGGGTTGCCGCCCTTCGGGATCAGCCAGACCTCATACACGCGGCCGGCGCCGGGCTGAGGCAAACCTGTGAAATCGACCAGCGTGAGGGCGTCGGCTTTGAGGTCGATGACGCTGGCCTGCGCGCCCGACATGTCCTGGTGACCGGACATCGTGAAGCGGGAGACCTGGCTTGGAGCGGGCTTTTGCGTTCCGTGGAATGCAACATCACCGACCAGGACGCCGGCCAGCAGGGCCACCACCCCAATCGCGGCCGCGGCGTAAACGGGAACCCTGCGTCCGAGACGAACCAAGGGCGAAGGCCCGGGTGCTTGGAGCCGTGGACGCGGGGGCACGACGGCGACGGGCGTGGTCGAGGGACGGCTGGACGCCGCCGCAGCCGCGAGCACGCGCTCACGCAAGCGCGGCGGCGGGACCGATTCCTCGACTGCGAGCGGAATGGCGCCGACCACGCGGCGCAGCCGGGCAGCCACCTCGCGACATGTCGGACAGCCTTCCACGTGCGAGCGGATCGCCTCGGCGTCTTCAGGTGTGAGGGCGCCCAGAACCCACGCCGCGACGGAGCTCTCGAGCTCTTCGTGGTCAGACATCGACCGTGCCTCGACCGCGGAGATACGAACCCAACTTCTCGAGCGCCAGCCGCATGCGGCCCTTGACGGTGCCGAGCGGCACTTGCGTCATGTCGGCGATCTCGGTGTGCGTGTAGCCGCCGAAGTAGGCCATCTCGACGACCTGGCGCTGCTCGGCAGGCAGGCTCGCCATCGCGTCGCGCACGGCCGCGCGCTCCAGGGACAGGGCCACCTCTCGCCACGGGTCTGATGGAGACACCGCGTATGCGAGCTCGGGCTGCAGCTCGCGCTCCTGCCGCTCGTGGGCACCACGCCCGCGCAGGTAGTCGATGCACCGGTTGCGCACGGACGTCAGCAGCCACGCACGCAGCGAGCCGCGTTCACGGTCGAAGGTTGTCGCGCGATTCCAGATGTTCATGAACGCGTCCTGGACTGCGTCTTCGGCGCGGCCGGGGTCGCCCAGCACACGCATGGCGATCCCATAGGCAAGCCCCCCATAACGGTCGTAGAGCTCGGCGAGCGCCTCATGGTTGCCTGCCGCAAGCCCCGCGGCGATCTCCCGGTCGCCGCTTGTCGCTACGACGTGCCCGCCTCCTGCGGCACTCCGCGGCGCCCGGTGAGCTGGCCGACCGGCGATTTCTTGGGCGGCTTGATCGCCCACTCCTCGTTCTCGATCAGGCGCTGTCCCCACCTGGGATTGCGTCGAGCGCGCTCCCTTGCCGCGTACAGCGACCTGGACATCAGCTTGATGCCGGCGAGCCCGGGCAGCTTCCCGATCTTCGCGTCCAGGTCGAGCAGCTCCTCCTCGCCCTGCTCATCGTCGAACAGGTAGATCGCGAGCGCGTCGACCTCCTCCTGCGTCTTCACGCCCTGGCCGACCGGTACCCAGACGCGGTCCAGCATCCACCGGTCGAGCTTCTGCGCTCGCTCGTTGCCACTGAGCCATTCTTTGGCGGAGTTGAAGTAGAAGGCGTAGTGGCGGCGTTCGTCCTTGATGATCCGGCTCAGCAGGTCTTTCAAAACGGGATGTCCAGACTTGCGGATCAAGGCGTTGTAGCCGGTGAGGGTCGTCAGCTCGTTGATCGCGCCGATCGAGAGGTAGACGGCGGAGAAGTTCTTGAGCAGCCACGAACCGGCCATTGTGGTCAGGATGCTCAAGCTGTTCTGCACACCGAGGTTGGCGCGCACGTTGGCGATGCGGTCCTGGGTGTCGAACTCGATCCCGTAGAGGTTGAGCAGGCGGCCGATGTTCTCGCCGTGCCACAGCTCTTCGTAGTTCCAGCATGCGAGGAACGCTGTGAGGATCGGGTCCATGCACGCCCGCGTCACCAGCAGATGGGACAGGTAGAGAGGAACGTGGTTCTCGATGTCCATCATGTAGTGCAGGCTGAACAGGTCGCCCTTCGACAGGGAATGCGCTGCGACTTCGTCCCACGCGATCCCGGTGATGTCGACCTTCTTCGACTCTTCCTTGTAGCGCTCGATGCTGAAGCTCATGTCAACCCCTACGAAATTCGTGCCCGAACGGATCATCAGGTCTTGGCCAAATCCCAGCCTCCTCACACGGCGCGCTGAGCGGCCGCCGCCAGTCTAGGTCTCGACGCTCGACGAACGGGCGATCAAAGCAAGGAGGCAAGCAGATGATCGGAGTTCGCAAGACAATCGCCGCGGCTGCCATCGCGGGGTCGATGCTCGTAGGAGGTGTGGCAGGCGCGGTCCTCTACGGCGCGACCACGCTCGCCGCCCAGGCGGCGTCGCCGTCGCCGAGCCCCGCGTCAACCACCACGCCGGGCAAGTTCGTGCCCAACGAGGATGCGACGCATGAGGCCGGTGAAAGCGCCGCGCGCGAGGCGCAGGAGAACGCGGGCCAGGTGCCGACGGTTCCCTAGCGGGACGGCGGGTCTCCCCCGCTCCCTGCAGAGGTAAGCCCCTCTCCCCGCGGGGAGAGGGGCACGCGGCGCCTTGCAACGCGTTACGGAAGGAGCTGCCTCGCCACGAACCAAACGTTGGCGGGGCGCTCTGCCAGGCGGCGGAGGTACCAGGCGTACCAGGCATCGCCGTAGGCGATAAGGTCACGCACCGCAAACCCCTCCCGCGCGAGCCGAACCTGTTCGTCGGTGCGGATTCCGTAGAGCATCGCAACCTCGAGCTCCTTGCGCTCCATCCCGAGCGCCTGCGCGAAGCGCCAGGCCCTGGCGACCATGTCGGTGTCGTGCGTGGCGAGCACAAGGCGAAGTCGCCGCAGCTTGACCTCCGGCAGCATCAAGACGCAGAGAGCCAGGTAATTGGCATCGACTTCCTTTTTCGCCGCGAATGCGATCGTCGAAGGTTCGGCATACGCACCCTTGACCAGCCTTATCGCGGGCTTGAGCGCCATCAGGTCGACCACGTCACCGACGGTGCGGTGGAGGTACGCCTGGAGGGCAATGCCGACTTGTGGGTGCGCTGAGCGCAAGCGGCGGTAGAGGTCGATCGTCCGCTCGGTGTACGCGCTGCCCTCCATGTCGATCCATAGAAAGCTCTTGGCCGTGGCGGCTGCGCGCGCAAGCCGCTCGAGGTTGGCGAAGGCGGCGACGGGATCGATGTCGAGGCCGAGCTGAGTCGGCTTGACCGAGACCTCGGCGACCAGACCAGCCGAGGCAGCGAGCACCTCCTCGTAGTGGGCAACGACGCGATTTGCGTCTTCGAGGTCGGTGATGTTCTCCCCGAGCAGCGTGAACAGCGCTCCGATGCCCTGGGCCTTGAAGTCGGCCGCAGCCTTCAGAGCGGCGTCAAAACCCTCGCCGGGAAGGAAGCGCCTGACGGCGCGCCGGGCAAAGCGCCAGCGCGGCACGTGCGCGGCGAGCCAGGGATTCCGCGCGCACCACAGCAGGAGCCGTCGCATCAGGCTCCCCAAAGACTAATGAGCGGGAGCCACGCGAAGGCTCCTGCTCAGTCCCTACGCAGGCCGATTGCCCCCCAGCGAACACTCGACGCTGCAGAAGGCCTCTTCCCCCCGCCACACTGCGCCGAAATCGATCGGCGCGGCGCAGCTCGCGCAGTAAGTCGGCGCCGGCGTCTGACGCTGCACGAGCTGAAGTGCGGCGCCAAACCGGCTTGCCGCCAGGCCCCGGCGAAGGGCGATGCGCTCGGCCCTGCCCGACAGCCTGTCGATTGGAAGCTGCACGATGCTCATTCCTGTCCTCTCCACCAACGCAACCCGCGGCTGACAGGGCAAGTATCGATCCCCTGGCAATTCTGTCACCGTACGGGTGTAGGAGACAAGGCTCGTACACGTCGTAAGTTCTTGTAAAGAAAAAGGTGCCCGCTTCCCGGCAGGCACCCCGGCCACCGCTGCGGCGGGCCTTACCAGTAGTACCAGCGAGTGCCTTCGGCGGCGCGCACGAAGAAGCCGAGCAGCCAGAGGATCAGCCCGATGACGAGCAGAATCCAGAGGATGTGAAGCGCCGGTGCCAGCAGACCGCCCCCGCCGAGAAGCAGCAGCAGCAGGATCAAGACGATCAACGCAATCACCCTTGATTACACCTCCTTTGCGGCTGGATCCCTCACAGGTGCGCCACGCGCGCACGGGCGCCAGCCGTGATTCATGCCTCTATTAGGAGAACGCCTGTGCGGAGGCGCGTTACTCGGGGTTTTGGGAGTCCGAACCGCTCTCCAGAAAAAGGGGCCGGTCCTCACGGACGCGGCCCCGCAGCTCCCCTGAGGAGGGTCAGGGAGACTACTTCGACGGAGACGCTTGGGCGCTAGGCGATGCGCTGGCCCCGCCGCCGCCGCTGCTGGGCATCGGCGACGCGACGGATGGGTTGTTGATTGTCGACGGTGAGACGGACCGGGTGCCGAACCAGTTCCACTGCGTGAAGCCGAAGAACAGGAGAATCAGCACCAGCAGCGCGAGGATCGCCGCGGCGACGCCCGCACCCGCTCCACCAACCGAATCGCTCGTCTCCACCACCTCGGAGCCGGCAGGGCTCCAGTAGCGGCGGACGCTGTACCCACCCGCTCCCAGGAGCACGGCGAGCACCAGGATGATCAGCAGTACGAAAAGCAGAGTTCCCAAACGCACGAACCTCCTTTGAGATCAACTACGACCCTTGCTTCCTCGAGTCGCCGCCTGGGCCGCTCATCTCGGTAACGCCCGACGGCGGGGCGACTACCTTCGGTTGAACTCGGGCCGAACTAGGACGCGGTACGGGAGCGGCGGCGCCGGACCAGGCCCCCGGCGACCCCTACGACAACAACGATCCCGAGCGCGATGCGCTGGAAAATGGAGCGCCTCGGCGACGTGGCTGGCTGCGCTTCAATCTTTTTCTGCTCGATCGACTCGACCGGCGCTGGCTTCTCCCTCGACTCGAGCAGCGGGCTCGCGATGATGCCCCGGTGGGCCGGGTCGCCCAGCCGGAACCGGTTGAAAACGGCGCCCAGCAGGAGCAGCTGGCTGAGCAGGTAGAACCATGTGGCGAGCACGAAAAACAGCGCGAACTGCGCGCCGTAGGTGTTGAAGCCGCCGGCCACGCGCGCATACAGCGGAAAGGCGAGCGACAGGACTTCAATCAGAACGCCCGCGAGCAGCGCCCCGGGGACGACGTCCCGCAGCCGGAACGTCCGGTTGGGAACGAACCGGTAGAGGGCGATCAGGAGGGACACCATCACGACCGAGCCGATGACAAAGCTGATGACGGCCCCCACCCAGGGGACGGGGACGAAGCTGGCCATCGCGTTGACGCCGACCGTCACAACGATCGCCAGGACGAGCACGACCATCATCACCAGGCCCATCAAACGCTGGCGCAGCATGTCGCGCTGCCGCGAGCCAAAGATCTGCGTGAGGGCAAACTCCATGGTCGCGAAGGTGCTGCTCGCGCTCCAGATCAGGCCGGCGATGGAGACCAACCCCAACCATCCGGCCGATTCCTTCACCCCCTGCAGCGCCTTCTGGAGCTCGGGCTGAGCGCTGGCCGGAAACACCTGGAGGACCAGGAGCTGGAAGTGAAGGTTGGTCGAAGGGTCGCGGATGGCGAGCCCGATGATCGCCAGGGCGCCGGCGATCATGGGGAACATGGACATGAATCCGGCGAAGGCAAGGGCGAGCGCGTAGTTGGTGGCCTGGCTCTCGCCGTAAGCAGTCAGGACGCGCGCGGGCACCGTCTTCTGCGCGCGCTCGACGAGCGCCTGACCCCGAGCCCGGAGGGACGGGATGATCAGTCCGCCTGGTGCGGCGAGCCCACGTCTGTCTCGGCCGCCGGCCGCGAGACCCTCTCGAGCACCGCGGTCGAAGCCGTGCCCACGAGCGCAGGCGCGACCTTGCGCAGAATGCTCTCGAAAGTCCCGGGCTCGCGCTCAATCTTCTCGTTGACCGTGACGGTCACCGAAGGCAGCTCATCCTTCAGCCGCCCTGACAGCCCTCCGGCGAGTGAGCGCAGCTTCTCGATCGAAAGGCCGTCGAGGCGATCTCGCAGAGTCGGCTTTCGCATTCGCCGGTAGATCAGGAACACTCCGCCGCCCACGACGAAGACACCGAGACCGATCGCTGCAAGGCGACCGTAGCGTGCGGCGTTCGAGACGGCGCGTCCCTCGAGCTCGGTCAGGTTGCCATCCATCCGGTCGCGCGTCTCTTTTATCTGCCGTTCGATTTCACGCGCCGAAGCGCCCATTCCTTGTTCTCCTTCAGGCTCTCGATCGTCCGCGGGGGCAAGCGAAGCTTGAGTCGTGCCTTTCCGATGCTGATCAGGACGAGGCCGAGCACGATGTAGGCGCCCAGCCACGCGGCCGCTGCCTGCCAGTGCCACGGCACGAGGATCACCACCAGCGAGGGTAGGGCGACGAGCAGACCGAGGACCAACAACAGGCCACCGAATCCCATGAGCGCGGCCGCGATCGCGTTAGCGGTGGCGAGCTCCTTGAGCTCTTGCTTGGCCAGTGCGATCTCGAGTGACACCAGGCGCTGCGCGTCGCTGACCACCGACGCGATCAAGCCGCGCGGTTTCGCGGTCCGGTCGGCTCCGGTCGTCTCGACTGCAGGCGGTCCCACTCGTGCCTCACTGCTTGAACGCTCCGCGTATTGGCCTTACGCGCAAGGGGTCGGCTCTAGCTCGGTAACCCGTTCCTCGCGACCTGGTAGGCGAGCGCCACGTCGGCCAGCACCATCACGCCTGCGGCGGCCCAGCCGGTCACATTCGTAAGGACTCCGTTGGTGAAGTCGCCCATCACCTTGCGGCTGGACGTGATCAGCAGCATGAGCACGATCAGGATCGGAGCGATTAGGCCGTCGAGGACCTGCGAGTAGAAGAGAGCCTTGATCGGGTCGATCGCAGAGATCGCGAGCTCCATCGCAACCAGGAACGAAAGCCCGATCACGACATAGAACTGCGGCGCGTTGCGCGCTTTATGGCCGAGCCCGCGGCGCCATCCGGCCAGACCGGCCACGCCAAACGCGGCCGAAGCCGCGAGCACCGGGATCGCGAGCAATCCGGCTCCGATGATTCCGACCGCGAAGAGCGCCGTCGCGTAGTGGCCGGCGAAAGGCTCGAGGGCACGAGCCGCGTCCGCAGCGGTCCTGATCTGTGCGTGATGTGAGAACAGCACCGCGCCGGTGGCAACGATGATGAAGAACGCCGTCAGGTTCGACCAGACCATCCCGATCGCGATGTCGAGGTTGGTGCGGGTCAGCTGCTGGACGCCGCGCTTTTCCTCCACCTCTCCGCTCGTCTGCCAGAAGAAGAGATATGGAGTGATCGTCGTGCCGAGCATGCCTACCGCCCCGAGGAGAAAACTTGCGTTCATCTGCACGTGTGGCACGACCGTGCTCCGGAGCACCTCGCCCCAGTTCGGCCGCGCGAGTATCGCGGCAAGTATGTAGGTGGCGAAGACCGCGACAAGCCACAGCATGTATTTGCTGATCACCCGGTAGTCGAGAAAGATCGTGATGCACGCCATCGCGGCGGCGAGTGGAACGATCCAGTAGATGAACCTGATACCCGTCATGAGCTGGATCGCGGCTCCCATCGCGAGCAGGTCGGCGCCCATCGTGATCACATTGGCGATCACCATGAGCAGCACCGCCGGCGTGGCGACCCGCCCGCCATACACCGTGCGGAGAACGGTGGCGAGATCGGTCTTCGTCACGCTGGCGACCTTGGCCGACATCTGCATCACAACGATCAACATCGGCGTCGAGAGGAACAGCAGCCAGTTCTGGGCAAGGCCCGCGGTGGCCCCGACGACCGAATAGGTGGCAATCCCGGCCGGGTCGTTGTCGGCGCCGCCGCTGATGACCCCGGGACCGGCGACCTTGAGAACGTCGGCGGCGGTGAGCTTCTCTTTGACGGCGTCGCGAGCCGATCTCGCATCTGACTTGCGCGGAACGCGACGCGCTACTTCGCCCACATCACTTTCCCGGGGCGATCAAGGTGGGCGGTGCGGCGATCGTCCAGCTGGTTCGAGTGTCCTCATCCAGGAGCTCACGCACACGGAATGCTTCCGTCTCATCGACTCGCAACACGAGCAGAACGTCGCCTCTCTCGATGCGTCGGCGCAGGTCCTCGAGAAATTCTTCAGGAAGCATCTTGCGCAGGTAACCGGTGTTCGTCCCGTCGATGACCGACTCGCTCTTCGGCGTTACGCGGCTGTGCTCGAGGACGAACTTGCGGGCCAAGTCGGCCGTCTCGCGATCCGGAAATGCGGCCACCAGCGTCTGGTCCAGCAGGCCGGGTCTTTCGTGGCCATGTGCAATCCTGAGGCGCGCCGCGTCGAGCTCTCGGATGCCATGGCCGATGCGCGCGCGGGCCTGTTGCAGAAGCGCGTCCCGGTCCTCGTCCCGCTCGAGCTCGCCGGAGATGACGAGGCGCTCGCCGGTAACCCGCACCGAAATACGTTCGCCAAAAATCGGATGCGGCTCGTCGCTCTCCCCGGCCAGCACGGCATCCCACCAGGCCGCGATCCGAGATCCGCCACCCTGCCGAGCCCGTGTCGTGCTGCGCCTCATCCCAGAACCAGAACGTCTGCGCAACGCCGACCGGCCTTCGCGCGTTTCCTACCTAGATGCAGACGCCACACCTCGAGCCGCCACGGATCCTGCCGGAGAGCCTCGACCGCCGGCTTTACCTGATGATTCACGGTCTGCCCCACTCCCCCGTGGGCGACCGCTACGTGACGCTGCTGTCCGACCTCGGCGAGGGGCTTGGCTGGGTAGGCGCCGGCGTCGCGATGGCCTGGCTTGGAGGGTCTCGAGGCCGGCGGGCGGGGCTGGCCACGGCGATCGCGTCGTTGGGCACGACCTACCTCGTCCAGCGCATCGTGAAGCCGGTCTTCAAGCGCAACCGGCCCCATGTCGGGCGCAATGTGCTGGTCGTCGGCATCCGCACGACGGACGCGTCCTTTCCATCGGGCCACTCCGCGTCGTCGTTCGCGGCCGCGACGGCGGTGTCGGTGTTCTACCCGAAAGCCTCGCCGCTCGTCTTCGCGCTCGCGGCAGGAGTTGGCGCGTCGAGGGTCCACCTCGGGCACCACTTCCCGAGCGACGTGGGCGTCGGGGCGCTGATCGGGGTCGCCACCGGAACCTTCGTGGCCTGGCTGGTCAAGACCCCCAAAGCAATCTGAAAACAGTGGAGGGCTCGGCCATTGCTGGCCAAGCTCCCCCAATCTCTTAACGAGTCAGGTCAGCCTGGTACCGAGGGCTTCTTGATTCACCCGCTTTCCGGTCGGGGCCGGCTCGCGTCCACGGGCGCCTCGACCGGGGCGGCCTCCATCGCTCCCGCGGCGCGGAGCAAGTCCCGCGCCTCCGCCAGACGCGGCCCAGCCACGCTGACCAGGAACCGGCCGGACTCCACCTCCTGCTCGTAGTAGAGGGCACGGTCGCCCGACGCCGCCATGCTGAGGAGGGCCCCTGCCACGCCGCCGGTCGCGGCGCCTGCCACCGCCCCGAACAGGAACGTGGCCCCCAGGTTGCCCGGCACCAGCGGGTGCACGCCGGGTACCATCCCGGTCGCGACCGCACCCGCGAGGGCTCCCAGGAGGGCGCCCACGACGATGCCGATCAGCACTTTCAGGCCATAGTGGCCATGGCGGCCTATCCGCGGCGTGGAAAGGGCCAACTGGCCGTCTCCAAAGCCCGAATCCTTGAGTTTTCGAAGGGCTTCTTCAGCCTCCGAACGGGTCCCGAAAAGGCCCACGACGGTATCTGGCATTAGGTGTTCCTCCTACGTAGAGGTAACGCATATCCTTGGTCGGCCATGGCGATCCGGTCCGAGCTTGCCGGCTTCAGCACCGCCCAGGCAAGGCGCGCCCTGGAGGGGCTGCCGCGCTGCGATTACGAGGTCGTGGTGAGGCCGCTTCGCTATCGCTGGGCGCCCCACCTGGCGGCCCGATGCGAGTTCGAGGAGAGGCGCATCGTGCTCCAGGTGCCGATCCCGTTCAAGCCATTCCGCGAGCCGGTGATCTACGCCGCGCGGCGCAAGCGCGGCGAGGGCATGCGTTTTGCCTGGGCCTCAGAGACCGTGTCCTTCAGGGGCAGGCGGGACGTGCTGCGGTTCCTCTACTGCCACGAGTGGCTGCACTGGTACCTGTACGAAGTCCTCGGCAAAGGATCGTCGGCCGAGACCGCCTGCGACCGCTTCGCGCTTCGCAACTTTCGCCGTCGCTATGTGACGACTGACGACGCGGACGCAGCCCTCAAGCGGCGTTCGCTCAAGGCACGCGCGACGGGCTAGCTTCTCGATCCTTTCGTAACAACACGATCACGGCCACCGGGACGGCCACGTTGACGAGCACGGACACGAGCCCGCGATTGAATCCGAGCGGGACCAACAGCAGCACCGCCGAGCCGAAGAGGCAGGTGACCTCGAGCGCGATCACCGCGACCCTGGCCCAGGTCCGGCGCCACAGGACGCCGATCGCGCCCATGCATGTTCCGAGGGCGAGAAGCAACGTCGCGACAGCCAGGCCGGCCATGAAAACCTCACCACCCAGTACGAACGGCGCGGCCGAGATTCCGGCGATGAGCCAGAAGACGCTCTGCATGAGGAGCAGCACGAATGCCGCCTCGGGCCTGCTCGACGCGTCAGCTCTGATCAATTTGTTTCACCACCTTGGAGTCGATGTCGACCGCGAATGGACCGCCGGGGTTGTCGACGATCCACACATGCAGCATGGGCGGCACGCTAAGGTCGATCGACCCGAGGGGGCAGGTCGCCGTTGGTGTCATGAGGCTGAACTCGAAGCCGAACGGCGTGAAGCAGATGTTTTCATGCTGATGCCAGGCCGTGAGCGGGCCGCCCGGGTCGGGACCGAACTGGCCGATGTGCCGCATCTGGAACATCGCACCGAGCAGGACCGGCCCGTGCTTCGTGTTGGCGTAGACAAGCCCCTGCGGATGGCGCGGATCCATCACGTATCCCGCGTCGACGTAGCGCTGGTTCATCCAGTGCGTCGACGGGGTGTTCTGCGGGCCGGGGCGGTATCCCGCGGCCCACGCGGCATGCCAGTCGCGGTACGGCGTGATCGCGGCGGCGGTTTCGTCGTAGAGCTTCTTGGCCGCCGCGACCTGCTCTGGCGTCGCCGTGTCGTTGGCTGCCTGGAGTACCGCGCCGGCGTGCGCGTGGAGAGCGTCGGGCCGAGCCAGGTCGTCGATCCACACGACTGCGACCGTCACCACGGTGAGGAGCGGTACAGCGACCCCCAGCAGGGTCCACCGCGATCTGCGCTTACGCGTCTCGCCTTGAGTGGGCACGAGGACCATGCCAAGAGTGGTCAGCTCGAGGAGCTTGGTCGCCACCGCCACCTGGTCCGGGGTGTCGAAGTTCAGCACGATGTAGCCGAGGTAACCGAAGAGCGTCGCCGTGATGAGCCCGACCGACGCGGGTCGCCACCACCGCCTCGTGTAGAGCTGCGACAGAACGATGTAGGAGACGCCGTTCAACGCGAAAAGCAACGCGGTGATGGTCTCGTCGCGATGCGTCCACACCAGGCCGAGGTGGATCGCGCCCGCGATCGCCATCAGGACTGACGCAGCGAGAACCGTTCCCGGCACCGCTCGAGCCGCGGAGCGGAGGCGAATCGCAAGCAACGCAAAGGGCAGCGCGAGCACACCGGCGTAGAGACCTATCGCGTGATCAGGCGCAATGTCGAACATGCCACGATCGTGGCCGCCGCACTTAAGAACCGGGTAAGAGAGGAAGGTCCACCACAAACGACGCCCCGCCGAGGCCGGACGTGATCGCGACGATACGGCCGCGATGTTGAGCGACGATCCAGCTTGCGATGGACAGGCCCAGGCCCGAGTGAGAGCCGGTGCGCGATGCATCGGCGCGATAAAACCGCTCGAAGATTCGATCGCGCTCCTCGAGCGCCACGCCTGGCCCGTCGTCGCTCACGAGCAATCGGGCCCAGCCAGGCTCGACATACAGACGGATCTCGACCGCCGACGATGCGTACCGAAACGCGTTGTCGAGAAGGATCCACATAAGCTGCCGGAGCGCGTCTTCGTCGCCATCAACTGAGGCGCCCGCGGTCTCGGCCCTCAGCTTCCGGCCGGGATGCGCGGCGACCGCCTGGCGGCAAACCTCGTCGACGACCGGCTTGAGATCGATGGCCACGAGGTGAAGCTGCAGTCCTGAGTCGGCTCGCGCCAGCGTCAGCAGGCGGTCGACGAGCCTGGCCATGCGCCCGCTCTCCTGGACGATGTCGGTGACCGCCGCCTGCCTGACGTCATCCCCAACCGAGCGTGAGGCGAGCAGGCCGGCGTTGCCCTGGATCGTGGTCAGCGGCGTACGCAGCTCATGCGAGGCGTCGGCCACGAACCGGCGCTGGGACTCGAACGCGTCCTGCAGCCGGCTCAGCATCTGGTTGAAGCTTGCGGTCAGCCTGGCCACCTCGTCGCGGCTGGGCGACGGAGGGAGCCGCCGCCCAAAATCGCGCTTGCGGCCGATTTCCTCAGCCTCGACGGCGACCGCCTGCAGAGGCGCGAGGGCACGCCCCGCGACAAGCCACGACGCGATGAGTGCGGCGACCAGCGCGGGCACGGCCGAGACGACCAGGAAGACCACGATCCCGGACAAGCTGGACTGCGGGACCTTGGTCGACTGTCCGGTGACCACGAAACCGCGGTCAAACGGCAGGCCGTAGTAACGGAAGCCGCCGTCGGTGTCGAAATAGCCGCCGACCAACAGCTCGGCGCTCGCGACCCGGAGCCGCGCCGACGGTTCTGGTGCTGTGCCGTTCAGCTGAGCCGTTGAGTAGATGAGCATCCACCTCGGATCGAACACTTCGACAAAGATGTCCGTGCTCGTGCGCAAGTCGGAAGGCACAAGCACCTGTCGGGGTGACAAGTCATTGGTTGTGTTGAGGGCCGCGACCGCGTCGTGAGCCCGGGATCGAAGTGCGTCGTCCTGATTCGTCACCACACCGCGTGAAAGCAGCGCGTAGAGCAGCGACCCGAAGACCACCAACGCGAGAGCGACGACGGCCGCGCCGAAAAGGGCGAGCCTGAGGCGCAGGGACACTACTCGTGCAGCGCGTAGCCCGCGCCGCGGACTGTGTGGAGCAGACGCGGCTCGCCAAGCTTATGGCGCAGGTATCCGACGTAGACCGCGACCACGTTGTCGGACTCGGCCTCGCCTTTCCACACGGCATCGATGAGCTGCTCGCGCGAAAGCACCTGCCTCGGGTGGCGCAGAAAGTGCTGCAGCAGGTCAAATTCCGTGGCGGTCAGCTCGAGCGCGTGGTCGCCGCGCCATGCGCTGCGGCCGGCGGGTTCGAGGCGGAGGTCGCCGAAGCGCAGGTGGTCTGCCGGCGCTGTGCGCCGCAGCAGCGCCCGTACCCGTGCGAGCAGCTCCTCGTAGGCGAATGGCTTGACCAGGTAGTCGTCCGCGCCCGAGTCCAGCCCCCGCACCCGTTCTTCGGTGCCCCCGAGCGCGGTCAGGAGCAGGATCGGAACGGGGCCCGCGGCGCGCAGCCGCCTGCAGACGGCGATTCCGTCGAGACCCGGCAGCATGATGTCCAGGACGACGAGGTCGAAGGGCCGCCCCCGGGCTCGGCGCAGCGCCTCGTTGCCGTCGGCCGCGACCTCGACGTCGTGGTCCTCCGCGGCGAGAACACGCTCGACCGTCGCCGCCAGCCTGGGGTCGTCCTCGACCACGAGGATCCGGGAGCCTGCCATCCGAGCGATTTATAGCCCGGTGCGTGTGGATTTCATAAGAACTGTCGATTTCGGCATCGTCCGATCGTCGACTGAGATGAGTCCACGGAGATTATTCAGGAGGAGATCGGCATGGCGAATTTCGTGCTTCTGTACAGCGGAGGCAGCGCAGGAACGACCCCCGCGGAGCGGGAAAAGGCGATGCAGGCCTGGGGCGGTTGGTTCGGCAAGCTCGGCGACAAGATCGTCGACGCCGGCAACCCGTTCGCCGAGCACGCCAAGAACGTCTCCAACGGAGCCGTTCACGACGGTGCGGTCGGCAACCCGCCGGCGACCGGCTACTCGATCCTCAAGGCCGACTCGCTGAACGCCGCGGCTGAGCTCGCGAAGGGCTGCCCGGTGCTGCAGTCGGGCGGCAAGATCACGGTGTACGAGATCACGCCGGCGATGTAGCGGGGGCGATCCCCCCTCTCCCCGCCCTCTCCCCTGGGGGGAGAGGGTGCCTACCCGACGTCGACCAAGGAGACCCTTTTTGTTGCCGTCAGCCGGCCTTGGGCGCCCGAAACGTAGGTGCCCGAGGTCGGCGCCACGTCCGAGTAATCGCCGCCGACGGCCACCTTCACGTAGCCGAGCCCACCCCGGCTGGCGTGGGTCGGGTCGAACGCGTGGGCGATGGCGTCCCCCGTGCCGTCACGCGTCGGCAGGATCACCTCGACCCAGGCGTGGGTGCCGCCCTGGCCGAGCAGGTGCCCCGAGACGTACCTCGACGGAAGGCCGCAGGCGCGGCAGAGGGCCAGCATCAGGTGCGCGTAGTCCTGGCAAACCCCGGCGCCGCATGCGAGCGCCTCGGCCGCCGTCGTGCGCACGCCTGTGACGCCGTAGCGGTAGGTCATCGATTGGTAGACCCAGTCGTTGATCCGGTCCGCAAGCGGCAAACCCCACTCCGATGCGGTCGCCAGGTCGTCGGCGGCGCGCATGATCGCATCGTCCGCCGCGGTGAGGGCGGACGGCTCGAGAAGGTAGCCCTCGGCGAGCCAGCCGTCGGCAAGACGGTTCGGCTCGGCAGCGCTGCGCTCGACGGAAACCTCGGCGACGAACTCGATTGTGGCCGGCACCTGCGGCGCGAAGACGTCGAAGACGACGTTGCCGAAGCGATCGTTGCGGTTCTCCAAACGCGCCCCATCAAGTCCCACCGAAACCTCGTGCCAGAGCCGTGTCTGGTCGCCGAACCGCTCCGGTGGGATCACCACGAGCCGGTGGCTCAAGTCGCGGATGGGCTGGGGGTATTCGTACCGGAAGCTCTGCCGGACGAGATAGGCCGCGCGCCTCGCGGTGCTCCAGTCGACAGAGGCCGGGTCGATCGCCATCAGCTTGCCTTGTCCAGGTCCGCCCATACCACCATGGACTTGAACGCGGCAGGACCGAATGTGGTCATCATCGCCACGTCGAGCGCATCGCGGCCGCGGCCGATCAAGACGCGGCCGACCCGGCGGACGTTGTTGCGCGGGTCGAACGTCCACCAGCGATCCCCGAGGTAGACCTCCATCCAGGCGGCGAAGTCCATCGGCGCGGGGTCGGGCGGCACGTAGATGTCGGGCAGGTATCCAAAAACATACCGGGCCGGGATGTTGAGGGCCCGGCAGAACGTGATGGCGAGGTGGGCCAGGTCGCGGCAGACGCCCTTGCGCTGCTCGAGCACATCCACCGCGGTGGTGAGGGGGTTGCTGGTCCCGTACTGGAACTGGATGTTGTCATGGACCCAGTCGCAGATCGCCTTCACCCTCGCGGCGCTTGGGTCGGTCTGTCCGAAGAGCTCCCAGGCCATGCCCATCAGCTGGTCGGAAAGGCAGTAGCGGCTCGGTAGCGTGAAGTGGAGCAGCTCGCCCGGGATCTCGTCGACGGGGAGCTGGGGCGCCCCGGTGGCGTCCAGGTCGGGCTCGTCGGGCACTGCCACCACAGCGTCATAACGCAGATCCAGCGCGCCCTGCGGCATGACCAGGCGCTTGACCGGGTTGCCATAGAAGTCGGCGTACTCGTCGATCGGGACAGGTGGCTGGGTGGACCAGCTCTCGCTGACCAGCTGGTGGCCGGCGTCGGAGCGAGGGCGCACCTGAACGGTGGCGACAGTCGGGGCGCTCACGTCGTATTTGAACTCGCAGCCGACCCGTAAATTGAGCGTTTTCGCAGATTGCGGGATGGCGCAGACACTATAGCGGTGGGTTTCGTGAATCT
>Ga0209806_1000602_pt1 | contig 24651 bp, 22 predicted proteins | sample GraSoiAngelo_152_FD_186166 | JGI IMG/M metagenome (GOLD analysis project Ga0209806, IMG submission 186166) | Grasslands soil microbial communities from the Angelo Coastal Reserve, California, USA - 14_1009_12_30cm (SPAdes) (version 2) | ecosystem: Environmental > Terrestrial > Soil > Grasslands ... | reverse complement strand
CTCGCGCTCGCTGCTCCGGGCCCCCCTGTACAACTCCGCTGGACTACGCTCCGTGTACAGGGCCCGACCCTACGCGACGCGGCGCTCGCTAACGGCGGCAACGGCTCGCCTCCAGTCGCTCCGCGGCTCCTCCACCAGCCCCTGCCACGTGTTCCTCCGATAGAGACAGCACTGTACCGGATTCAAATTCAGATAGCATCGCCGGAGGGACCGTTTTCGAAGAGGATTTTCCTAAGAGCATCGATACTCAGGAAATTGCTGTCGTACCGGGTACGTCGCAGCAAGCGGAGAAGAGACTGGCGTACCGGATGGTCTCGTAACCCGAGATTCAGCACGGCTTGCCGTGCAGCTTCATATGCTAACAAATCGGCAGCCTGCAATCCCCATATCTTCCGCTTGTCTTCGAAACTCCATGAGAGCAAGCGCCTGTCGAGTTCATCGCTTTTCCGTTTGGCACTACTGAAAGCATCCACAATCTGCCCCCCGTGCTCATCGCCGGACTCGAAGACACAGGCAATCGGGGACGGACTCCGCCTATCTCTGACCCAGGCCATTATTCCTGCCGCTGCGCATATGGCGCATAACCCATATGGCGATAACTCGCGGTGCTGCTGCTCTTTGGGGATGAGCGCGTCAAGATCCGTGGTGCGAAGGCCGGTTGCGAAGTGGTACAGACTAACGTGGTCAATCACGCTGATTAACTGTTTGATCACTTTTAGACGTCTGCGGTCCGACCACCCCTTATACGGTCCCTGGCGTGCGACATAATCGGCCATATGGAAGAATTCAAGCCCTTCCAGACGCAGAATCTTACACCAGTCCGGCTCAAAGCGATCCCAAAGATCGACATGCGACAAATAACCGGCGACAACGACAATGCCGTATTTGGGAAGTTCGCTGCGGTCAAAGTAAGCGCGAAGCACAAACCCTAGGCCTTGCCCGATTCCGCTGAGCGGTTCGCTGGATCAACTCGCTGCCCCGCCCTACCGTCGTGCCACGCCCGCTGTGGTTGCAGGTTGGGCTTTGGCTGGGCCTCGGGTGGTCCACACACCACCACGCGCTTAGCCTCCTTGCGTGACTGTACCAAACGCCACTGGTCCGTACAAACGGATGAAGTCGTTCTACCGCAGGCTGAGATTGGGGCGAGACCAGAGGGCCCTCGGACAAGGGACCCGTAGCTGAATCACTCCATAGCCGCACTGCCGGGTCCCGGTCCGAGGGCCCTCCGGTCTCGCGGCGACTATCGCTGCGTTTGGGCGAGGATGTGGAACTGTGCCTTCGTGTAGGCTGCGGTGGTCCCACAGGCGCGGCAGGTCAACTGATACGGCTGGTCGAGGGGGATTTCGTACACTGCGCCCGACAGCGGCAGGCCGGTGGGGACCTGCGATGAGCACGACCGGCAGGTGACGTACAGCAGTTCCTGGGTTTCCATGACTCGCCGTTCGGTGGCGGGGGAAAAGGGTCCTGCCAGGACGGGGAGCAGACGAGTTAGAGCCGCGGGTGGTCGGCGAAGAACTTCCAGATGACCTGGGTGGCGTCGAGGTCCCGGCTGACCCGCCCGATGATGGCCCGGGGGAGATACTGCGAGCCTCCCGGCCAGGTGTGGCCGCCTCCATCAATCCTGTACAGCGCAACCACCGAATGCTGCGCGCACTCGAGGTAAGCGGTCTTCTGTACCCGGGTCCCGTCCGAGGGGTCGGTATCGGGGAGCTGCATGACGACCGGATTTTCCTTGCAGTGATTGGCCGTCACCCACTTGCGAATGATGGCGTTGGTGCTGATCGTCTCCCCCCGGTCGCGTACGACCGGACCGCCCCGGTACGGCACCAGGGGATCGTCGGTGCCGTTGATCACGAGGATCGAGACCGGCACTACCGGCTGCATCGACGCGGCCACCGCCGGCGCCATGCCCGACGAGACCGCGGCGATCGCGGCGATGCGGTCCGACAGCCGCGCGGCCAGCAACTGGGACATGAATCCTCCGTTGGAAATCCCGGTGGCGAAGACCCGTTTGGGGTCGATGGGATACTCCTGCGAGAGGAGCGTGATCAGCCCGGAGATGAAGCCGACGTCGTCAACCCCCTCAGCCTGAGACCGGATGTGCGGGTCTCCCCGCCCGTCGTTCCAGTTGCCATCGAATGCGTCGGGGTAGACGACGATGACGCCATCGCGGTCGGCGAGAGGGCTGAAGCCCGTCGACCGCTCCATACCCGTTCCGGTCCCGCCGCCCCCGTGTAGGGCAAAGATGAGCGGCACGGACGACATCGCGCCGACCGACGGCGGGGCGTGGAGCACGAACGTCCTGCGCAGCGCCCCGGTGTGGATGGTGCGACGCACCGACGCCCCCAACGCCCGCGGCGAGACAGCCTGCCACGCCAGCGCCGCGCTCACCATCACGACCGTCATCTTTCTGGTCAGCGTCATCATCGCTCCGCGGTGGCCAGGTTCCCGACCATGTAGGCGTAGATGCCCGGTTCCACGGCGTCGGCGGTGCGGTGGGTCAGCACCATGATCCCACGGTCGAACGGGCACCGTAATATTTCCAACTCCGCAAACGAATACGGGCTGATGATCCGGCCCAGCGCCTGACCACCCTTCACCTCGATGCCGAGCTCAGTCACCTCCGGGATCAGCAGGCCGCCCTGGTGCGGCCGCAGGGTGACGATCTCAGCCAGCACCGTCTGGTGCGGCGGCGGGGCGGGATCACCCGGCAGCATCCGCAGCGTCGTCAGGATGTTGACCAGTCCCTGCAGGCCCCGCGCCACGTAAGTGGTTTGTTCGACATCGCCCCCGCCCAACTCCACCACGACGGACGGGACATTGCGTTCCCTGGTTACCGTCACAGACGTGCCGGCCAGTGTCTCTTTGGCCCGGTACAGCAGTGGCGAGCCAAACGCCCGCGACAGCGGCTCGGCATTCAGGATGTACACGTAGTCCACGGTGGGATAGGCGCCGCCGGCGTGCAGGTCCACATAGTAGTCGATCCTGCGCAAGAACTGCTCGCTGATGGCGAAGGCAAGTTGCTCGGTGAGCTGGCCGTCGCGATTTCCCGGAAACAGGCGGTTGAGATTGCCGCCGTCGATCGGCGTGTGCCGGCTGATCGCTGCGTAGGAGAATGGATTGGCGACCGGCAGCACGAGCAGCCGGCCCCGCAGGGCGCTCGGGTCAAGCGATTGCATGAAACGATAGACAACTTCCACCCCCACGGCTTCCTCACCGTGGATGCCGGCGGAGATGCCGAGGGTGGGGCCGGGTTTGTCCCCAACGATTTCGTGAAGCGGTAGGACGAGGTCCATGCCGGAGGCCAGCGTGGCCACGTGAATGGGGCGGTAGGTCCGGGTGGGCATCAGATCCTCCTCTGTCGATGTTACTGCGGTCGAAATCTTGGATCGAGCATGTCACGCACGCCATCGCCGAGCAAATTGAACCCCAGCACCGTCAACATGATGGCCAGGCCGGAGAAGGTCGCGATGTGCGGCGCGTCGCGCAGGTAGCGGGTGCCAAACGCCAGGGTCCACCCCCACGACGGCGCCGGCGGCTGCACCCCCATGCCCAGAAAGGACAGGGTGGACTCTGCCACGACGGCGGTCCCCATGCCCAGGGTCGCCAGGATGATGACCGGCGACAGGATGTTGGGCAAGATGTGCCGGATCACGATGCGGCCGCTGTTCGCCCCGACGGCCGTGGCGGCTTCGACATAGACCTTCTGCTTCTCCGCGAGCGCGCTGGCCCGGATCACGCGTGCATACTGCGTCCAGAACACCAGCGTCAGCGCGGTAATCACGCTGGTCACCCCCGCGCCCAACACCGCCACCAGGGCCAGCGCCAGCAGAATGGCGGGGAACGACAAAAAGACATCGACGATCCGCATCACGACCGACTCTACCCATCCGCCGAGGTACCCTGCCAGCAGTCCCAGCGTGACCCCGATGGAAGCGGCGCCCCCGACGGACACCAGGGCGACGAGGAGTGAGATGCGGGCGCCCCAGACGAGCCGGGCCAGTAGATCGCGGCCGATGTTGTCCGTACCCAGCACATGCAGCCGGGACGGCGGAGCCAGGCGGGCCAGGATATCGATCTGGTCCGGGCTGGCGCGGGTGAAGATCCAGGGCGCTGCCGCAGCGAGAGCGATGACCACCAGCACGGCGGCACCGATCCGCGCCGAGGGTGTTAGGCGCCGCCCTGCACCGTACGGTGCGGGGCGCCGCGGGGCCCCGCGCCTACTCGTAGCGGATCCGCGGATCGATGAAGGCATAGGTGAGATCGACCACCATGTTGACCAGTGAGAACAGCAAAGCCAGCGCCAGAACTGCGCCTTGCACCACCGGAAAGTCGCGCTGCCCGATAGCCTGCACGACCAGCCGGCCCATCCCGGGCCAGCCGTAGATTGTCTCGGTCACCACCGCGCCCCCCAGCGTATTGCCGAACTGCAGGCCGACGATCGTGACGATCGGCAGGAGCGCGTTGCGCAACGCATGCCGGTAGACCACGATGCCCTCGCGCTGCCCTTTGGCGCGGGCGGTGCGCACATAATCCTCCTCCAGCACCTCGAGCAAGGCCCACCGCGTTAGGCGGCTCAGGAAGGCCAGGTTGAAGAACGCCAGCGTGCACGCCGGCAAGCACAGGTGCCGGATGCTGTCGAGCAGCGCGCGCAGGTCTCCGCTCGCTACAGAGGACAGGAAGGGAGCCCCGCGGCCGAAGGACGGCAACCAGTTCAATTTGACGGCGAAGAGCAAGATGAGCAAGACGCCGAGCCAGAAGACGGGCATGGAGACTCCCAGCTGAGCGAGCAGCATGGTGCCGGTATCAAGCGGGGTGCCCCGTGCACGCGCCGCCACGAGTCCCAAGGGAATGCCGGTCGCAATCGCCAGCGCGATGGACGAGATGGCGAGTTCCAGCGTCGCGGGCAGCGTGGAAAGGATGAGCTGGAGCACAGGGGCGCTGAGGGTGACGGACCGGCCGAAATCCCCGTGCGCGATCCGCCAGAAGTACAGCGCCAGCTGGATGGGCACGGGACGATCGAGCCCGAGCAGATGGCGAAAGCGCACCAGGTCAGGGCCCGAGGCTTCTTGTCCCAACAGCGCGACGGCAGGATCGCCAGGCAGAAGCAGCAGCAACGCGAATGCCACCGCCGCCGCGCCCAGGACGACCGGGACCAGCAGGAGCAGGCGGCGGAGGGCGTAGCGGACCACCCGTCCTCCCCTCCGCCCAGTCTACGGAACGCTCGTCGCCCAGAGCCCGCGGAAGCTCCCGTTTGGAATTGGCACGAATCCCTGCACCCGCCGGTTGAGGGCCACAATGTACCCCTGATAGGTCAGCACGTAGTACGGCAGATCCGAGGCGATGATGCGCGCGACGTCGCGGTAGGTCCGCGTCCGGTCCGCAGGGTCGGACGTCTGCCGTCCTGCGTCGAGCAGCGCGTCGACGCGCGGGTTGTTGTATTTCTCCCAGTTCTGGCTGCCCTTGCTGTGGAACTGGTTGTACATACCGCGGTCGGGGTCCACCAACCCCAGCCAGCCCAGTAGCGCCACCTGGTAGTTCCCCGAGAGCAGCGCCTGGACCAGCGCGGGGAATTCTGTGATCTCCGCACGGGCATCGATGCCGGAGGAGCGCAGGATGCTCACCAGCAGCTCGACGACCTGGATGCGGTTCGGATCCTCGCTGTGCGTCCGGATGACGAGAGAGAGCGGCTGTCCGTCCTTGTCCAGCACGCCGTCGTGATTAGTGTCGGTCCACCCCGCTTCGGCGAGCAGCGCTTTGGCCCGGGTGATGTCGTGTCCGGGCTGGACGATGTCATTGGTGAAGACCCCGGCCCAGGCCGGCAGAAGGACGGAGGTAGCGGGTCTATCCATCTCGCGGTAGATCTGCCGCACGATCGTCTGCTGGGGGATCAGCGAGGCCAGGGCGCGGCGGATGCGCACGTCGCGGACGACCGGGTCGGCCATGTTCATGTTGAGGTAGGTAATGCCCAGGCCGGTCATCTCGGTCACGGCGACCCGCGGCGCGCTGCGAAGCCGCGCCACATCCTGCGGCGACAGCGGGGAATGAATCAGGTCTACGTCGCCGGATTCCAGGGCCGCCGCCCGTGTCGTATTGTCAGGGATGATGTTGAAGATCACCTGGCTCAAATGCGGCGATCCCTTCCAGTACTCAGCGTTGGCCTCTAGGACGATTCGGCTGTTGCGCTGCCAGGAGACGAACTTGTAGGGGCCAGTGCCGAGCGGGTGCGTGGCATAGTCCGCGCCCAGCCGCTCCACGGCGGCCTTGGACACGATACCCATGTCCGCGTACTTGAGCAGCGGGGCGTACGGGGCGGTGAGGGTGAAGCGGACCGTCTCGTCGTCTGTGGCCTCGACCCGGCTGATGGGCGTGTACAATCCCCGCAGGGGAGCCCGCAGGGCCGGATCGAGGATGGTGGTGTACGTAAAGACGACGTCCGCGGCGGTCAACGGCGTGCCGTCGTGGAAGCGCACGTTTTTGCGGAGTTTGAACACCCAGACCGTCGGCGACGCCTGAGTCCACGACTCGGCCAGTGCGGGTTGTGGCCGCAGCTGCGGGTCGAGCTCGATCAGCCCGTCGTAGACCTGCTCAATGACCCGCCGGGCCGTGGTGTCATTGGCCAGCCGGGGATCGAGCGTCCCTGCGTCGACGTCGATGCCGATCCGCAGAGTTCCGCCGGATGGGGCCGCCCACCCGGGGAGGACGCTCCCCAGGGCTACGGTGAGCAGCAGGAAGAGCACACGACGCAGGTGTCGCCGGATCACGTGGTTCCTCCTTCATTTGATGACGGGATTAGTGGGACTAAAATGTAACTTAGCCATGAAGGTCACGAAGACCCTCTACGTGACAACGAGAAAAGCCTGGCGGGCGTGGCTGTCGAAACATCATCGCCGCGCAGGGGAGATCTGGCTCGTCTTCTATCGCAAGGAATCCGGCAAACCGCGCATTGCCTACAACGATGCGGTGGAGGAAGCGCTCTGCTTTGGCTGGATTGACAGCACGGTGAAGCGTCTCGACGCCCAGCGGTTTGCTCAGCGGTTCTCCCCACGTAACCCGAAGACCCCTTACTCGCAATCGAACCGTGAACGGCTGCGCAGGCTCCTGCGGCAGGGAAAGGTTATCAAGGAAGTGCGGGCAACGCTACGGACCCTCGGCAGAGAGGAGAAGTTCCGGATCCCCCCGGACATCCTGGCCGCCATCAAAGCCGACAAGGGCGCGTGGAGGCATTTTCAGAAATTCTCCGACCGCTACAAACGGATAAGGGTTGGATTTATCGACAGCGCACGGAGGCGGCCGCGGGAGTTTCGAAAGCGGCTGGACTATTTCGTGAAAATGACGGCACGGAACCGGCAGTTTGGTTTTGGGGGGATCGAGAAATACTTTTGAGAGGCCCGCCGGGCTGCGCAATGCCTCCTCCCCGCATTCACACTCCGTTCACGATCTTCGGCGACACTGTCTGTGAAACCAATGAGAGAGAGGGGATCGCGATGGGCATGCGAGGTGTGGTAGGTATCTTGTTGGTGCTGGTGCTGGCGGCCGGCGTGGCGGGAGTTGCCTACAACGCCGGCGTTGCGCGGGGTGTCGTCGAGAGCGGGAAGATCACCCCACCGCCGCCGGGGACCGTGCCGTATCCGTACTATGGCCCGTTCTTCCACTACGGCTTCCACCCGTTCGGCTTTGGCTTCGGGTTCCTGTTCCCGCTGCTGTTCTTCTTCCTCTTCTTCGGCCTGCTGAAGGGTCTGTTCTGGCGGCCGTGGGGAGGCTATTACGGGCGATACGGGAAAGGTGTGCCTCCGATGTTCGAAGAATGGCATCGCCGGGCGCACGAAGAAAAGCGAGAGACCGGCACCGCGTAACTGGTGAGAGGGGTGGTCCGCGCACCCCTCTCCCGCCATCCGCAGGCACCATGAGAACCGTGCTCGTTGTGGACGACGAACCGAAGATCGTGCAGATTGCGCGCGACTACCTGCAGCGGGCAGGGTTCAGCGTGGTCAGCGCCGCGGATGGCACAGGGGCGCTCGCCACCGCGCGTGCCGCCAAACCCGACCTGATTGTCCTGGACCTGAAGCTGCCGGGGATGGACGGCCTGGATGTGGCCCGCGAACTGCGGAAGGCCAGCAGCGTGCCGATCATCATGCTCACGGCTCGGGTTGACGAGACCGACAAGCTGGTCGGGCTGGAGCTTGGGGCCGACGACTACATGACCAAGCCGTTCAGCCCCCGGGAGCTCGTGGCCCGCATCCGCGCCGTGCTGCGCCGGACGGAGGCCGCGCGCCTGGGCGTCGAGACCATCCGCGTGGGGGAGTTGACCGTCGACGTCCCGCGCATGCAGGTCAGCGTTGGGCGCCGCGCGGCGGCGTTGACCTCAACGGAGTTCCAGATCCTGGTGGCGCTGGCGCGCCAGCCCGGGAGGATTTTCACGCGCGGGCAACTGCTCGACCAGGTCCATGGAGTCGCGTTTGAATCCTACGAGCGCGCCATCGACGCGCATATCAAGAACATCCGCCGCAAACTCGAGCCGGATCCACGCCGCCCGCGGTACATCCTGACGGTCTACGGCATGGGCTACAAGCTCGCAGAAGAATGACCTGGCCCATGCGCCATCAGTTCCGCCATGGCCCGCCGCCGTGGTGGCCGGAAGGAGAACCCTGGCTGCCGCAGGGCCCGCCCTGGGCGTGGAGGGGCATGCGGGGCAAATTTTTCTGGCGTATAGGTTTCTTTGCCGGCTTCGTGTTCTTGCTCTTGCTCGGCGCGTCGACCCTCGCTTTCTGGATCGTCTCGGGTATCGCCGGCCGCGGTGCCCATCCGTTCTTCTTGATGAGGCCGTTTGGCAGTCTCGTCGTCTTATTCATGATTTTTTTGGTGCTGACGGTGGGGCGCGGCGTGCGCCGTATGGCGGCGCCGATCGGCGATGTGATGGACGCCGCCCAGCGAGTGGCGGAGGGCGACTACGCCGTGCGCGTGCCGGAGCGCGGGCCTCCGGAGGTACGCCAGTTGACGCGCGCGTTCAACACTATGGTCAGCCGGTTGCGGGCGACCGATGAGCGCCGTCGCAGCCTGCTCGCCGACATTTCCCACGACCTGCGCACGCCGTTGGCGGTGATTCAAGGCAACCTGGAGGGGCTGCTCGATGGTGTCTATCCGCGTGATGACGCGCATCTGAGCCCAGTGCTCGAGGAGACGCGCTTGCTGGCGCGCCTGGTCGACGATCTCCGCACGCTGGCGCTCGCGGAGACCGGGGCGCTCAAACTGGAGCGGGAGCCCACCGACCTGGGTGCGCTAACGGCAGAGACGGTGGCCTCCTTTCAGGGGGAGGCCGGCGACGCCGGGGTCTCGCTCGTGGCGGAGGTGGAGCCACATCTTCCGGCCATCCACGTGGACGCCGTCCGCATCCGCCAGGTGCTCGAGAATCTTGTGGTCAACGCCTTGCACTACACGCCCCGAAGCGGGGAAATTCATGTCACGTGCCGCGCGGGTTCCGGAGCCGCGGGCGACCGGGGGGTAGTGGTGTCCGTGCGCGATACTGGGCCGGGGATCTCCCGCGAGGACCTGCCCCATGTGTTTGACCGCTTCTACAAGTCGCGCGACTCCCGCGGCAGCGGGTTAGGGCTGGCCATCGCCAGGAATCTGGTGGCCGCACACGGCGGCGAGATCACCGTCGAGAGTGAGCTCGGCCACGGCACGACGTTCCTGGTCTCGCTTCCCTCATAGCCGGATCGGCAGCGATGTCCGCAGTTGTTCGGCGGCGAGCGAGGCTGTGATCTGCAGCTGCACCTCACCGCTGGGCAGAGTTCCCTCCGCCGCAAAGTGGCCGGCACCGAATCGGATGACCTTCAACGCGGTCGGTCCGCTGCGGGGAGAAGCGGCCGTGACAGCCAGCGCACTGACCGGAAGCTCATTCCCCGCCGGGTCCAAGAAGGTAACGTGGACGGACGTGGGACCCGGCCGTTCCGGATCGAGATAGATCTGGATCGAGGCCGCCGGCAGTTTCACAATATAGAGCGTAGGCAGCCCGGGCTCGCGGATCGTTTCGACCACCGGGGGCGGCGTGCGCAGTGCCACCGTGAGCGGGATTTCTACAGAGTTCACCCCGCGTTCCACCGTCACCACGACCTGCCAGCGGCCTTCGATCGAGAGGTTGCTCCCCCGTCCCTCAAACGCTCCGTCGGCGGTGGCCGCGAGCTGCAGGGTCGAAGAGCCGATCCCCGAACGATCCAGCGGCATAAAGCGCAGGCTGACCCGCTGTGCGGTGATCGGCCGTCCGCTGTCGTAGTCTGCGAGTCGGAGCGCGAACGCATTGATGCCGGGGGTCCCTGGCGTCACTTCCAGGCGCGCCCGTACGGTCGTTCCAAAATCGCTCCCCGTCACGACCAGCGGCGTGGGCCGGGATGCGGCCTCCAGGAGGTTCGCCGGGGCAATCGAGGTGAGCAGTCCCGTGACCGCAAACACCGCCGCGGCGATGGCCAGTTCGATGGTGGCCACTTTGCGAAGGCCGGGCAGACTGTGAGGAGCGCGAGGGACGTGCCGGTAGCGATTGACCGCCCCCAGCCCCGCAAGCGCGAGCAGGAACGCACTCTTCACGAGCACCAGGCGGCCGAACGCCGTTGAGACCAGCAGCGTCCAGCTTCCCACCTGGTCGATCGCGCGCGCCGCGCCCGTGGCGATGACCACACCCAACGCGACGCCAGCTACCGATGAGAACCGCTTCACGGCCGCCGCGTTCTCGCTGCCTGAGCCGCCTCGCAGGCCGATCAACAACGCTAGCAGACCGCCCAGCCAGATCGCGGCGGTGCTCATGTGCGCCCACTGAATAAGAACCTTTGCCCATCGCCATGCACCCGCGCTGGCACCGGCGTGGCCGGCCATTACATGCGCGAAGATGGCCGCAAGCCCACCGCATGCGGCGGCGATGAGGGCCGCGCGACGGCGCGCGGGCGGCACGCGTGAGGCAACAGCCAGCGCCGCACCTGCAACGGCGAGGGCTCCGGCCCGCCAGGCCAGCGCCCTGCCGATTCCCGTGCTGAGGAGCTGACCGAATGTCGCGCCCGCATCCGCGCGCTGGGACTCGACCAGCACCGCAAGGCCGAGCAGCGAAACCAGCCATCCCGCGGACAGCACCCGTCCGACTCTGGAAGGCATCGTGGGGAACGCGACGGTCGATACCCAGGCCGCACCAATCAACGCACTCAACCCGACGTAGAAGATCCACCGCGCCACGACATCCAGGACGGACGGGGGAGGGGCGGCCGGCTGGGGAGTGGTCCCAGCCGGCACGATGCCGATGCCGAAGGCGAACGCGCCGCCTGTCACATGGCCGTCCACCCTCGATACGGTCCGCCATGTGACGGTGTAGATGCCCTTCGGGAGCGGCGCGAGCTGGAGCTGCAGATTCAAGGGCTGGCCCGCAACGGTCCGGACAGGTCCGGTGGCGACCTCGCGCCCGGAACTGTCCACCACTTTGATCAACGAGAGCGCGGGCTCGGGCTCCTCAGTAAACGTAATGACGATGCGGTCTGGGGGCGCATCAAGCGCCGCGCCGTCAGGTGGCTCTGACTGGCGGAGCAAGGCGTGCGCGAGGGCCGGTGGCGCCGCGATCAGCGCCATCAGCAGACTCATTCCCGCGATTGCCAGGCCCTTCACGTCAGGCGGTCCGCCTCCGCCTACTAGACGCGAGCGATACGACGCCGGCAATCAGCGCAACGGCGGCGAGCACCCTGGCCTGCGCGGCCGCCGCCTGTCCCGCGGTCGCCGCGGCCTGCGCCGTGTCGACCCGAGGGCTCAGCCGTTCCAACCGGGCCGCCAGATCGGCGGTCGCTGGATTTTTGGCCGGGAACTCGACCTCAGATGGGGCGCGGGGAGAGTCGAAGGTCTTCTCCGATGAGGTGAATGTCTGGTCGACCTTCTGCCCCTTGATGGACCCCACGAAATGGAACGTATACGTGCCCGGGCGCGTGGGTATGAGCGATGCCTGGTAGTCCCCCGGCGTACCAAACCCCTCTTCGACGTCAAACGCGGGCTCGAGGGTTAACAGGCCGCTCTTCTGATCACCAAAGACGACTTCCACCTTGAGGGTGTCCCCGAGATTCAAGACCGGCTTGCCCTTTGTGTCCTTGAGGATTATCTCAACGGCGTTCTTGAACCCTACGTATGTAGGCTCATCGGCCCATCCCACAGCGACCTGATACGGGCCGACCTTTCGCTCTTCATGGGCCGAGACAGTCTGGGTGATCGTCAGCGAGAGAGCGAGCATACACACCATTGCCAAGACGAACAGCGAGATACGCACCATTCCTGTTCCCTCCTACTTAGCTTCTGGGTGCTTGTGCTAAGAACCGCGCAGGGCTGGGTCTGGGAACCATCAGCATCACTGTACCTTGAAGACACCTGTTACGATGCGGGGCGCAACGCACGTTGTGGTATTCGATGCTGCAGGACGCAACCTTCTCCGCGCCAAATTTGGTAGGTATCACCGAAGGCTTCGAGTGCCCCAGTAGACCGTTGACGATGTCGCGTGCAGCCCTCGCCGCTATGATGAGCATCCTGGTGCTCGCTGCCGGCTGTGGCATGCGTGGGAGACAGGCAGCCGCTCCAGCGGTGAACCAGCCCCGTCCCCACTCCACGGCCACACTGCAGATCCTGGAACCATTGCCCGGGTCTGTCATCACCAACACCAAGCTGCGGGTGCGGCTGGCGCTGAATGGAGGCCGGATCATCCAGGAGACGACTACGCGCCTGGCGCCCGACGAGGGACATATCCACCTGCTGGTCGACGGGCAGATCGTATCGATGACGTACGGGCTGGATCAGGAGGTGGACGTGGCGAAGGGCGCGCATCTCCTGCAGGCCGAGTACGTGGCCAACGATCACTTCCCGTTCAACCCCCGCGTGATCGTGGTGTCCACCATCGTCGTGCAATGAGGGAGCGGCGATCACAGCGTCCTGACGTGTTGTGGATCGCGGCCCTGGCAGCCGGGTGCGCGGCGCTGTTTGCGCGGCCGCTGGCGACGGCGGCCGGGTGGGGAGTGGTGGTCGCCGCCGGCGTGCTGGGGATCGCCGTCCCGGTGGGGCCGCCCGGCGGCAAGGGGGGTCGCGCCTGGTGGTGGGGCGTCACCTCCGTCGGTGTCGCGGCGTTCGCGGCCGCCAGGATGCTCGCCGTGCACACGCCGGCTCCGGGCACATGGCTTGCCCTGGCGGCTACTGGCGTCGCGGCGATTGCCGAGGAAGCATTCTTCCGCAGGTTCCTGTACGGCTGGCTGGCCCGCTGGGGCGAGGGTATGGCGGTTGCCGGCGCCGCGGCTGCGTTTGCGGCCGTACACCTCAGGGGGTACGGGGTGTGGAGCCTCCCGGTCAATCTCGCCGCCGGGGCGTTGTTTGGCTGGCAGCGGTGGGCCACCGGGCGCTGGGATTCGTCGGCCGTGACGCATGCCATCGCCAATCTGCTGCAGAGTGTGTGACGGTCTAGAGAGAGATACACAAACCCGCGGCATCAAAAGGGGAGGCGATGATGTGAGGTTCGTAGGGGCAGTGGGTAGTGTGTTTATCATCGTCGTGGTCTTCGGCATGGGGTTCCTCCTGGGCGGCACGGCGCGGATAGGCGGCGCCGCAGCCGAACCCCCGCCGTACCTTCCCGCTGTCAGGCCGCCCGTCTCGCGGATCCCACCGCAGGGGCTTGGCCGCAACTTCGAGCTGGTGGCGCATCTGCCGCTGCTCGATGACTACCAGTGGAACAACACGCCGATGGGGATTCCCCGCGGCGACAACGGCGATATCACTATTGCCGACCACTGCGTGTATGTGGGCGCGATCATGGGATACCAGCCGGCCGTCGTCGTCGATGTGAAAGATCCGGCCAGGGCGCGTGTTGTGGGGCCGGTCCCCGATCTCGTGCCCGGCGTGATGAATGGAGGCGAAGGCATCGAGGCCAGCGCCGACCTGCTGGTGATCGATCAGCGGGCCGCGATCGACGGCCTCGGGTATCCGTCTCCGCCTGGGCTTCCGACCCGCGGGCTCGCCGTCTATGACATCTCGAACTGCGAGCAGCCCAGGTTGGTGGCGCGGTTCGACTACGAAGGGGAACCGACCCATCTGTTTTCGCTGTGGCGGGATCCAGAGAATCCCGCGCGAGTCCTGGCGATCCAGACTTTCGGCGGCGGGGGCCGGCGCGAGCCGGAGGTGGACATCCGGGTTGTGGATCTGTCGGGATGCCCGAAGACCTGCACGCCGCATCTCGCGGCCAAATGGGGCCTGCCTGCCCAGTTCAGCCTGGGGCCGTCCAGGCCAATGTCGTACCCGGGCACGACGCACAGCCTGTCGCTGAACACGCACGAGGCCGTGATGTCCACGGACGGAAAGCGCATCTACATGGCACAGATGCAGGCAGGGTTCCTCATGCTCGACAGCACCCGCCTGGTCAACACCCTGCGGTCGGGAGGGAAGCTTGTGCCCAACCCCGGCCCCACCGACTGTAACCCGGCGGCCGCGCCCTCGCCAGATGCAGAAGGCTTCTGCCTGACCGCGCTCAATCCCGATCCGAACGCGCTGGATCGCTCTCAGCCCCCGGTCCTCAGCGAGTGGTACCACACGCCGGTCAAGGTCCCCGGCCGTCCCTACGTGATTGTGCTGAGCGAGTCGCGCGAGGTGCAGTCTGCGGGGCAGGTCCCGGCTGATCCCAACGACGGGCTCGGACCGGTGCGGCCGCATTGCCCCGGAAGCCTGCTGCGCGTGGTCTACGTGGGTGATCAGGAGTACTACTGGAGTTATGGGGATGAGCGCGGTCTGATGCGGGGGGATCTCTATCCCAAGACCGTGGGTGTCTTCGGCCTGCTGGAGCAGCAATTCGAGAACTGCACCGCCACCGGGCACAAGCCGGGCACCGCGGTGGTCCGGGCGGCGTACAGTTTGCACAACGCGCTGGTCTTCCCCCATATCGTGTTTGCCACGTACTACGGCGGCGGGCTGCGGGCGATCGACATCACCGACGCCTTCTCCCCCGTGGAGGTCGGGTACTACTTCGGCCAGCCGGTGAAACAGGTGCGATGGGCCCATGAGATCGCCGCGGACACCGTGATGAAGCCGGACGGGTCTGGGCTGGCGCAGAGCAAGCCGTCCGCCGGCCCGCCCGATCTGATCCACTTCAGTTACGTCGACTCGTATAACGGGCTGCTCATCTTTGGGGATATCAACAACGGACTGTACATCGTCCGCTACACCGGGCCGCACGCGGATGAGATTCCCAAGCAGGGGATCTGCGTGCCGGGTAACCCTGGAGCGGTCAAGCCCGGATACGAACCCTGCCCGCCGTACGGGCAGACGAACTGGGGTGCACCACGGTAAGATGAGAGTGTGGATGGGATCGTGATGCCCCGTACGGTTGTCGCGATCAGTCTGGTGCTGGCGATGGGCGCCGCTGCCGGAGCCGCCGGTAGTGCCCTGCACCATTCGGTACAGGGCGGCGCGCCCATCGTCATCGGCGCCGTCTATCCCACGGGCGGGGGCCAGGGCCCGGGTGGGACAGAGGAATTTCGTGGCGCGGCCATGGCAGCCGAGTACGCTAACCACGCAGGCGGGTGGCAGGGGAGGCCTATCGAGTTACATCTGGAACATGCGGACTCATGGGATGCCGCCCCGTTCGCCGTCGAGCGTCTGGCGAACCGCGGGATCACCGTCGTCGTTGGAAGTTATGGGAGCACCATCTCGCGCCCGGCTGCTGAGATGGCCTCGCGTCTGGGCCTGGTGTTTTGGGAGACCGGTGCCGTCGGACAACTGGGAATGGCGGCGTCAAGTCCCCTGGTCTTTCGGTTCGCGCCGACGGGCGAGTCCCTCGGACGCGCTGCGGTGGCGTTTGTCCGTGAGCAGCTCGCCCCAAGGCTGCGCGTGCGAAGACGCCTGCGCTATACCGTGGCCTACGTCGATGACGTGTATGGACGCGCGGTGGCCGGCGGAGCGCAGGAAGAGATAAGAACATCGGGCCTGATCCTGGCCGCCGCGCTCCCGTACGCGCTCCCCGGCGCGGACTACGTCGAGCTGGCCGGCCGGATTGCGCAGGCCCGCACCGACGTCCTGGTCGTTGCCGCCTACCTCGACGACGCCGTGGCGATGCGGCGGGCGCTGGTCCTGGCAAAGGTGCCGCTGTTGGCCGGCATCGGCACCAGTTCGAGTTATTGCCACATGGTGTTCGGCGAGATCCTCGGCCCCGACGCGGTCGGCCTGTTCGCTTCCGACAAGCCCGATGGAGATGTGCTGCGCACCGACGCTCTGTCGGCCGATGCCGTGGCGGCGCTGCAGTGGGTGCGGCAAGAGTATCGCCGCCGGTACGGCCAGGGGGTCAGCGCACCCGTGCTGGAAGGATTCGCCGGCGGGCTGGCCCTGTTTCGATATGTCCTGCCCAACGCGCAGACGCTGACACCGGAGGCGGTGGCGCGGGCCGCCGGGCAGATCCGGCTGCCGCCCGGCGCGCTTCCCAACGGGAGTGGGTTGTTCTTTGCTCCGTCAGGACATTCCGATGCCGGAGCCAATCTCAACGCCACCAGCGTCATCTGGGAGTGGGTCCGCCCGAAGACGCGGGCCGTGGTCTGGCCGCCCGCGTTTTCCACGCATCCCATCGTCGTTCGATAGCCCATCGTGATGCCCGCGCGGAAGGAGCTGACCGGTCCGTGAGCCGCCGCGCGCTTGTCTGGGGTGTTGCCGCCGCGCTGCTCTACGTCATCACGGCTGTGCTGGTCAGCCGCGTGATGCCGGTGCGGTTCTTGTACGAGGGTGAGTCCCCGCCCGTGCCCTACCGGTGGGTTACCCCGCCTCCTGCGCTGGCGGCGACCAATATGCCTCCGCAGTCCGGATCCGGGACCGTTCCGGTGGGCCTGCGTCCGGGCCAGGTGATCACGGGGGACGGACAGGCCGTGGTGGTGTTCCCCGAGGGATCCATCGCCCCGCGCGCGGGGGAGTCCCAGGCAGAGGTGAAGATCACGCCGCTGGATCCAAGCAGCGGCGCGCCTCCGCCCCTGGGGATGCGGTTCGACGGCAACTCGTACCGCGTCGAGGCGGTCTACGCGGAATCGAAGGCTCCTGTGGTGTTGAGCAAACCGGCCACGATCGTGCTGCGTTATCCGGTGCATGCGACTGACCTGCTGCGCTACTCGGGAGGCTGGGTCTCCCTGAAAGGGCAGGTCGTGCAGGCTACCCTGCAGGCGTTTGCCACCAGCGACCGGCTGGGCGTGTTTGTCGCCGCCGCTTCGATTCCGTAGAGTGGTCGCTTCCGCGGCTACGCGACAACGCGACCGCCTCGTAGAGAGGGCGCGGTAGCGCCCAACCGCTTTCCCCTCTCCCGGTGGGAGAGGGATAAAGGGTGAGGGGCGCGCCCAGGTCACTTCAGCGGTGCCCCCGCATCGATCCAGCGGCGCAGCAGAGCGCGTTCCTCGTCAGTGATGTGCGTGATGTTCCCCGGGGGCATCGTCCGCTGCTCCACGGCGCGGATCTTTATTCGTCCCGCGAGTGCCCGGATCTGCTGAGGCGTGTCCATTTTGACGTTCACAGGCGGCGCTACGAATCCCGGCATCACCGGCGTCTCCGAGTGGCAGACGGCGCAGCGCTCAACAAGAACAGCCCGGACCTGCGAAAGGGACGGAACTGGGCCGTAGACCGCCGGAGGGGTGCTCCGCTGGGACAGCACAGGACGCGCCGTCAGGTAGACCAGGATGACCAGCGCAGCCGCCGTCGCTGCCGCAATCGTCCGCGCAGGGCGGACTCCGACCAGCATGATGTGCCTGGCCCCCGCGCCCAACACGAAAAACAGGATTAGCACCAGCCAGGCGGGCTGGGCCGTGAACACCACCGGGAAGTGCTGGCTGATCATCAAAAAGATGACAGGGAACGTGAAGTACGTATTGTGCGTTGACCGCGTCTTGGCGTGCACGCCCAGCGAGTAGTCGATCTCGCGCCCCGCCCGGGCGGCCTGCACCATCCGGTACTGCGGCGGCAGGATATGCACCCAGACGTTGGCGGCCATGATCGTACCCAGCATCGCGCCGATGTGGAGGAATGCGGCCCGCGCGCTGAGCACGTGGGTGGCCAGGTAGCCGGCTGCGGCCAGGAGCAGGAGTGACAGGGGCAGCAAGATCAGAGGCCGGTTCACGAGCGGTGTGCGCCAGAGCCCGTCGTAGAGCAGCCAGCCCCCCACGATCAGCCCCACGCCAACCGCGATCGCCGCGGCGGGGGTGATGCTGCTGACGCTGCGGTCGATCAGGTAGGCATCGGCGCTCATGTAGTAAATGAGGATGAGCAACAGGAAGCCGGACAGCCACGTGCTGGTGGCCTCCAGCCAAAACCAGCGCAGTCTGGGCGGGAGGCGCCCGGGAACCAGGAGGCGCTTTTCCAGATGGTAGTACCCGCCGCCATGGATGAGCCAGGTGACGCCGGCCACCTCGCTGCGCCGCTGCGGGTCGGGGGAGAGGTGGCTGTCGATCCACATAAAGAGCAGCGAGTCGCCAATCCACATGATGCCGGCGATGATGTGGATCCAGCGCAGCAGTAGGCCGAGCCATTCCCGCAGCATAGCCTCCATGTTGTTAGCGGCTTCTCGCCGCCGTGATGCGGGTCCTACTAACCCCCCTCACCCTTTATCCCTCTCCCTCCAGGGAGAGGGGGAAGCGGTTGGGCGCGTCCGCGCCCTCTCTACACTGGCAGGTGATGCGGAATGCGGTGGAGTACGCTGTATTACTTCACCGCGGATCGTTGTGAGAGGGTCATGAGGGAGGGATGAGGATGAGTGTGTCCAGATTTATCGCCGGGGCTGTCGTCGTACTCCTGGGTTTCTTGGGGCCGGGGGTGTTGGGCGCGACCACCAACGCCGTCGGCAAGCCGCTGCCGGCGGATGCGGCCCCGCCAGAGCAGCAGGTCATCACGGGGTTGACCCAGCCGGCGACCACGCTGGACTTCTTTGTCAGCGTGTACAAGCGTCCGCAAAATGTGGATGGTAACAGCTGGAGCAACATCCTGTCCACCCCACTCGTCCGGCTGGATAAGAACTTCAACCTCGCGCCCGCGGCGGCGAAGAGTTGGGACGCGTCCAAAGACGGTCTGACCTGGGTGTTTCACCTGGACAAGTCGCTGATGTGGTCCGACGGCACGCCCCTGACCGCGGACGATTTCGTCAGTACCTTCCGCCTTGGGGCCGATCCCAAACAGGCCTGGGATTTTGCCTGGTTCTTCGGCGACATCAAAGGATGGAACGATGCGGTGAAGGGGACGATTCCCGTCGATCAGATCGGCGTCCGGCGGGGCTCCGATCCGTATACGCTGCTGGTGACGACGACAGTGCCGGCGCCCTACCTGCCGGGGATGATGCTGTACTCTCCACCGCTGCAGGCAAAGGCCCTGGCCGCCTCCGGTCCCTTCTACAACACCGACCCTGCGACCAGCGTGTCGAGCGGGCCCTACATTCTACAGGAGTGGACGAAGGATCAGCGCATCGTGCTCGTGGCGAACCCGAAGTACAGCGGTGTGCGGCCGTTCATCCAGAAGGTCGTGTTGAAGTTCGCCGATCTGAAGACTGAGTTTGCCGCCTACCAGGCGAACGAGGTCGATGTGGCGGCCAACTTCTCGCCGGCGGATCTGCAGGTGATCGAGGGCGACGCGGCGCTGCGCGCGCAGTACCATCAGGGGTTTGGCGATTTTCGCACCTACTACGTCGGGTTCGACACGATGCACCCGCCGTTTGACAACCTCAAGCTGCGCCAGGCCTTTAGCCATGCCGTCGATCGGGCGGCGTTGATCAAGAACGTCATCAAACAGCAGGGCAGGGCCGCGTATGGATTCCTGATGCCCGGGTTCCCCGGCAGCCAGGACGAGGCGCTCCGGAGCATTCAGTCCTACGACCCGGTACTGGCGAAGAAGTTGCTGGCGGAAGCCGGATTTCCTGGCGGGAAAGGGTTGCCCAAGCTGGAGCTGTGGCTGCGCAACGAGCGGGCCCTGGGCCAGGCCGTCGGCAACGCGATTGGCGCGATGCTGAAACAGAACCTCGGCGTCGAAGTCGAGGTCAGCAACCGGGAGACCAAGCTGTTCATGGATGAACTGAACGGCCACCGGCTGCAGTTCTACATCGTCAGCTACGGGATGGACTTCCTGGATCCGGCGAACATGCTGGGGATCTGGCTCTCCGGCGGGCGTCATGCCTGGAAGAGCGACAAGTTTGACACCCTGGTCAAGACCGCGTCCAGCATGGTCGGCAATCCGCAGCGGCGCCTGGCGATGTTCCATGAGGCCGAGCAGGTGCTTGTATCGGACGTGGGGTTCATTCCCATTTACTTCGTGACCCCGGGATTCATGTGGAAGCCGTACCTGCGCGGAGAGGCGCTGTCCGCGGACAAGATCGGCGTCACGGCCTGGCACTGGCCCGGCTGGGACGGGCTCAGCACGCTCCACCAGTCCGTGTACGTCACCAAAGACGTCAGCAAGTTTCGTCGATAGTCGCTGGGCGTAGGCGGGGAGTCGGGTGACCGCGCGATATCTTCTTGGGCGTACGAGCGGGCTCGTGGTCGCGGTGGTCACGGTCTCGATCCTGGCGTTCCTGTTGATGCATGCGGTGCCAGGGGGGCCATTTGACGAGACGCGGTCACCACTCCCGCCTGCCGCGAAGGCCAACATTCTCCGGAAGTACGGACTCGATCAGCCGCTATGGGTGCAGTACGGACGGTACGTCTGGCAGGCCCTGCACGGCGATTTCGGCATTCCCTACCAGAGTCCCACGGAGACGGTCGTCGCCCTCCTCGCCCGCGTGTGGCCGGTCACGCTGCTGCTCGGTGCCGTCGTCGTGGGCATCAGCTTCACGCTGGGGCTCGGGCTGGGCATCCTGGCCGCCATGCGCCATAACACCTGGCTCGACAACCTCCTGACGTCCCTGGCGACGCTGGGGATGACGGTCCCCAACTTCGTTATCGCCATCTGGCTCATCTACATCTTGAGCATCCGGGCGCACTGGTTGCCGACGGGAGGATGGGGGGAAGCGCGCCTGCTGATCATGCCGGCCGTGGCATATAGCCTGCAGCCTCTGGCGGTCGTCGCCCGCTACACGCGCGTGGCGGTGCTGGAGGCTATGAGCGGCGACTACGTACGCACGGCCCTGGCCAAAGGGTTGTCTCCCGCGCAGGTAGTGGTGCGGCACGTGCTGCGCAACGCGCTGATCCCAATCGTCACGCTGCTGGGGCCGATGATTCCTGACTTGTTCACCGGCTCTATCTTCATCGAGTTCACCTTCCGAATTCCCGGGCTGGGCAAATTCTTCGTCACCAGCATTTTCCAGCGAGACTATCCGATGATCATGGCCACCGTGCTGCTGGTGGCCGTCTTGTGGAGCCTCACGTATCTCGCCAGCGACGTGCTCTATGTGCTGATTGATCCTCGGGTGCGTCTCGGAGCACGAGGGCGATGAGCTTCGAGGGCGTAGCGGCGATCCGGATGATCCCGGCGGCCCCCCGCAACCTGTGGGCCACGGCCTGGTGGCGGTATGCCCGCAACCCGGTGCGGGTCCTGGCTGCCGCGGCGGCGCTTGTGATTGTCGCCGCGTCGGTCCTGGCCCCGTTGCTTGCGCCCACCCGGTATGACGTGTCGGTGATTGCGGAGTCGCTGCAGCAACCCAGCGTCCGCCACTGGCTCGGCACGGATGCGATTGGGCGGGATGTGGTCAGCCGGTTGCTCTATGGCGGACGGACGTCGCTGGAAGTGGCGCTGGCCGTCGTGGCGCTGGCGGTGCTGGTCGGGGTGCCGCTGGGGGTGGCGGCGGGGTTTGCCGGAGGCTGGGTGGACTACGCCGTCTTGCGCCTGGTGGAAATCTCCACGGCCTTGCCGGCGCTCCTCCTGGCCATGTTGCTGATCAGCGTGCTGGGGAGCGGTATCGGCAATACGATCCTGGCCCTCGCGGTCGTGGCCTGGATCGAACCTTGCCGGCTGATGCGGGCCCAGACGCTGGCGTTGCGGAACCGTGAGTTCGTGGAGGCTGCGTGGGCGCTGGGCGCCGGGAGCGGGCGTTTGGTGCGCCGCCACATTCTGCCCAACACCGTAGGGCCCCTGATCGTCGTGATCACGTTGACCATCCCGCGCATGATCTTTGCTGAAGCGAGTTTGAGTTTTCTCGGCCTCGGCATCAACGATCCGCTGCCGAGCTGGGGGAAGATGGTGAGCGAGAGCGTGAGCTACATGCAGGTGTATCCTGTGCTGGGAATTGCGCCGACGGTGATGATCGCGCTGATGGTGTTGACGCTGACCCTGGTCGGCGACGGCCTGCGGGACGCGCTGGATCCCTCTCGCGGGCCGTCCACTGGAGGGTGGAGATGACCAAGGAGTACCGGCCGCGGACGATCGCGGCACATGAAGGGGATACCCCGGCGGCATGGCAGGGGGCGGTCGCGCCGCCGATCTACGAGACCTCGCTGTTTACCTTCCCCACCTTTGAGGCGGCCCAGGCGGCGTTCCGCGGAGCCCCAGGCGTCTACATCTATACCAGGGGATGGAACCCGACAGCCCGCCTGGCCGAACAGAAGATCGCTGCGCTGGAGGGCGGCGAGGCGTGCAAGATCTTCGCCTCCGGCATGGCCGCGGTCAGCAGCGCCTTGCTGCGGTTTCTCCGTCAGGGCGATCACGTCGTGGCCGTGCGCAGCCTGTACAGCGTGACCTATCGATTCCTGCGGGAGTTCGCGCCCCGCTTCGGAATCAGCCACACGTTTGTAGAGGGCCGGGATCTGAATGAGATCGCCGCTGCGATCCGGCCGAACACAAAGATTTTGTATCTGGAATCGCCAACCAGCCTGGTGTTTGATCTACAAGATTTGGCGGCCTGCGCGGCGCTGGCGAAGCAACGGGAAATTACCACCATTATCGACAACTCCTGGGCGACGCCGATCTTCCAGCGCCCCATCGAGCTGGGGATCGACGTCGTCGTGCATTCCGCTTCAAAGTACCTCTCAGGACACAGCGACGTGGTCGCCGGCGCGCTCATAGCGAGCCAGAAGATTGTTGATGAGGTTGTCCATCACGAACACGCCATCCTGGGCGGCAACATCGGGCCGTTTGAGGCCTGGCTGCTGGTGCGGGGGCTGCGCACGCTGCCCGTGCGTATGACCGCGCATCAGGCTGCCGCCATCGAGGTAGCCCGCTTCCTGGAGGCGCATCGGCGAGTGAAAAAGGTCCATTATCCTGGTCTCCCGACTCATCCGCAGTATGAGTTGGGCCGGCGCGAGATGAGCGGGACTAGCGGACTGCTCAGCATCGAGCTGGATGCTGATCTGGAAGGCGTGCGGAAGTTCACCAACGCACTGCGCGTGTTTGCCATCGGCGTGAGCTGGGGTGGATACGAAAGCCTCGCATTGCCAATCGCGGTGACCGACGTCAAGCCGGAGGAGCGCGGGTACCCGATCGGCCTCGTCCGTCTGTATATCGGCCTTGAAGAGCCACAGGCGCTGATCGAGGATCTGGAGCAAGCCTTGGGCGCCTGGTGAAGGTAGAGGTGGGCGAAGATCAAATCCAAGTTTCTTCCCCGCTTGGCCATCCTACTGGCTGTTGCTGTGGGGCTTACGGCGGTTGCAGTGACCCGCACTGTCAGCCCTTTTCGGGTTCGTCCTCCCGTCACGACATCGCCCGTGACGATGCCCCAGCAACCTCGCCCATCGGACGAGCCTAATCCCGCTTCAGGTGCAGATCAGGCAAAGCCAGCTTACGTGGGGGTGTTGGGAGATTTCCTGGTGACTGCGAAAGTGGGCCAGGTTGCAGATTGGCCACCATGCCCAGAGCCTCGTAGACCGGCTAAGAACTATAAAGCCTCGGAGGTCTATTCCCCCGTCTTCGGCGATCTTGAAGTATACGAGTGTGCTGATGGCAAGATCATCGGTCTTTCGGTCTATGGGGACCCGAGCATTGGAAAACGCTACTTCGTGGGGCCAGCGAAAGTCAATTACTTCGCTCCTTTTGATCGACTCTTGCTGTTGACAGTGGCGGGTCGTCCCGCAATTGCACAACTGCCAGCACCGGGTGATCCAGAGGGCCTACGTCTTGCGGTCATCCAACGGTTTCCCAGCAACAATCAGCCGGGTATCATGGTTGGGATTGACAACACCGACAAGACTTTGGAAGCAGCCGCAGCACTAGCGGCACAGATCATGGGGGTGCGGCCGTGACTAGATTATTGCTGCTGGTCCTGCGACCGCGGGTCAAGACAGAAGGCGAGCCGGTCGTGACCGGACGATGCGGAGATCCGAGGCGCCGTGGAAGCGGGCAAACGCGTGCAACGCAACCTCAAGGGCCGTCCGCAGCCGGGCGGTGGCCTGTACGCCGCGTTCGAGGTGCAGCAGGTTGATGAGAAGATGGCCGCGCTCCCGATCCAGTCTAGGGTCGAAGCGACCGATAAGGCGGTCCCCGGCGAGGATCGGCATCGTGTAGTAGCCGAAAGCCCGCTTGGCCGGTGGAACGTAGACCTCCCAGGTGTAGTGAAAGTCGAAGAAGTCTCGGACGCGCTCACGCCGCCACAGCAGATTGTCCAGCGGCGCCAGGAACCGGATCGGTGCGTCCGTGGTTTTCTGCGTCTGCGAGGCCCGCCGGTCGTGGCGGCGCAGCCGGCCTTCGTCTTCGGCGAGCACGTAATACGAGCCGCGCACGCCGTCGACCTGCAGC